>OHVX01000398.1_pt1 | contig 12494 bp, 9 predicted proteins | sample 1579581 | NCBI WGS metagenome assembly OHVX01 (sample SAMEA3882536, study PRJEB24775) | human gut metagenome | biome: human-associated habitat; feature: intestine environment; material: feces | place: Netherlands | collected 2009/2010
CAAGTACATGAAATATATGGAGTCGATGGAGTATTAAATAATTTAGGAGGAAAGTATGATTGAATTAAATGAGGTAACGAAAGAGTACTCAAAAGGGGTTGCAGCCCTGAATGGAATCAATCTGAAGATTGAACAGGGTGAATTTGTGTTTATTGTAGGAGACAGCGGCTCTGGTAAGTCTACTTTGATCAAGCTTATCATGAAAGAACTGGAACCTACTTCGGGAACGATTATTGTAAATGGCAATAATTTAAGCCGTATGAAACATCGCAAAGTTGCGATGTACAGAAGAAATATCGGCGTTGTATTTCAGGATTTCCGTTTGTTGAAAGACAGAAATATTTATGAAAATATTGCGTTTGCGCAGAGAGTTACAGAGACACCTACAAGAATTATCAAGAAAAAAGTACCGGCGGCACTGTCACTGGTAGGGCTTGCCCAGAAATACAAAGCATTTCCGAAGGAATTATCCGGTGGTGAACAGCAGAGGGTTGCGATTGCAAGAGCGATCGTGAATGAACCTGCTATTCTTCTGGCAGATGAGCCTACGGGTAACCTGGATCCGACAAACTCATGGGAAATCATGAAGTTATTGGAAGAAGCGAATGACAGAGGAACTACAGTTCTTGTCGTTACGCATAACCAGGAGATCGTAAATGAAATGCAGAAGCGAGTTGTTACGATGAAAAAGGGTGTCATCGTAAGCGACGAGAAAAAAGGTGGGTATAAGCATGAGAATTAGTACAATAGGATATTCGATGAAACAAGGGGTTAAGAACATCCGCAGGAATAAGATGTTTTCCGTTGCTTCGATCGCAACGATGGCGGCATGCATTTTCCTGTTCGGATTGTTCTATTCCATTGTAGTTAACTTTAGTTATATTGTAGAAAAAGCAGAAGAAGGTGTTGCTATTACAGTATTTTTTAATGAAGATACTACAAAAGAACAAAAAGATACAATTGGTGCCCAGCTGAAGAAAGAAGATGGAGTACTGAAAGTAAATTATGTAAGTGCGGATGCAGCATGGAATAAGTTTAAAGATCAGTATTTTGGAGAATCAAGTGATCTGGCAGAAGGATTTAAGAGTGATAACCCGCTTGCCAATTCAGATAACTACGAAGTATATCTTTCAGACGTATCAAAGCAGAAAGATGTAGTGTCTTATGCAAAGTCGCTGGATGGGGTGCGTAAAGTTAATAAATCAGACGTAGTAGCCAAGACTCTTACCAGTGTGAACAAGTTGGTGGGATATGTATCGGTAGCAATTATTGCAATTCTTCTGGCAGTGTCAATTTTCCTGATCAGTAATACGGTCACTATGGGTATTACGGTAAGACGTGAAGAAATTGCAATTATGAAATATATCGGAGCAAAAGACGGATTTGTCCGTGCGCCGTTTGTAATAGAGGGTCTGATTATCGGAGCTGTCGGAGCTGTAATCCCGCTCGTATTGCTTTATTTTATGTATGATAAGGCAATTACATACATTATGACAAAATTCAGCCTTCTGAATAATATTGTAGATTTCCTTCCGGTAGCAACTGTTTACAGAACATTACTTCCAATCGGAATTGCTTTGGGTGTTGGAATCGGTTTTGTGGGAAGTTTCTTTACAATCCGCAAACATCTGAAGGTATAAAAGTTCTGGCTCGGAAAGGAGCGTCATATGATAAAAAGAAAGAAGATGATAAGCCTTCTGCTGGTGCTTACGCTTGTAAGCGGAATGTTTGTGCAGACATATGCAACAGAAATTGATGATACAAAGAAAAAAGCAGAAGAACTGGAAAGCAAGAAGAAAGCTGCTGAAAATGAGAAAACATCTCTGGCAGATCAGCTGAAAAAGCTGACGGGCGAGATGGAAGAAACTAAGAAAAAGATTTCTGCAAAAGAAGATGAGATCACAAATAAAGAAGAAGAATTGATTCTTGCAAAAGCGGATGAGAATGAACAGTATGAAAGTATGAAGAAGAGAATCCGTTATATGTATGAAAATGGAAATACAGGATTTGTAGAAATCCTTTGCTCTTCAAAGTCAATTGGAGAATTGCTGAATAATGCTGAATATATCAGCAGAATATCAGGATACGACAGAAACATGCTGGTAGAATTCCAGAAGGTTGTAACCAATGTCGAGAATCAGGAAGCAGAACTCAAGAAAGAATATAAAGAACTGCAGACGATGCAGGATAATCTGATCACAAAGCAGGACAGCGTAAATGAACTGATAAAGAATAAGCAAAGTGAGATTCAGAGTTTGACCAGCGAACTGGGAGATACAAAGAATAAGCTTGCACAGCTGGAAGCGGCAGCTGCCGAAGCCGAACGTAAACAGAAAGAAGCAGCAGCGGCAGCGGCAGCTGCGAAGAAGGCTCAGGCAGCAGCCAAAAAGAATACAAGCTCATCGGGGTCTTCGGCTGGTTCCGCCGGGGCATCGGTGGTGTCGGGAAATGGAACATTTACACATCCTTGTCCGGGTGGATATATTTCGAGTGGATTTGGTTACAGAACACAGCCGATTGCAGGTGCAAGTACGAATCATAAAGGGATTGACTTTGCAGCAGCAACAGGAACGCCAATCTATGCGGCTGCGGCAGGAACAGTTATTTCAGCCGGATATGCCGGAAATGCGGGAAACCTGTTAGTAGTCAGTCATGGAAACGGATTGCTTACATATTATATGCATTGCAATGCGATTTATGTGAGTGCGGGACAGAAAGTCAGCAGAGGTCAGAATGTTGCAGCGGTTGGAACTACAGGAAATTCAACCGGACCACATCTGCATTTTCAGGTAATGTTGAATGGAACACCGGTAAATCCGGCAAACTATCTGTAAGAAACGAACAGATCGTAGTATGAGGCAAGATAAATGAAAAACAGAAAAAGTTTTTTGAAAGGGGCGCTTTGTGGCGCCCTTGCTATGTTATTAGTGGCAGGACTCGTGTCCTGTGGATTAAAAGTGAATAATGGAAACAGTGATATTACATCAAAAACAGAAGATAAGATATCAGAACTGCAGAACCTGATCGAGAAGCATTATATGGGGGATGTAAAAGAAAAGAATCTGGAAGATGGGGTCTATAAAGGTTATATCAATGGCCTGAATGATCCGTATTCGGTATATTATAACAAAAAAGAAACAAAAGAATTATACGAATCAACTGGTGGTGAATATTCCGGAATCGGTGCTGTGATGTCTCAGAATACAGAGACAGGAGTGATCACTCTGGTCCAGATATATAAGGATTCTCCGGCTGAGAAAGCAGGACTTAAGGAGAATGATATCCTTTATAAGGTTGAAGGAAAAGAAGTCACAGGAAAAGATCTCTCTAAAGTTGTAAGTAAGGTAAAGGGTGAAAAAGGAACAACGGTAGAACTCACCGTATTAAGAGGTGAAGATGCCAAAGAAGTAACTGTGACTGCAACAAGAGATACCGTACAGGCACAGACAATTGAGTATAAGATGATGGATGACAAGATTGGTTATATCAGAGTGTCTGAATTTGATACTGTGACGTATGATCAGTACAAAGAAGCATTGGATGATCTTGAAAAACAGGGAATGACAGGGCTGGTTGTGGATCTGCGTAATAATCCTGGAGGTTCGCTCAGTACAGTATGTGATATGCTGGATCTGATGCTGCCAAAGGGCTTGATCGTGTATACGGAAGATAAAAATGGCAAAAAGACAAAGATGAAATCTGACGAAGAACATCAGTTTACAAAACCGCTGGCAGTTCTGGTAAATGGCAACAGTGCCAGTGCATCAGAGATTTACTCCGGGGCAATCCAGGATTACGGAATCGGTAAGATTGTCGGAACCCAGACATATGGAAAGGGTGTCGTACAGCAGATTTTTGATCTGGATGACGGAACAGCCGTAAAACTTACGATTGCAGAATATTTCACTCCAAAGGGAAGAAGCATCAACGGAAAAGGAATTACACCGGATGTAAAGGTCGAATACGAAAATAATGAAGAAAATCCGGATGCAGACAATCAGCTTGATAAAGCTGTGGAGGAAGTAAAAGCACAGATGAAGTAATCGTTTGTGGATGGTGACACAGCAAAATAAGAGTTTTGAAGGGAATGCAGTTTGGCATTCCCTTTTATTATGCCTTATGGTAAAATATAAACAATGTGAAATTTAGATTATGCATATAAGGTAGGAGGAAAAAACATTGATTAATCAGTTAGTAGCCAACATAAAGAAGACAGGAGCACCGATTGTAGTAGGATTAGATCCGATGTTGAACTATATTCCGGAGCAGGTACAGAAAAAAGCGTTCGCAGAATATGGTGAGACACTGGAAGGAGCAGCAGAAGCAATCTGGCAGTTCAATAAAGAAATCGTGGACAAGACTTATGATCTGATTCCGGCTGTAAAACCACAGATCGCAATGTATGAACAGTTTGGTCTTCCGGGACTTGCAGCATTCAAGAAAACGGTAGATTACTGTAAGGAAAAAGGACTGGTTGTCATCGGTGATATTAAAAGAGGAGACATTGGTTCTACATCAGCAGCTTATGCTGTGGGTCATATTGGTAAGGTGAAAGTAGGCAGCAAGACATACGCACCATTTGATGAAGACTTTGTAACAGTGAATCCATACCTTGGTTCAGACGGAGTGAATCCATTCCTGGACGTATGTAAAGAAGAAAAGAAGGGAATCTTCGTACTTGTTAAGACATCAAATCCGTCAAGCGGTGAATTCCAGGATCAGAAGATCGACGGCCGTCCGTTATATGAACTGGTTGGAGAAAAAGTTGCCGCATGGGGATCTGAAGTCATGGGCGATGAGTACAGCTATGTCGGAGCAGTAGTCGGAGCAACTTATCCGGAGATGGGAAAAGTATTAAGAAAAGTGATGCCAAAAGCTTACATTCTGGTTCCTGGTTATGGTGCACAGGGAGGAAAAGGAAAAGACCTGGTACATTTTTTCAATGAAGATGGCCTTGGAGCAATTGTAAACTCTTCCAGAGGAATCATTGCGGCATATAAGCAGGAGCAGTATGCAAAATTTGGAGCTGAGAATTTTGGTGATGCATCCAGAGCAGCAGTTGAGACGATGATCGCAGACATCAAGGGAGCACTTGAGAACAGATAATGTCTGAACAGACGAAAAAAAGACGAAAAAAAGACTGATAACGAAAAAAGTAAGACAGAGTAATCTTGACAGGAGATAAAGGAAGATGGAGAGAAAAAAAGAACAGGCGAAAGTTCTGTCACAGGAGATGCTGGCAGATGGAATCTACAGCCTGTGGATTGAGACAGAAGCAGCGCTGACTGCCAGACCGGGACAGTTTGTGTCTGTATACACGACAGATGCAAGCAAATTACTTCCACGCCCGATCAGTATCTGTGAAATTGATAAAGAAGCAAAAAGATTAAGACTGGTATATCGTGTGACAGGAGAAAAGACCGGAACAAAACAGTTTTCAGAGTTAAAGGCCGGAGATTTTGTACCAGTGATCGGACCTTTGGGAAATGGATTTCCATATGAAAAGGCAGAAGGAAAGAAAGTATTCCTGATGGGCGGCGGGATTGGTGTTCCGCCGATTCTGGAACTTGCAAAGCAGATGCAGTGTGAAGAAAAGCAGATTGTTGTCGGCTATAGAGATGCGCATACGTTCCTGAAAGAGGAGTTTGAACAGAACGGAACCTTATATATTTCCACAGAGGATGGAAGCGTGGGAACAAAAGGAAATGTCATGGATACTATCCGTGAGCAGAGTCTGGATGCCGATATTATATTTGCATGCGGACCTACACCAATGCTGCGTGCGATCAAGGCCTATGCAGAAGAGAAGAAAATAGAATGCTATATTTCCCTGGAAGAGAGAATGGCATGCGGTATCGGAGCCTGTCTGGCATGTGTCTGCAAGACAAAAGAAAAAGATGCACACAGTAATGTGAACAATAAGAGAATCTGTAAAGACGGACCAGTATTCTTATCTACGGAGGTGGATTTATAATGGACATGAAAGTAAATATTGCCGGCGTAGAATGGAAGAATCCGGTTACAGTGGCTTCCGGTACATTTGGTTCGGGAGAAGAATTCAGTGAGTTTGTGGATCTGAACCGTCTTGGAGCGGTAACGACCAAGGGCGTGGCAAATGTCCCGTGGCCGGGTAATCCGACACCACGTGTAGCTGAAGTTTACGGAGGAATGATGAATGCAATCGGACTTCAGAATCCGGGAATCGATCTGTTCTGCAAAAGAGATATTCCATTTCTGAAGAAATATGATACGAAGATCATCGTCAATGTCTGTGGTCATGCACCGGAAGAATATCTGGCAGTGGTGGAAAGACTGGCTGATGAGCCGATTGATATGATGGAGATCAATATTTCGTGCCCGAATGTTAATGCAGGCTTTCTGGCGTTTGGGCAGGATGCAAAGCATGTAGAGGAGCTGACGGCTCAGATCAAAAAGATTGCAAAGCAGCCGATCATCATGAAACTGACGCCAAATGTTACGGATATTACGGAGATTGCGAAGGCAGCAGAAGCCGGCGGAGCAGATGCCCTGTCATTGATCAATACACTGACGGGTATGAAGATTGATATCAACCGCAGAACATTTGCGGTAGCAAATAAGACCGGCGGTGTGTCGGGACCAGTTGTACATCCGATTGCAGTCCGTATGGTATATCAGACGGCACAGGCAGTGAACATTCCGATTATTGGAATGGGCGGTATTGCGACACCGGAAGATGCCATTGAGATGATCCTTGCGGGAGCGTCTGCAGTATCTGTAGGAACTGCGAATTTCTATAATCCGAATGCAACGATCGAGATTATTGACGGAATCGAAGCATATATGAAGAAAAATGGATTTGAATCTGTGAAAGATATGGTTGGCATTGTAAAATAAATAAATGATAAAAATGCATCAATATAGGGAATTGACCTGTACTGATGCATTTTTGCGCTTCATCTCAGAAGTGCAAATAGCACAATAAAAATATGACCGTTCGTCAGTTTTTGGGTAGATTTTCAGAAGTGTTTTTGTTATACTAATGTCTATATGACAATAACAAAGGAGGATTAGTGGATGAAGAAATCATTTCAGATTTTCAAAAGAGATCTTGGCCGGTTGTTCCGTAACCGTGCAGCAGTACTGATCCTGGTTGGAATCAGTGTGCTGCCGTCTCTTTATGCATGGTTCAACATCGCTGCCAATATGGATCCGTATGGAAATACCAAGGGAATCCAGGTTGCGATTGCCAATGAGGATAAAGGTGCCGACAGTGAGCAGATGTCACTGGACGCAGGACAAAATATTGTAGACAATCTGAAGAAAAATGACCAGCTTGGCTGGAAGTTTGTAGATGCAAAAGAAGCGAAAAAGGGAGTGAGATCCGGAAAATATTACGCAGCGATCGTGATACCGGATAATTTCAGTGAATCACTTCTGAGTATTTTATCAGGAGATATCAAACAGCCGAAGCTGGATTATTATATTAATGAAAAGAAAAATGCAATAGCACCAAAGATCACGGATACAGGTGCGAGCACGATTCAGCAGGAAATCAATGATACATTCACATCCGTAGCTGCAGAGAGCATTTCTGAATTATTGAGTAAAGAGGCCGGAGAATTATCCGGAAAAGTAAGTGAAGAAAATTCAAGTCTGATCAAAGCTATCGCAGATACCAGAAAGAATCTGGACGAATATAATAAGGTATTGGAAAACTTCCAGAAGACAGTGGATAAGTCAGATGAGATCATGGCGAGTGCGGTAAGTATGCTGGATCAGGTTACGGTTACTGCAGAGTCAGGAGCCAAAGCAATCGAAGACAGTGGAAATGTGCTTGCAGATACCAGAACAGCGGTTGGACAGTTTTCAACAGAATTCTCCAATGGGTTATCGAACGGAGAGACACTTTTAAATGACACGTATGTCTCGGCATCGGCAAAACTGGGCGTGTTTGAGACGAAAGCCGGACAGGCACTGACAGCAGTAGACAGCAGCCTTTCAACGGCTTCGTCTCTGCTGGATAAAAATCAGGAACTTCTGGAACAGCTGAAAGAATTGAATGATAAGATTCAGGGGCATACAGAACTGGGACAACAGATATCTGCTGTGATCGGACAGAAAATTACAGAATTGGAGAACCAGAATGCATCGTTACAGGAGCTGGTATCTTCACTGAAAACAGGGAATCAAGGGATTCAAAACGCAGTGACAACAGCAAAGAATACACGTACTTCACTGGAAAAACTTGCGAAAGAAAGTAAAGACAGTCTGCAAAATTACCGTACCAATCTGGATCAGAAGATTCTGCCACAGCTGAATCAGTCACTGGACAGTCTGGCTTCACTGAGCGGAAATCTTTCTGCGGCTTTGACCGGAGTTGAGCCGACAGTAGAACAATTAAAGACGATTTTAAATCAGTTAAATGACAGCTTGAAAAGCAGTGCGTCTGCATTGGGACAGACAGGAGATGTGTTAACACAGGTTGATGAGTCACTGGCATCTGTTCAGACGGATTTAAATGCATTACAGAGTTCAGAGATGTATCAGAAACTGACTTCATTGGAAGGACTTGATGCGGATTCAATTGCAGATTTTATGTCTTCTCCGGTGAGCATCAAATCAAATGTGTTATATGATGTAGAAAATTATGGATCGGGAATGACACCATTTTACACAAATCTTGCACTTTGGGTAGGAGGACTGATTCTGGTATCAATTCTGAAACAGGAAGTTGATAAAGATGAAAAGGTACGGAAGTTTACAGCCGGACAGGCCTACTTTGGAAGATGGCTGTTATTTGTTGCAGTAGGTCTTGTACAGGGACTGATCGTATGTGTCGGAGACGTATTTCTTCCAGGCGTTCAGTGCCGTCACCCATTTGCGCTGGTACTGACCGGGCTTGTATGCTCCTTTGTATATGTCAACATTATTTATGCTCTGTCACTGACATTTAAGCATATTGGAAAAGCGTTATGTGTAATCTTTGTCATTCTTCAGATTCCAGGATCTTCCGGAACCTATCCGATTGAAATGACACCGGCATTTTTCCAGAGACTGCATCCGCTTCTTCCATTCACATATGGAATCAGTGCCATGCGTGAATGTATTGCAGGAATGTATGGAGCAAATATCTGGAAGTATCTGGGGATTCTTGCGATATTTTTCCCAATCTCTCTTTTCATCGGTCTGGTATTACGTCCGTTGTTTATGAACCTGAATCACTTGTTCGATAAACGTCTGTCTGAGACAGAGTTAATGCTTGGGGAGACGGAGTCGGCCGAACGGAAACGTCCGGAACTGACAATGATGATGAAGACACTTATGGAAGATGCTGAATGGAAACAGGAATTTCTTGTGAAATCCGAAAAATTTGAAAAACGTTATCCAAAGATGATCCGATGGGGATTCCTTGGAATGATCATCATACCACTGGTTTTCCTGATACTGATGTTCAGTCTGGAGTCAAAACTGGTCTTCCTGATATTGTGGATCGTATCGCTGATCGGACTTGCAGTATATCTGATCGTTGTAGAATATCTGCATGACAAGATGCAAAGACAGCTTGCTATGACAGGTATGACAACAGAAGATCTGATCCATGAGATAAAGGAGGAAAGAGGCGAATGAAAAATATATGGGAAATCTTCCGAAGAGATATAAAGCGTATTAAAAATAATGTAATCGCAATGATTGTTATCATGGGAATTACAGTTGTACCCTGCCTTTATGCGTGGTTCAATATAGCAGCAAGCTGGGATCCGTATGGCAATACCGGTAATCTGAAGGTTGCAGTCGCAAGTGTTGATGAAGGATATGAGGGAAGCCTGATTCCGTTACAGATCAATATGGGAGATCAGGTACTGACATCGCTTCGAAGCAATTCGCAGCTTGACTGGGTTTTTACCGGAAGAAAAAAAGCCATAGACGGTGTAAAGTCCGGAAAATATTATGCAGCAATTGTGATACCGAAGGACTTCAGCTCAAATATGATGAGTATTTTTTCTGAAAATATCCAGAAACCAAGTATCACATACTATTCGAATGCCAAGGAAAATGCAATCGCACCAAAAGTAACGGATAAAGGAGCAAGTGCGATCCAGAGACAGGTTAATGAGGTATTTGTAGAGACGATCAGCGATACTGTGATCACTGCGTTTAAGGCAGTTACGAATGTAGCGGATCAGGACGGAGTGGCAGCAATCGCACAAAATCTTGCGGATAATTTAAATCAGATCGGCTCGGATTTGAGTGCGGCATCGTCTACATTAAGCTCTTTTTCGGGAATGACAACTTCTGCACAGCAGCTTCTGGATACAACAGGAAGTTTCCTGAAGGAAACACAGGAGCATTCCAAGAACACGACAGATTCACTGAAAAAGGTGAAAAAATCGTTCAGTGGAATTGATGAGACAGTCAGCGGTGCGACAGACGGAGTAAATGCGGCAATTAATTCCGGAAAAGAATTCTATGATCAGATGTCGGAAATTATTGATTCAGCATTTTCATCAAACTCTCAGAGCGCGGACGATGTGGCGGGAACATTGAATACCCTGGCATCCAGAGTTCAGAAAGTGATTGATTCCTATACTTCGCTGAAATCGGCAATAGATGAAATAAACGTTGGAAATAATGCGCAGTTGAATGCATTAAAGGGAAGTATTTCCGGAAAACTGGGAGAGACGATTGCGACACAGACAGAGCTTCGGGATAAGCTTAAGTCCACAGCATCTTCGCTTCAGGGAGCGGCAGATACAGCAGTAACGGATAAAGCAGAATTAGATAAACTGGTGAAATCAAGTGCAGACAGCCTTGCCGGAATCAAGACAGACTTTGAGAAGAATGTAAAGAGCAGTCTGGATGAACTGGGAGATTCGATGGGAGACACAAGCAGTAATCTGAACCTTTTGATGGATCGCCTGGATGAAGGTGTAGACGGGGTATATGATTTGTCAACTTCAGCGTCGGCTGATCTGACACAGATTAACACAGCGCTGAATCATTCTTGCAATCTGCTCAATACAGCAGCAGAAAAAATCAGCAATACGACAGGAAAAATCGGAGAAATGCAGCAAAGCGGTGATTTCTCACAATTAGAAGAACTGATCTCCGGGGATTCTAATGTGATCGGAGAGTTCCTGGCAGCACCGGTAAGCCTGAAGACAAATCAGGTCTATAAGATTGAAAATTATGGTTCTTCGATGGCACCGTTCTATTCCACACTGTCGATCTGGATCGGTGGAATTGTGCTGGTTGCCATGTTAAAGACAGGCGTTTCGTCAAAATGCACCGAAGGTCTTAAGAAAGTAAAACCGCATCAGGAATACCTGGGACGATATCTCCTCTTCCTGATTGTAGGTCTCCTGCAGAGTACCCTGATCTGTCTGGGGGATCTGTTATACCTGGGAATTCAGTGTAAGCATCCGTTCCTCTTCATGCTGGCAGGATGGTTCTCGAGCATTGTATATGTGAATATCATCTATACACTGACAGTATCATTCGGAGATATCGGAAAAGCGGTCAGCGTTGTACTTCTGGTTATGCAAGTGGCAGGTTCCGGAGGAACCTTCCCAATTGAAGTCGCACCGGCCTTCTTCAAAGCCGTATATCCGTTACTGCCATTCGTTCACAGCATGGCGGCGCTTAGGGAGACAATTGGCGGTATGTATGGTATGACCTACTGGACAGAACTTGGAAAGCTTGGAATCTTTTTGATCCTGTCCCTGATCCTTGGATTGCTCCTTCGTAAACCGGTGATCCGGATGAATGAGGCATTTGCAGAAAAACTGGAAGAGACGAAGATCATGTAAAGCGAAAGTACAGAGAAGTTGCCACTGGCAACTTCTCTTGCATACTTTGGTATATAAGAAATACCGGCAGTGACAGTTTTTCTGTATGCGTGAATTGAAAAAGTGATTTTCTTATGATAAAATTAAATGGAATTATGATGCAATAATAAGACACACAGCGTCTGAAATATATGGAGGTAATCAAAATGGAAAGTTATAAGCAGGAGTTTATTGAATTTATGGTAGAGAGCGACGTGCTCAAATTTGGAGAATTTACATTAAAGAGTGGAAGAAAATCCCCGTTTTTTATGAATGCCGGAGCCTACGTAACAGGATCACAGCTTAAGAAGTTAGGTCAGTATTATGCAAAAGCAATCCATGATACATACGGAGATGACTTTGATGTATTATTCGGACCGGCCTATAAGGGAATTCCGCTTGGAGTTGTAACAGCGATCGCTTACAGTGATCTGTATGGAAAAGAAGTACGTTACTGTTCTGATCGTAAAGAAGAGAAAGACCACGGTGCAGATAAGGGAAGCTTTCTTGGAAGCAAATTAAAAGATGGAGATCGTGTGATCATGATCGAAGATGTGACAACATCAGGTAAATCCATGGAAGAGACTGTTCCGAAAGTAAAAGGCGCAGCAGATGTAACAATCGTAGGTCTGATGGTATCTCTGAACCGTATGGAAGTCGGAAAAGACGGCGAGAAGTGTGCGTTAG
>OHVX01000399.1_pt1 | contig 12489 bp, 15 predicted proteins | sample 1579581 | NCBI WGS metagenome assembly OHVX01 (sample SAMEA3882536, study PRJEB24775) | human gut metagenome | biome: human-associated habitat; feature: intestine environment; material: feces | place: Netherlands | collected 2009/2010
CCGGCGCGTAGCTGCCTGTACCTAAAATTTTAAAGCTCATAGTTTTCTTTCCTTTCCGGCCGAAAAAATTTCGGCAGCGCCGTAAAGGCAATATAATAACCTTATTAAAGTGAATATTTGTTAAAAGTCTTTAGTCAAGTTTTCTTCAGAAAACTTGCGGGTTCTTAGGGTAGCGCCCTAAGTCGCCATTCGCAAATGGCGAAATCTTTTTGCCTCCCAAAAATCAGGACGGGGACCTCAACAGTCCAGTGGACTGTTGAGGTGTGGGAGACCCAATTAAGGGGTCTCCCAATGATTTGCCGCACAAATCATTGAAATAAACTTAAAGAAATCACAATTTCGTCTGAAAATAAGAATTGATGCGCGTCATGGTGCGCAGAAGCTCCTCGCGTTCCTCTTCCGAAAGATCCTCGCAGATTTCCGCAATGATGCGCCGGTGGCAGCGGCGGTGGAATGCCTCCACTTTTTTGCCCTCGGGCGTTAGCATTACCTGCACTGCGCGGCCGTCGCCGGGCAGGCGCTGCTTTTCGCAGTAGCCCTTCTGCACCAGCTTGTTCACCGCCACCGTAACGGAGGGCTTTGTCACCTTGAGTTGTTGGGCGATCTCGCTGACCGTCATGCCGGTTTTGCCTTTGGCAATGAGCTCGATCATGTGCATCTCGTTGATGGAGATGTTCAGCCGTTGTTTTTTCAGTTCGTTCTGCTCCAAGATCTGCACATTGCGATAGATCTCCACCAGAAGCTCGTTTGCTTTCGCAGAAAAGCCGGACATGCTGCACACTCCTTTCGCCCATTTGTGCCGTTTTTCGATAAATTTAGTTAAACAAACTAACGAACAACCGCTGATATTGTACTCGTTTCGCGGCAAAATGTCAAGTAAAACGCTTTCGCGCATCCTCTTTTTCCTTTGAAGTGCCCTCCTTTTCCCCGTAAAGTTGTCTCGAAGCTGATACCAACTTGGGCTCTCTTGTAAGAATTCTGAAATAAATCTGTTCTTTTTCCGTAGTAATTTGCATTTTAATTCTTTTATGGAATTAAAAATCGGAAGTTATCATGTAAAATAGTCCCGTGTATTAAAAGGGGATTCGTATGCCCTTTTATGAAATTGAAATTTATTGCTGAAAGGAAGTTTTTCCGTTGAAGCTGTTTTCTAAAAATAGGAAGCGCATCACTGCAGCCGTGCTTTCCGCCCTGCTGCTCTGTGCCGCACCGCTCAGCTACGCCGACGATACCGTAGCCGATATGGAAGCCAAGCAGACCGAGCTCGCCAACAAAAAGGCCGACCTCGAAAACAAAATCTCCTCTCTGGAGTCTCAGGAGGCCGATAAAACCGAATATCTTACCCTGCTCTCCGAAAAGATTGATACCATTAAGGAGCAGATCGATACCGCAAACAGTGACATCACCGTGCTGAACACCAGCATTAAAAAGCTCGAAAAAGAGCTCAGCGATTCCGCAGATCAGATCTACTTTATCGGATACAAAGCTGCTTGCGATCTGTGATGCAGTTCCCATATCTGCTGCCGAGTTTTTGTATTCAACCTTCAGATTCTTTCCTTCCTCGATACCTTCTTCTTTCAGTCCCTCTAAAAATCCTTCACGGCAGTTATCTAAAGATCCGTGCTCTGCAAACTGGGAAATACCGATTGTATAGCTCTTTTCTCCATCTGCTGTCTTGGAATCCGACTTGCTTCCACATCCTGCCATCATTGTTACTGCCATTGCCATTGTTAATAATACTGCGATTGTTCTCTTTTTCATAATTTTGTTCTCCTCTTCTTGATAAATAATTTTCTTTGTTAGCTTTCAAGAGAAGGTGTTTCTTGATTCCGCGCCGTACCACAACAGGAATACATATGTAACATCCTGCCGGAGACTTTTTATTTCATAGGAAGTTCCTTCGGAATTTCCTATGAAATAAAAAACGCCTCAATCCTTCTACGGATTGAGGCGACTAATATCTTCTACTAACGCGGTACCACTCAACTTTAACAGTTTCCTGTCCTCTTTTATGTACTAACATACATCCCTTATTGATAACGGGTTTGGTTCCCGACAAACCATACTCTCAATTATCTGATTTCAGGCTGCCCTCGAAAGTCCATTCAATTATCAACTCCATACAGCAATCCCACCGCCTGCTGCTCTCTGTGATATTGTTCGATAACCTACTCCTCTTTCTCAACGGTTTTACAATTTATGCTTAATATATTACCTCTTTATTCTCTGTTTGTCAACCTGGTTTTTGGAATTTTTCAGATTTTTCTACTCCATTTTCTCAGCTCCCTGAAAAATTTCCTGATAACATACCCCGTAATTATCTAAAATCAGCGAAAAAATCTTACGGTTCTTTTCATATTCCATCCCCAGTTCAAGATAAGCCTTAAGATGCAATAATGCCCCCAGAAGATAGACTCTGTCGTCTTCTGTTTTATAAAATTCATACAAACGGTAAATACTGATTATGAGGAGTTCTTCTTTATCCACTCCAAGTCTTTCACATTCATTCACCGCAAGCTTTATCGCCTCAATATCTGTTCTGTACGATTCCCAATCCATTTCTCTCCCCCCTTTTTTTAATCATATCCTATCACGGCGTTTTTGTAAAGTTAACTTGCATATAATATCATTCTTTTTTCAAATTGAAATGCTACACTACTTTTATGAAGGAGAGATACAGCATGGAAAAGAATTTCGGTACACGCGTTCGGCAGGCACGTCACAAAGCCGGTCTTACACAGGCAGCACTAGCAGAAAAACTAAATCTTGATGAGACAACGATAAGCCGGATTGAAAATGGCAGCCAGGCAACATCCTTTGCAACCATGCTTAATTTTTCAGAAGCATTAGATGTCAAATTTGATTATCTGATCTGTGACTACCTGGATGATTCAATTCATTCAAAGGATCCGATCAATGCCGAGATCCTGGATATGATCACACCGCTTCCTGATAATTATAAACGATTGATCCGTGATAATATCCGACAGTTGTTAGAAAAGATTCCACCAGAGATGGGCGAAAAATAAATGTAGTCTATGCCACCCCGGAGCCGGAGGAGAAAAAAATCCTATAGATTCAAGTTGAATCTATAGGATTTTTTCTCTTCCGGGGCGCTCTGGGTTACTGGTTGTAACTGTTCTTCGCCCATTTGTATCGTGTTCGACAGAGAGGCGGTTTTACCCTCTGCGTTGTCCGTGTTCGTTCTGACCTATACGGGCGGCACGCAGCACGTGAGAGGCGAGTACAGAGGTTGTGACGTTTCCTACTCCTCCCGGAACCGGTGTGATATGGGATACTTTTTCCCGGACATTTTCGTAGTCCACATCTCCACAGAGGGTTCCATCTTCCAGTACGTTGATTCCGACATCCGCTACCACCGCTCCTTCGGCGATCATATCGGCGGTGATATGGTTTGCCCGTCCGATCGCAGCTACTATTATCTCTGCTTCGCGACATCTGTCCGCCAGATCTTTTGTGCGTGAATGGCAGATAGTTACAGTTGCATTCTGTCCAAGCATCAGCATGGAAAGCGGTTTTCCAACAACCATGCTTCTTCCGATGACGGTCACTCTTTTCCCCTGGAGTTCAATTCCATAGTGATTCATAATGTGCATCACTGCCTCAGAAGTACAAGGCGCATAAGCAGTTCTGTCACCTTCGAATATTTTTGCAAGATTTACAGGACTCATTCCATCCATATCCTTTGCCGGGTCGATCATCTGTCTGATCTTCTCTACATCGAGCTGCTCCGGAAGCGGCTGGAACAAAAGGATCCCGTGAACCTTCGGATCTTTATTGATCTTACAGAAAGCATCCTCAAATTCTTCCTGTGAAATATCTTCTGGCAGTTCTGCAATGCGGCACTCGATTCCGATCATTTCCATTCTCTTTTTTGCTCCACGTTCGTAGGCAAGATCATTTTCTTTCGCTCCTACCCGAATGATCGTAAGGCATGGATTTACTCCCGCCGCATTCAACTCTTCTCTTTCTCTGATCAGCTTTTCTTTCATGGCTTTTGCCACTTCAGCCCCTCGCATCTGTATGCTCATGTCTTCCTCCTGTCTGTCTTATCTGTTATGGTCTGATACCCTTAAGTACAGCATCATAAGTTGTCTCTTTCAGTTCTTTGCCTGTCGCAATCAGTTGATCAGCCCGATAATTCAGTCTTTCAGCTTCTTCCTGATCCTTCATCATCTTTGTATTGATAAAAATATTAAGAGAAGCTCCTTCAAGGGCTGCCTGTGCAAAGAGGATTGCAACTCCTGCATCGCTGACAGCAAGCCTGCTTCCTTTTTCCCCCAGCACCCGGATCATCTCCATAGTATCTACAATTGTTTTCATGATACACAGTGGTGCTTCTGCCGCATTTTTAAGTGCGGCCTCCATAACTTTTTCCTTCTCTGCCTGTTCTTCCTCTGTCTCTTTTGGCATTCTGTAAGCCTTTGCCAGTGGTTCAAAAGCCTCGGCATCTTCATCTACCATCCGGACCAGATCCTGCTTCTTCTGCTCAAGTTTTTCTCTTATCTCTAGAATTTCTTCTTCAACATCCGCATATTTCTTTTTTCCGACAGTCAGATTTGTAACCATAAGTCCCAAAGCTGATGCGAACGCTCCGACTGCTGCCGATGCACCGCCACCTCCCGGAATCGGTGCTGACGATGAGAGCTGTTCCAAAAAATCAGTTGTTTTCTGCTCCAATAACATATTTTTCCTCCCGCTTATTTTTGCTTTCCTATTATAGCAAAGGATTTCTCTTCTGAAACATAGTCCTTTCTGATATGCCTTTCAGGATATCGGTATATGAAATTCTATCTGAATCCTAATGAAAATCCGGTGTCCCCACCATATCATACGGGGTTGCCTGATAAACATAGTAATTCAGCCAGTTTGCATACATACAGTTACCATGTGCTCTCCATGTAAGAAGTGGCTTCTGTGTGCTGTCATTGTCTGGATAATAATTCTCCGGCATTTCAATCGGAAGTCCTTTGCTCAGATCCCGCTTATACTCCTGATCCAGTGTCACCCGGTCGTACTCCGGATGTCCCATCACAAAAATCTGTCTTCCATTCTGTGCCATGATAAGGTATGCTCCTGCCTTTTCCGACTCTGCCAGAATCATCAGTCTCTCATCTGCACGGATCTTCTCAATCGGCACATCTGTATGTCTCGAATGCGGTGCATAAAATACATCATCAAATCCACGTACCAGAGGAATCTTACGGTTCATAACCTTATGTTCAAAGATACCGAAAAGCTTTTTGTCCAGCTGTACTTTATTAATCCCATAATGATAATAAAGTGCTGCCTGTGCTCCCCAGCAGAGATGGATCGTTGAAGTAACATGCGTCTTTGTCCACTCCATGATCTCTACAAGTTCTTCCCAGTAATCCACCTCTTCAAAAGGCATCTGCTCTACCGGTGCTCCGGTTATGATAAATCCGTCAAATTTCTGATCTTTTACATTTTCAAAATTCTCATAAAACCGGTTCAGGTGATTCGCTGAAGTATTCTTTGAAACATGATTTTTCACTGCCAAAAACACAATGTCAACCTGCAGCGGTGTATTGGAAAGGGAGCGCAGAAGCTGAAGTTCTGTATCCTCTTTCAGTGGCATAAGATTCAGAAGTCCGATCTTGATCGGACGGATGTCCTGATGAACCGCACGGTTCTCATCCATTACAAATATATTTTCTTTTTCCAGTATTTCTTTTACCGGAAGGTCATTCTGTACACGAATTGGCATTTCTGCTTACTTCCTCTCTTTTTTATTTTCCCCGTTTTTTACCGCTGTATCATTTTCTTCCGGATTTTCTCTGACAAATCTTCCGCTATCATCCACATAACTCTTTTCCCCATACTCCGAAGTCTGAAGCGGAAGCTTTTTCTTCTCCAGCAAATGATTGATCAGCATTGTAATAATATAATAAACTACTGCAAATGTAGGCACGCCCATGATCATTCCTACAAATCCAAACAGACCGCCTCCGAGCAGGATTGAAAATACAACCCAGAATGCAGATAATCCGGTCGAATTGCCCAAAATCTTCGGTCCGATCACATTTCCATCAAGCTGCTGCAGCACAAGAATGAAGATCAGGAAATACAAGCCCTTGATCGGATCATTCAGCAAAATCAGAACGGCACTCGGAATAGCACCGATATACGGTCCGAAGAAAGGAATGACATTGGTCACACCAACGATTACACTGATCAAAAGTATGTACGGCATCTTCAGGAGCGTAAGTCCAAAGAAGCAAAGCACTCCGATAATCATAGAATCAATGATCTTTCCAATAATAAATCCACCGAAAATCTCATTGCTTTTCTTTGTCAGATGCAGGATCATATTGGCATGATCTGTACGGAACACTGCATAGACGATCTTTTTACTCTGTGCGGAAAATGTTTCCTTACTGAACAGAATATAGACTGATACAATAAGACCAATCAGAAAATTCAGGATCTCACTGACAAAATTGATGATCCCAACCGTCAGGTTTGACATCACTTCATTAACCTTAGTTAAAAGATCCTGTTTGATCCAGTTCTGTAATGCATCCGATCCCTTTTCTAACAGGTTACGTGCCATGACTCCGGCAGGACTGGTATCTTTCTGGATACTTATGATCTTCGTAACCATATCACTGATCTGTCCCGGCAGAGTCTGAACCATGTCACGGATACTTTTATAAAGTTCCGGAATCAGCATATTGCACAGTGCCAGGATCAAAGCAAGCAGCATAACCAGCGCTGCAAAAACACCGACACTACGCGAAACCTTCTTTGCCTTTTCCTGAGACATTTTCTTTTTTAATTGTGGAATCAGCCACCGGTCAATCTGCTTTACGATCGGATTCAGCAAATATGCGATCACCATTCCGTATAGGATCGGCTTTAACACATCAATTACTTTACTGACACCTACTGATATATCCTCTATTCGGAGTAACAGAAAATAAAAGATCACACAAGCCGCAATAACAAGGAAAAAGGTAATCCCCTTCCTGAAATGCAGCAAAATCTTTGACGGCCCTCTGTTGCCAAATTCCGGACGCTTTTCATAATACGCTGCCGATTTCTTCTTTTCCGGCTTCCCCGAAACCCCTTTCTCTACATTGTCTTTTTTTTCCATTTAATTTCCCTGTCTTTCTTCAAAAGTCCGATTTTTATTATACCTTCTTTCTAACACCCCCGTCAACCTCCCCAACCATCCTTTTCGCACCTTTTCTCTCATTCCTTGCACACAAACAAACAGGTGCAGGAGAAACTCTCCCACACCCATCACTTTCATCTACGCACATCCACAACTGAAAGTTGCACATTCCGTCTCATCACAGCTGCATGCCTTGCTGCCCTCCACACTGATCTTTCCTGCATGGCACTGGCATTCCTTATTGTACTGGCACTCCGTAGCCTTGCAGTCGATCTTGCTTGTCGGACCCGCCTCACCAGTCACATTACTGTAGGTGCCGCTTTTTCTTTCTTCAAAGCTGTCACAGCTTGTCTCTGCAGCTTTCCGTGCAGATTTTCCTCCCACCGTAATTGCGTTCAGATCACAATAAAAATCTTTGTTGTGCATACATGTCTGTACTGTACATTTTAATTCAGGCATAATGTTACCTCCTTTTTGAAAATCAGTATCATTATGCCCGAAAGTTTTATTTCTTATTCAGATTTTATTTAAAACTCTATTTATCGTCTTCTTTTTTTACTTCCCTTGCTGTTTTGGCCTGGATCTCCATCTTGATTGCTGCAAGGAAGTCCGTCAGTGACTTCTGTCCTTCATCCCCTTCAAAGCGGCTTCTTACAGATACCAGTCCGTCCTCTTCTTCTTTTGCTCCGACAACCAGCATATACGGGATCTTCTTCATCTGTGCTTCACGTATCTTGTATCCGATCTTCTCTGCACGTGTATCAATTTCTGCACGAACACCTGAATTGTTCAGTTCATCCAGAACCTTCTGTGCATAATCCATATATTTGTCTGAAATCGGAAGCACCTTAACCTGTACCGGTGCAAGCCATGTCGGGAATGCCCCTGCAAAATGCTCGATCAGGATACCGATAAATCTTTCGATCGATCCGAAGATTACACGGTGAATCATGATCGGACGATGTTTCTCACCATCTGCTCCTGTGTATTCCAGTTCGAATCTCTGTGGAAGCTGCATATCCAGCTGGATAGTTCCGCACTGCCATGTTCTTCCGATAGAGTCTGTCAGATGGAAGTCGATCTTCGGTCCGTAGAATGCTCCGTCTCCTTCATTTACCACATAGTCAAGACCAAGGTCATTAAGCGCACCACGAAGACCTTCTGTTGCAAGTTCCCAGTCTTCATCACTTCCCATACTGTCTTCCGGACGTGTGGAAAGTTCTACGTGATATTTGAATCCGAACAGCTGATATACCTCATCGATCAGAGCTACAACACCTTTGATCTCGTCACGGATCTGTTCCGGCATCATGAAGATATGTGCATCATCCTGTGTGAAACAGCGTACACGCATCAGACCATGTAACTGTCCTGATTTTTCATGACGGTGAACCAATCCGAGTTCTCCGACACGAAGCGGAAGATCTTTATATGAACGCGGTTCTGCTTTGTATACAAGCATTCCACCCGGACAGTTCATTGGCTTAATTGCAAAGTCCTCTCCATCGATCTGTGTTGTGTACATATTCTCTTTATAGTGATCCCAGTGTCCGGATGTCTCCCAGAGGTGTCTGCTTAAGATAATTGGTGTAGATACTTCTACATAACCTGCTTTTTTGTGAAGTTCTCTCCAGTAGTCAAGCAGTGTATTCTTAAGAACCATTCCCTTTGGAAGGAAGAACGGGAATCCAGGACCTTCTTCGCACATCATGAAAAGTCCAAGTTCTTTACCAAGTTTTCTGTGGTCACGTCTTTTTGCTTCTTCAAGCATGGTCAGATATTCGTCTAACAGTGCTTTCTTCGGATAAGAGATACCGTAGATTCTTGTAAGCATCTTGTTCTTTTCGCTGCCTCTCCAGTAAGCACCTGCAAGGCTTGTAAGCTTGAATGCTTTTACAGGCTTTGTTGTCATCAGGTGTGGTCCTGCACATAAATCAACAAATTCTCCCTGCTGATAAAAGCTGATCTCTTCTCCTTCCGGGAGATCTTCGATCAACTCTACTTTATATGGTTCGTCTTTTTCTTTGAAATATGCGATTGCTTCTTCTCTTGTCTTTGTAAATCTTTCGATCGGAAGAGCCTCTTTGACGATCTTCTTCATCTCTTTTTCAATCTTTTCCAGATCTTCTGCTACAAATGGTGTCTCGCGGTCTACATCATAGTAGAATCCATTCTCGATTGATGGTCCGATTGCAAGCTTTGTATCTGGATACAGACGTTTGATCGCCTGTGCCATGATGTGAGATGTTGTATGCCAGAATGCACCCTTTCCTTCTTCATTATCAAATGTAAGAATCTCCAGTTCACAATCTTCGCTTACAACGTGTCTGAGATCTACTACTTCACCATTAACTCTTGCAGAAGTCGCCACTCTTGCCAGACCTTCGCTGATATCTTTTGTGATATCCAGTACTGACATACTTCCTTCATACTCTTTGAAAGATCCATCTTTTAATGTAATTTTCATAATTATCATGTCCTCTCTTTTTATTTTTATATCCTATCCTCGGGCATGTATCTTCTTTCCTGCCCGTTCAGCAATCATCCGTAATCTGCTGCTTTTTTCTAAACGCATGGCATCTACAGGACCTGCCACTGGCCACTCCTTACGAACGCGTGGCGAAAAAAAAGCCCCTTACAGATAATCACTGTAAGGGACGAGTTATCTCGCGGTTCCACCCTGTTTGAACTGACACTTCACAGTCTCTATATTATTCACCAAAGACTTTTATGCCAGAACCTCTTAATTATGACGATAACGGAATCACCGGACTGTTTTGCAGCCACTCAGAGGTAGTTTTCAGAAGGTTCCAAAATAAGAAGCTTTCAGCCCGTGGCTTCTCTCTCTGACATTTCTTTCCCAGCCTACTCTTCTCTTCAACGTGTTTTCTCATACATTCCCATTATAACACGGCATTTTGCTTTGTCAATATTTTTTCAGCCACAGTTTCCAGACCGCAAAACATTCCCGCACAAAATAATTTGGGAATAATAATGGATGGCAGCTTGCCGGTATCGGAAACGGCTCCTTAAATCCTGCACGTTTTGCATATACACACCCTCGATATACATGGAAATTATTCGAGACAATTCCTACCGGTGTATCTACATCTGCAATAAGGTTTCTGGAAAACTTCAGATTTTCCAGTGTGTTTACCGACACATCCTCCTGCACAATACGCCTGCGGTCAAGCCCTTCACACTCCAGATAACGTGCCATTGCATACGCTTCTGTTACTTCTTCATCTTTTCCCTGTCCTCCGGAGACGATCACATGTACATCCGGATGCTCTTTCAGATACTCTGACGCGCAGTCCAGTCTTCGTTTCAGTGAATCGGTAATCTTCCGGCCTCTTACCTGCGCTCCCAGTACAATGATCCATCTTGTAGCGGATCCTGTTTTTGTGTCTTCTTCAAAGTGTTCTTTTCTTTTTCCCAAAGGGTTTCTGTGCATTCCTTTTATGATCTTTATCTCTGCGATCAGAAGAAAACATACCGAAATACCAATCATTGCTTCTACGATACACGGCATTCCATATAAACGGATCAGCGCACTCCCTGCAATTCCCACTATTCCGGTCGCCAGCCAGAATCTGGAAAAAGTAGAGTCCCATTTTTTCAGTGCGATACAGATCGCACTGTAATAAATGAGACTCAGGATACCTGTAACCAGAAATATTATCTGCCACAGCATTTTTTATATTTTTTTCCTGATCCGCACGGGCATGGATCATTTCTTCCGATCTTTTTAGGTTTGCGGATTGTTGTAGATTCCTTCTGTTCTTTGTAGAATTTCTTCAGTTCTTCTTCTGAGAAAATCTCTTTCCACTGTGGAAGTTCATACAGCCAGTCAGCTTTTGCCGCTACCATATTCTTATACAGTCTTTCCTTGTCAAATGCAAGACTTACTACTGTATCTTCTTCTACTGTATCAAGATCGATCTCGATCAGAAGACTTTCATTGATACCATCCAGGAACCCGATCATTGTCAGAACTTCCTGTCCGAATTTCTCAGCCAATTCTTTTACTGTTCCTTTTACAACTTCATCCGGATTAGAAAGAAGCTTTTCATAAATTTCTTTCTCAATCTGGAAATAAGTTCCCCAGAATTTTTCTAACTGACTTCTGTCTGCAGTTTCATCATAAGCGAGGTCCTGCCACTGCTGATATAATGTACTCATATTTCTATACTCCTTTGTACGATATTCATTTGCAATTTTTCACTGCTCTCTATATAATATACTAAAGTCTTGATTCATTGTAAAGGATGATTATTATGAAAAATGCAAAACGTATTCTGGCACTTGTTGCCGCCATTTTATTATTTGGTATGTATCTCAGTACATTAATATTTGCCCTGATCGGGAGTCCGCATTCCATCGACCTTCTCTGGGCCTCTATTGCATGTACGATTGTGCTTCCGGTACTTCTCTATGGTTATATGCTGGTATTCAAGCTTACCCGGCATAATACTCCATCTGATGATTCAGCTGACAGCTTTCACAGCCACAGCTCAGATGATGTATCTAAGTTGTCACAGTCTCATGACCAGGCAAGCGATGATACCATATAAAACTCAAAGGGCATCAGACTTTCTTCGCGATCGTCTGATCCTTTTTTCTTATGTTTTCTTTCATCTTCTCTGATCTTCTTTCTCTTAGCAAGGTATTCTTCCATTGAAATCACTTCTGCTTCCTCTTTTGTCCAGTCTCTCGTATTCATAGTGCATACCTCCATCTTGATTATTTTTATCCCCTCTTACGTCTCTGGTGTCTGATTACACCGACGTTATTATTATATTTACGATGGTTTCATTATATGCATAGAATGTGTCAACATTATGGAAAAAATCTGAATAAAGCATAAGAAATTTCTTAAGGAAAACATAACAATCTACAGAACTTGCCACCGGCAACTTCTCTTTCATACTCTGGTATTAAAAAACAGAGATAGAGCAGCTCTCCTGTCTTCAAAAGACACATGGCCTGCTTTATCCCTGTTTTTCATCTCATGATTCGAAATATTTTATCTTATTTGGAAAGTTTTGACTCTCTGTAAATAATGTCGTGTCTTTCTGGTCCGTTAGATACCATTGTAATCGGGTATCCAATCTGCTCTTCTACAAACTCAATGTAGTTTCTGCAGTTTTCCGGAAGATCTTCGTATTTCTTAATTCCACGGATATCACTCTTCCATCCCGGAAGTTTCTTAAGAACCGGTTTTGCCTTCTCTAACAGATGTGTGGTCGGGAAGTCTGTTGTTACTTCTCCATCAATATCGTATCCTACACATACCGGGATCTCGTCCAGGTATCCAAGTACATCTAATA
>OHVX01000400.1_pt1 | contig 12473 bp, 9 predicted proteins | sample 1579581 | NCBI WGS metagenome assembly OHVX01 (sample SAMEA3882536, study PRJEB24775) | human gut metagenome | biome: human-associated habitat; feature: intestine environment; material: feces | place: Netherlands | collected 2009/2010
TTTCTGTGGATAGTGGATCACATAATCGTTCTTTGAAGTTGTCAGAGGAATCAATGTGTAAGTAGAAAACCGGTCCGATCCAAAAGTCAGCTTTCAAAGCCAAAATACAAGACGGAAAGAGCACCCTGTGTTCTTTCCGTCTGTCTTCCTGTCATGCAAGCAGCTTTTTGCTTTCACATAACATCTGTTATTTAGTTTGTTTTATATCTCTTCTCACGATAACGCAAAATCAAACAGGCTGATCTGGTTCGATTCCGGCAGATCTCCAAGGATCCCCAGGTCACTCATCAGGTCAATGATGGTCTTAGATGCCTTCGTACGCATCCGGAAATCATCCTTCGAAAGGAACGGGCCATCCTTGGCTGCTTCGACGATTGCATCAGCAGCTTTTTCACCAAGTCCGTCAATACTGCTTAAGGACGGCATGATCTTTCCGTCGAAAATCTGGAAGTTCCGGGAATGTGCCCGGAAAATATCGATTGGCTCAAATTCAAAGCCCCGGGCATACATTTCCTGCACAATCTTCATATCCTTCAGGGTATCCTGTTCCTTCTTACTTAAGGAATCACTCCGGCTCTTATAATCCTTCATCACATCCTCTAAGTGCTTCTGTCCCTGACACATGATTTCATAGGAAAACGCCGATGCACGGATGGAAAAATACGAAGCATAGTAGGCCTGCGGATAGTTGATCTTACAGTAGGCAATACGCCATGCCATCATAACGTACGCCGCCGCATGGGCCTTCGGGAACATGTACTTGATCTTCTTGCAGGACGCAATGTACCAATCCGGTACACCCTGCGCCGTCATGGCCTCTTCCCACTCCGGCTTCAGGCCCTTTCCCTTACGGACACTTTCCATAATGGTAAAGGATAATGCACTGTCCACGCCCATACTGATCAGGTAAATCATAATATCATCACGACAGCAGATACAGTGTGAAATATCTGCAACTCCATCGAGAATCAGGGTCTGTGCGTTTCCAAGCCATACGTCTGTCCCATGGCCAAGTCCCGAAATACGGATCAGATCCGATAAGCTCTGCGGCTTTGTGTCCAGAAGCATCTGGATAACGAAGTCTGTACCAAATTCCGGAATTCCAAGGGAGCCCACAGGACAGCCGCCAATCTGATCCGGCGTAATGCCAAGAGCCGAGGTATTCTGGAACAGGGACATGACCTGCTTATCATCCAAAGGAATCTTCGTCGGGTCAATTCCGGTTAAATCCTGCAGCATACGAATCATCGTCGGATCATCGTGTCCGAGGATATCAAGCTTTAACAGGTTATGGTCAATGGAATGATAATCAAAATGTGTGGTAACAATATCGGTTGTCATATCATTTGCCGGATGCTGCACCGGTGTAAAGGAATTGATGTCCTCACCCATCGGAAGTACGATGATACCGCCGGGATGCTGTCCGGTACTACGCCGGATTCCGGTACACCCTAAAACGATACGGTTGATTTCACAGGTCCGCTTCTTCCTGCCACGTTCCTCGTAATAATTCTTCACATAACCGAATGCCGTCTTATCCGCCAGTGTAGCGATCGTTCCGGCACGGTACGTCTGACCGGCACCGAAAATAACTTCTGTGTATTTATGCGCCTTACTCTGATATTCCCCGGAGAAGTTCAGGTCAATATCCGGCTCCTTATCCCCCTTAAATCCAAGGAAGGTTTCAAACGGGATGTCAAATCCATCCTTCATCAGCGGCTCCCCACACCTCGGACAGATCTTATCCGGAGGTCACATCCTGAAATACCGGCATTTTCCTTAATTTCCGGTGCATCAAAGTCGTAGTACCGGCACTTCGGACAGCGGTAATGTGCTGCCAGGGAATTTACCTCCGTAATACCTGCCATAAATGCCACCAGGGAAGATCCTACCGATCCTCGGGAACCAACCAGATAACCATCCTCCACCGACTTCCACACCAGCTTCTGTGCAATGATATACATAACAGCAAATCCATTGCTGATAATGGAGTGAAGCTCCTTTTCCAGACGCTCCTCGACGATCTTGGGCAGTTCATCCCCATACAGCTCATGGGCACGACGGTAACAGATGTCCGTCAATGTCTTATCACTGTCCGGAATAACCGGCGGACATTTATCCGGCCGAACCGGTGCCATGACATCGATCCGGTCCGCAATTTTATTCGTATTGGTAATAACAACCTCTTCTGCCTTGTCACTGCCAAGATACTCAAACTCTGCAAGCATCTCCTCTGTTGTCCGCAGATAAAGAGGGGCCTGATTGTCTGCATCCTCAAAGCCCTTACCTGCCATGATAATCCGGCGGTAAACCTCATCCTCAGGATCCAGAAAATGTACGTCACACGTTGCTACCACCGGCTTTCCGTATTCTTCACCAAGCTCCACAATCCGGCGGTTGATGTTCCTGATATCTTCCATGTTGTTAATGGAAGGAACCCTTTCGGATTCGATCATGAACTCATTGTTCCCAAGCGGCTGGATTTCCAGATAATCATAAAAGTTCACGAGCCGCGCAATCTCGGCTTCCGGCTTATCTTCGAGTAACGCCCGATAGAGCTCTCCTGCCTCACAGGCACTTCCCAGAATCAGGCCTTCCCGGTGCTTCATCAGAAAGCTTTTCGGTACACGGGGACGCTTACTGTAATAATCCAGATGTGACGCTGAAACGAGCCGGTACAGATTCTCTCTTCCGACATTGTTCTCTGCTAAAATAATCGCATGATAAGAAGGAAGACGCTTCACAATCTCCTTACTGGAAGCCCCCCATTCATTAACCTGCTTTAAATTCGTAACTCCCTGCTCCTTTAAAAGTGGGATCATCTTTACGAAAATCTCTGCTGTTGCACCGGCATCATCTACCGCACGGTGATGATTTTCAAGGGATATTCCCATGGTCTTGCAGACCGCATCCAATGTATGCTTTGCCTGATTCGGGAAAAGCACACGTGCAATTCCCAGTGTATCTGCATATGTGAAGGTCTTGTTTAACTGCTGCCGCATCACATTTTCTTTGATAAAGCTCATATCAAAGGACGCATTGTGCGCCACCATAACCGCATCCTTGCAAAACTCCATAAATTGAGGAAGAACCTCTTCAATCACCGGTGCATCCATTACCATACTGTCATTGATGCCGGTAAGCTTTTCAATATGATACGGAATCGGCACCTGCGGGTTTACGAAGGTCGAGAATTTGTCTGCGATCTCACCATTGACCACCTTCACGGCTCCGATTTCAATAATCCGGTTGCTTACCGGTGAAAATCCCGTCGTTTCAATATCAAATACTACAAAATCGTGGGTAAAATCCTGCCCCTGCTCATTCACGACAAGCTCCTGCAGATCATCAACGAGATAAGCCTCCATGCCGTAAATGATCTTAAAGAAATCCTGCTTATCCGGATTCGGATCTCCGGCTTCCTTACGCTTTGCCTTCTCCGCTTTCCACAGATCCTCCCAGACATGGTTCGCATCCGGGAATGCCTGTACCACTCCATGATCCGTAATGGCAATTGCCGGATGTCCCCATTGATATGCACGTTTAACAATGTCCTTCGCCTCTGAAACACCATCCATATCACTCATCTTCGTATGGCAGTGAAGCTCTACTCTCTTCCGGACGCTTAAATCCTTTCTGGACGTCGTAAAGTCTGCAATCTTCCTGATTCCGATTACTGAACCGATCGTCAGCTCCTTATCGAATGCATCGATGGCCGCAATTCCCTTAAGCTTCACGAATGCGCCCATCTTAAGATCTGCCTTTACCTCCGCCACCTGATCGTTATGCACGAACATCTTAAAGGTCATGGTATCCGTATAATCCGTAATATCATACATGAGAATGGTACGTTCGTTCTTGATTTCACGGGAATCCTCACGGATGATCTTCCCCTTTACCGTGACCTCCATCTCTCCCATGATGTCCTCCATGGGCATCACCTCATCCTCAAAGTCACGTCCGTAAATAACATCCGGATTATCCGATTTCTTAATGGCTCTGCGGAAATCGCCGCGATCCTCTCTCTTTCCAAAGCTGCGCTTCTCGAATGGGCGCTTCTCTCCGACTCCCTTGCTGACCGTTCCTTTTCCCTGCTCTGTCGGCTTCTCCGATGTACCTCCAATGGCTCCTGCATTTGTGGATGAGCCTTCTCCTGCTCCTTCCGCACGCCCTGCAGCACCTGACTGCATTTCTTCCGAAGCTTCCTCTGCGGCCGCTCCTGCCTTTCCAAAGGCACGCAGTGTGATCTCCCGGATCTGCCGGGAAATCATGATGTCATCCTCTTCCTTATGACGTCCTGTTTTCTTCTCTTTATATTCCATCAGGCATTCTGCCTTAAGTCCACACCGCTCCACAATGATCTTCTCTAAGATCCGCAGAAGCTCCTGTGACTTACTTCTGGCTAAAACCGTATCCTCTGCCGTAATCAGGATCTGATTCTCCTTCGGATAGGAAAGATCTGCCATCTTGAAAATGTTATATTCCACCGGGCTGTATTCCCGCAGCTCAAGCAAAATACTGGACTCATACTCCCGCATCAGATTTTCCGGCGTATACTGCTCCGACAGATGAAAGCTCTCATATAGCTTGACCGTCACCGGATGCTTATCAAAAAACTGCCGTTTGATTTCCTTTTCAACCTTATAGATTGTCTCCTTCGGAATCAGATAATCACTTACAATGCTCACACGGACAAAGTCCCTGCTTTTGGTTGCAGAGACTTTACATACGGTGACCTGTTCAAACAGCTCACTGCTTTTTTTATCCAGATTTAGTTTGGGAAATACATCAAAAAATGATTTTTCCATACCCGTTCTTCTTTCTAACCTACGATTCCCAATGCTCCAGTTCCTCCCGAAGCACGGATAAAAGCTGATCCTCCGGAACCTTGCGGATGATCTCGCCCTTTTTAATCAGAAGCCCTTCATGAATACCGCCTGCAATTCCAAGATCTGCTTCCTTCGCTTCTCCCGGTCCGTTTACGGCACAGCCCATAACGGCTACCTTAATATTAAGCGGGAATTCTGCCACCATCGTTTCTACCTGATTGGCAAGTCCGATAAGATCTATCTTTGTTCTTCCACAGGTCGGACAGGATACTACCTCAATGCCACCCTTGCGGAGTCCCAAGGTTCTTAAAATCAGTTTTGCTGATTTGATTTCTTCTACCGGATCACCGGTAAGCGATACACGGATCGTATCTCCAATTCCCTGATGCAAAATCAGTCCCAGTCCGATCGAAGACTTGATATTTCCGCTGATGATTGTTCCTGCCTCAGTAATTCCTACATGAAGTGGATAATCCGTCTTCTGTGACAGAATCTCGTGTGCCCTGACACACATCAGTACATCCGAGGATTTAATGCTGATGACCATATTTTCATAGCCTTCCTCTTCGATCATATGTACCTTGTCAAGAGCACTCTCCACAATTCCCTCGGCCGTAACGCCATGATACTTTTCCACTAATTCCTTCTCTAAGGATCCGGAATTCACTCCGACACGGATCGGAATGTTATGCTCCTTCGCAGCAGACACAACCGCACTTAACTTCTCACGCCCCCCGATGTTTCCGGGATTGATCCGGATCTTATCTGCTCCGTTTTCAATCGCCGCAATCGCCATTTTGTAATCAAAATGAATATCTGCAACAAGCGGAATATGGATCTGCTTCCTGATCTCCCTGATTGCCTGGGCTGCCTCTAAGGTCGGTACGGTGCATCGGATGATTTCACAGCCTGCCTTTTCAAGCCGCAGGATCTGTGCCACGGTAGCCTCCACATCCTCGGTTCTGGTATTGGTCATGGACTGGATCAGTATGGGATTGCCCCCTCCGATCACCCGGTCACCGATATGAATTACTCTTGTATGTTCACGATTTGCCATCTTAAATCCTCCTGAATCTTATATTTGTATGTCTGCTTCGCAGCCGCTTCGTTGCCTTAATCTCTGGCTCACATGCACGTGCTTCGCACTCTCTGTCTGCTTTCAGCAGACGCATGTTCGCTAATAAGTACAAGAAAAACAAATGTCTGCTTCGCAGCCGCTTGTTTTTCTTTTGTACTTATTATATTATATTACCCCACATACAGCAAAAACGCAAATTTAATCCTCTGCTTTAATGCGGATGATGCGGCTTCCGAAAACCTCCCCCTTTTCATCAATGCCTATGATCTGCAGTGACATCTGCTGCCGCGGCATCCGCTCCATAGGAATCTCAAGACGTACCTTATCTCCAACAGGGAGTACGGTTCCTTCCTTCACCAAAAGCAGCCGGTCATTTTCATCCTTCATATCCACCCAGAAGGTCTCCTTTCCGGCAGCAAAGCTGCTGCGCACCCCTGTCTGCTGCTGTAGAGAGAAGGCCAGTCCTCCCAGCAGAAGTCCGATTCCCAGACTCCATAATCCGATTCCCTTCTTTGCAGTAAGCCATACCTCCTTTTCCTGCCGGAGCAGGCTCCCCTTCCTTTTCCCCAGCCGGAACAGAATGAGATAAAGAAGCATTCCGACCAACAGGCAAAGAATCGGCTTTCGTAAAAAGGGATCCGGAAAACTGGATCTTGGAATTCCGTTTAAGAGAGGCAGAATCACAAGCAGGGCTCCCATGGTAACAGGAATTGCCGTCAGCAGACACCTGCAGAGATGTAATCCCTTCCACTTCCATCTCCTTTTTATGGTCTCACAGTCCTCCAACGCCTTTAGTACCTCCCGCATGGAAGCATAACGTTCCTTCGGATGCTCTCTTGTACATTTCTGAATCATCTGCTCATAAGAAACAGGGATCCTCCGGTCATACCGGCGCACCGGCCGCCGCTCATAGGGTGGCTTTAGAGGATTAACGCCGGTTAAAAGCTCATGGGCAACCGCCCCAAAGCTGAAAATGTCACATGACACATCCGCCTGTATGCCATTCCACTGTTCCGGCGCACTGTAACCGGGCGTCCCGATACTCACCCGTTCCTCACTCTGGTTGTGGCACCGGAAAAAGGCACCTCCCAGATCAATGAGCTTTAAATGTCCTTCCTCCTGAATGATAAGATTGGCTGGCTTCAGATCCCGGTAAACCACCGCCGGATGCTGTTCATGAAGATAAACAAGGATGGCCAGGAGTTCCTTCATCCAGACAATCGCCTGTGTCAGCTCCGGCTTCCCATGCTGCTCCAGATACTCCTTTAACGTAACTCCCTCCACATATTCCATCACCAGAAAACCATGCCGGTCCTCCTCAAAATAATCATAAATGTCCGGCAGTCCCGGATGCTTCAATGCCTTTAAAAGCTCCATTTCCCTGCGGATCTCCCGGATCTGTTCCATCTCCTTTATTGCCACCAGACGGTTTAAATGCAGATCCCTCGCAAGCATTACACGCCCTGATGCGCCCTCTCCTATCTTCCGGAGCTGCTCATACTGATTGTTCCAGATTTTTCTCATTGGCATCTCTCCTCCCCTTTCAGCAGGTTCTGATATAAATTGCGGAAAGATTATCCTTTTCGCCCTGCTTCTTCACATAGGCAGCGTTTTCCTGAAGTCTTCTTTCAATCTGCCCCTCCTCTAAAATGGAAGCCGGCTCGAACATCTCTCCCCAGCACTGCTTATTATAAAATCCATCCGTACACAGCAAAAATCCCTGTTTCTTTCTCACCCGTCCCCTCCGGATGTCCGGCTTCTGGAACGGAAAGCTCCCCATACACTTCAACAGCCGGTGTCCGCCTCCACTGTGATCCGTTGTCAGAAGTTCCATCCTCTTCTTACGGCAACGATAAATCCGGCTGTCCCCGATATGACAGATCAGATACCGGTGTCCCCAGATCAACAGCAGCGACATCGTTGTCCCTAGCTGTTCTTCTTTTCCCTTCCGATATCTGCAAAACTCCTCATTGATGCTGTATAGGCATCGCATTATACTCTTTTCCATGAAGGAAGCTCTTCTCCCTTTTCCGATCAGATCAACGATCTGCCGGTAAAAGCAGGCAACCATGCGCTCAATCACATAACCGCTTGCCACTTCTCCCTTCCAAAGGCCACCAATACCATCACAAACGATTGCCATCAGTACCCTTCCTCTGCTTGTCATCACCTGTTGGATCGTGATGGAATCCTGATTACAAAGCTGCTGACCGCAGTCCCAATATGCACCTGTTAAAAATTTCATGTATTCCTGTTCCTGCCTCCTGTATATTCTTACTATTCTGTGTTGTAACTGTTCCGTCCACAGTTACCCCTGTGTCCTGTTTTCTTTACGCATAAGCAAATGGTTTCCGGGGAGATTATAGCGAAGTGCTAAAATGAACCCTAGATTTCTTTCAGAATTGAAATGTAGAATTATTATAATTGACAAATAAAAAAGAATCCATTGTACAAAATTACCAAAAGTGAATCTTTGGCAATTCTATACAATGAATCCCCTTTATTTTTGTAGATGATTTTATGCAAAGAACTTCGAAATATCGTTAAACATCACAACAACCATTAAAATCATCAGTACCGCCATGCCTGCCAGATGTACAATTCCTTCCTTTTCCGGTGGAATCGGTTTTCCGCGGACTGCCTCGACCAGCAAAAAAACAAGGCGCCCGCCATCCAGTGCCGGAAGCGGCAGCAAATTCATGACACCCAGATTCACGGAAAGAAGCAGTGCAAGCTCAATCATGGACAGAATCACCGTAGAGGCTCCATATACCTTCGCTTCCGTATAGGTGTCATCCACCACCTTCACAATTCCCACAGGTCCCGACAGATCATTTAACGAAAGCTGTCCGGTCACCAGCATGCCAAGGCTCTTGAAGGTCATTTCCACTTCAAAATTCATCATGTAAAAGGCATACTGGAAATTCTGCAGGGCATTGCACTTCAGATACTCTCCTGTAGAAATTCCCATGAGATAACGGTTCGCCTCCTCATTAAAGGTCGGTGTTACCGTTACCGTATGCTGCTCTCCATCACGTTCATATACAATTTCAAAGGGTTCTCCCTTCACATTGAGCTGGGAATTCAACAGCACCTGCTGATACAGATGAATGCTTTTACCATTCATCTTCACAATACGGTCTCCAACCTCAAGACCTGCTGCTTCTGCGTTACTTCCCTCCTGTACGGTCGTGACCGTGGGAAGCAGGACACCGGTATTGGCAACCAGAATCACAGCCAGAAGATACGCTAACAGGAAGTTAAACACCGGACCTGCCAGAACGGTTGCGAACCGTGCCCACACCGGGGCATTCGGGAATGCTCCCTCCGATACCTCGCCTTCCTTCGTATTCAGTCCGTCCTCGCCCTCAAAAACGCATGCACCTCCAAGCGGAAGCAGCTTAATGGAATATTTCGTATCTCCCTTCGTAAAGGATACTAATGTCGGTCCCATTCCCACAAAAAATTCCACGACATGAATTCCATTGCTTTTGGCTATGATAAAATGTCCGAATTCATGTGCGACAACGATCACACAGAAAATAACAATAAACAAAATAATTGAAACAATCAATGAAGTTCCTCCAAATACTGACCCTGTTTTAGTTTATGACAATTTCCCGGAAATATACGCATGTGCCTGTGCTTCGGCTTCCAGAATCTCATCCACCGTAGGATTGGCAATGACCTTGTGCTGCTCCATCGCTCCCTGAATCAGATCATAGATCGCAAGGAAACGGATTTTTTTATCCAGGAACAGTCCTACTGCCTTTTCGTTTGCCGCATTAAATACCGTCGGCATGCTGCCTCCTGCCGCAATGGCATCATAGGCAAGCTGCAGTCCGCGGAACGTCTTAATATCCGGCTCCTCAAAGGAAATGCTCTTTAACGCAAAGAAATCCACCCTCCTGCCATCCATCGGCCTGCGATCCGGATAAAAAAGCGCATACTGGATCGGAAGCTTCATATCCGGCATTCCAAGCTGTGCCATAATTCCGCCATCCACATATTCTACCATGGAATGAATGATGCTCTGCGGATGAACCACAACCTGAATCTGCTCCGGCTCCACATCAAACAGCCATTTTGCTTCCATAACCTCTAATCCTTTGTTGACAAGAGTAGCAGAATCCACAGTGATCTTCCGTCCCATCGACCAGTTCGGATGCTTCAATGCATCCTCAACCGTAATATCCTGTAATTCCTCCGTCTTTTTTCCACGGAACGGTCCTCCGGATGCGGTCAGCAGAATCTTACTTACCCGCTCACGGTTTTCGCCATGCATCGACTGAAAAATCGCACTGTGCTCACTGTCTACCGGAAGAATGGATACTCCCTTTTCTTTGGCAAGTGGCATGATGATATGTCCAGCGGTCACCAGTGTTTCTTTATTTGCAAGTGCAATGGTCTTTCCGGCTTTAATCGCTGCAATCGTCGGACGGATTCCGATCATGCCGACAATCGCTGTTACTAAAACCTCCATCTGCGGAAGAATTGCAAGCTCCAGCATCCCTTCCATTCCTGCTGATACCCTCGTATCGGTATCTGCAATGCGGTTCTTTAAGTCTGTAGCAGCTTCCTCAGATCCCATCACGGCAAGCATGGGATGAAATTCCCGTACCTGCTGCTCCATTAAACTCACGTTGCTTCCCGCCGCCAGTGCAATGACCTGCAGGTCAGGATTACTCCGTACAATCTCAAGTGTCTGGGTTCCAATGGAACCGGTAGACCCGAGAATACCAATTTTCTTCATTTAGTACCTCCTGTTCTATGCTCTGATTAAAAGCAGAGTAAGGAAATAAATCATCGGTGCGGTGAAGATCACACTGTCAAACCGGTCCATAACGCCTCCATGTCCGGGGATCAGCTTTCCATAATCCTTGATCTCCTGATTACGCTTAATTGCAGAGGCTGCCAGATCACCTACCTGGGAGATCACTGCACCAGCCGCACTGATTACTACAAATATCCATGTAATACTCTGTTCCACAACCACACTTTCCACCACGAAATATCCATATAACGCACCAACAATGGCAGAACCCATGATTCCACCAACCGCTCCCTCAATGGATTTCTTCGGACTTAATATGGGTGCCAGCTTATGCTTACCGATACAGATTCCGGTAAGGTACGCACAGGTATCACAGATCCAGGAGCTGATGAAAATCATCCACACCGTATAGACGCCATAGGGAAGCTCTCTTACAAGATAAATAAAGGACAGCATCACCGGCGCATAGGCTACACAGAAAAAAGCACTCATAATCTGATCAGAATGGTATTTTGGGAACGAAAATACATAAATAAACATAAATCCAATAAGAATTAATACCACCGCCAGAAACAGGTAAATCCGGTCCGGTACAAATACCATCACCAGATAATAGGCAAGGATTCCTATGTAACCATTGATTTCGAGTGCCGAAAGCTTCTTTCCTTCCCCACTTAACTTACAGGCCTTCATCAATTCCCGGTAAGCAACAAGGGCTAAGAATAATAATGTTGCCGCAAGAAGATATCCTCCTCCCAGTATGGTTACCAGGGCAAGAATTACCAATACAACGGAGCTGATCACTCTGGTTCGAAACATGCCTACTCCTCCTTTACGAGTCCGAATCTGCGGTCTCTGTGATTGTATGCTTCCACAGCCCTGATAAGCTCTTCCTTTGAAAAATCAGGCCATGGCACTTCCGTAAAATAAAATTCCGTATAGGCAAGCTGCCACAACAGGAAATTGGAAATCCGCTGCTCATTACAGGTACGGATCAGCAGATCCGGCTCCGGAAGTCCGTGTGTATCCAGCATTTCTCCAAAAAGCTCCTGGTTAATATCATCGATCTTAAGCTCTCCTGCCTGCACCTTCTCACAGGTCTTCTTTACGGCACGCACAATTTCATCCCTGCCGCCATAATTAAGTGCAATCTGAAAATGAAGTCCGTCATTGTCCTTTGTTGCCTCTTCCAGCTCTGCAATCCGGTTACGGATATCATTATCGAGTCCGGTTTTATCTCCGATTACCCGGACACACATCCGGTTCTTTTTCGCTGTTGTCAGACAGGTCTTCATATAATTACGCAGAAGCTTCATCAGTGCTTCCACCTCATCCTTTGGACGATTCCAGTTTTCGGTACTGAAGGCATATACCGTCAGATACTGAATCCCCATTTTGTAAGCTTCCTCACAGATGGTTTCCACATTCCTGGCCCCCTGCACATGCCCATAATTACGCGGCATTCCCTTGTTCTTCGCCCAGCGTCCGTTTCCGTCCAGTATGATCGCAACATGCTGCGGCATCTTCAAATCCTGTAAATCTGGCATAGTCTCACTCCTTGCTCAATCTGATGCACTAAAATCGTGCTTCATTTCTTCTCCGCGAGCTGCACATCCCTGCGAAGCTGTTTGCTTTACAGGAAATTCCGCCGGAATTTCCTGTAAAGTCAAAAAAGAGGGCGACACGATGAATCGCCTGCCCCCCTTTTATTTTAAACAATGATAACTATTCAGAACCCCATTCGTAAAACCGCTGCTAATGCAGCTCAAGTTTTACTCATGTGGTTACTTCG
>OHVX01000402.1_pt1 | contig 12435 bp, 13 predicted proteins | sample 1579581 | NCBI WGS metagenome assembly OHVX01 (sample SAMEA3882536, study PRJEB24775) | human gut metagenome | biome: human-associated habitat; feature: intestine environment; material: feces | place: Netherlands | collected 2009/2010
AAAAAAGTTTTATATTGTATAATTATGGAGATCGGATTTATGCATAATATGCTCATCTATCACGGCAGCAATACTGCCGTAGAAAACCCAAGAATTCTGGTTAATGGACATTATAAAGACTTCGGATATGGATTTTATTGTACCAATATAGAAAAGCAGGCTAAACGCTGGGCCTTGACACGGCACGGAGATTCGATAGTCAGCCGCTATCAGTACACTTCAAATGCTCAATTAAAAATATGCCAATTTTCAGAAATGACAGAAGAATGGCTCCAGTTTGTCGTTGATTGCAGAAGTGGGAAAGAGCATAATTTTGATATTGTAGAGGGACCTATGGCGGATGACCAGATCTGGGATTATGTGGAAGATTATTTGAATAAAAAAATCACGAAAGAAGCATTCTGGGAACTGGTGAAATTTAAATATCCCACGCATCAGATTGTTTTTTGTACAGAACGGGCGCTTGAAACCATACACTTTGAAGGGAGTGAGGTACTATGAAGAATAAATATTTCCCAGAGGAGCAAATAGAAGAAAACGACCTTTATTTTGTGTGCTATATGATTGAGCGGGTGGCGAGACATCTCAAGCAGAAAAACCAATATGTGGTCAATGCGATAGGAAAAGAGGAGTTGTACCATCTGTTAAGCTGCGCGAATGTTTTGCACTGTGAGAATCCGTTAAAGGTTGAGGAGGATTGGATCAACGATTATCATCTGGTTTCCGGAGATGTAGATGTTACGGATGTGGATAAAGAACTGGCAACGGTCGTTCCAAGTGCATTACAGATGGGAAAGGTATATCAGAGATTGATTACAATGACGATGCATCCGGATGAAACAGAGGTGGATGGAATTATAAAGGTGTATAATAATCCAATCTGTGATGTGATTGATAATTATAATTGCAGTGCATTTTACGAGCCGTCTTATGTAATTGCAAGAGCATATCAGAATGGTGGATTTTAGCTGCCATGCATATGAGAAAATGATCCAGTGGATCATTTTGGAGTTTAGACAGAATAAGGAGTATCCATCATGGTTCATTTATTATTAGCAATTATTTATCTGGCATTTATCAGCCTGGGGCTGCCAGATGCACTGTTGGGAGCAGCGTGGCCGTCCATGTATCCGCAGTTTGACGTACCGGTATCCTATGCAGGAATTATTTCGATGATTATAGCGCTGGGTACGGTAGTTTCGAGCCTGCAGAGCGACCGGCTGACCAAAAAGCTTGGAACCGGAAAGGTTACGGCACTCAGTGTCTTAATGACAGCGATGGCATTGTTTGGTTTTGCCACCAGTCATTCCTTTGGGATGCTTTGCCTGTGGGCGATTCCATATGGACTTGGTGCGGGAAGCGTGGATGCTTCCTTAAATAATTATGTAGCGCTTCATTATGAGAGCCGGCACATGAGCTGGCTGCATTGCATGTGGGGTATCGGAGCATCGGCAGGTCCCTATATTATGGGATATGCCCTGACTGCGGGCTGGGGATGGAACTCCGGATACCATATCATCGCTGTTTTGCAGATCGTTCTGACTGCAATTCTGCTCTGCAGTCTGCCTCTTTGGAAGCAAAGACCGGCGGAGGTGCTGCAGGATGGAAAGGTACAGAATGTAAAAGCTCTTTCCATACGTGAAGTACTGCAGCTTGCCGGAGCAAGGGAAATACTGGTCTGCTTTTTCTGCTATTGTGCCCTGGAGCAGACAACAGGACTGTGGGCGAGCAGTTACCTCACCTTACATAAAGGAGTTTCTGCAGATACAGCAGCTTCCTTTGCAAGTATGTTTTATCTCGGAATTACTGTGGGACGAGCACTAAGTGGATTTCTTACCATGAAGCTCAATGATGTACAGATGATCCGGCTTGGTGAAGTGATTATTGGAATCGGTGTATTGGTGATGCTTCTGCCGTTTGGGCAGAGCTTATCCCTCACAGGCCTCATACTGATCGGACTGGGATGTGCACCGGTGTACCCTTGCGTGATCCATTCGACGCCTGCACACTTTGGTGCCGATAAGTCCCAGGCAATTATTGGAATCCAGATGGCATGTGCCTATGTGGGAACCTGTCTGATGCCGCCGGTATTCGGACTGATTGCCAATCATATTACGGTAGCGTTGCTGCCGGTTTATCTTCTTATCATATTAGTGCTTATGGTGATTATGCACGAGCTTTTGTGTAAGAAAACGGCCTGATCACTTGGAGAGATAGATAAGATTCAGATATATTGTAACTAATCAGTGCCCGTCTGTAAAACCCCTTTAAAATTACTATTCTGCATGCATGGCTCTGAATAGTTACAAATATAAAAGTAAGAAATTAAGAGTAAAATCAGGAATAAGAGATCAGGAGGAACAGGTTTATGAAGGTATTAATGATCAACGGAAGTCCCAGAGTGGACGGTAACACAGGCATTGCGCTTAAGGAGATGGAACAGGTATTTTCGCAGGAAGGAATTGAAGTCGAAACGGTACAGGTCGGCAATCAGGCGGTTCGTGGCTGTATGGCCTGCGGTTACTGTGGAAAGAACGGTAAGTGTGTTTTCGATGATGTGGTGAACGAGCTGGCACCGAAGTTTGAAGAGGCAGACGGACTGGTTGTAGCAAGCCCGGTATATTATGCATCAGCCAATGCAACACTCATAGCAGTTCTTGACCGGCTGTTCTACAGTACTCATTTTGATAAAACCATGAAGGTTGGAGCGAGTGTGGCATGCGCCAGAAGAGGCGGCTGCTCGGCTACATTCGATGAGCTGAACAAATATTTCACAATTTCCAATATGCCGGTTGCACCGAGCCAGTACTGGAACTCCATTCATGGAAGAGAAAAGGGCGAGGCAGTTTGGGATGAAGAAGGAAAGCAGACCATGAGAGTATTGGCAAGAAACATGAGCTTTCTGATGAAGAGCATCGCACTTGGCAGGGAGCAATTTGGCCTTCCGGAAAAGGAAGAACGGGTTTTTACTCATTTTATCCGGTAAAGCGGGCTTCCTTATAATATCTAATAGCTACTCACAATTTCTGAAACAGAAACAAAACCGGTCAATGAAATATGAATGATTTTGAAATACGAACGAATCAGCCAATTAAATATCAGATTTGTGGAAACCTACGTGCATCGGACGGCTTCCTGCATTATAAAAGAAGTATGGAACTGCACGTTCTGATTGTGGTATTAAAGGGAACGATGTACCTGCGTGTGGGTGGAGAAAATGTGATTGTCCGATCTGGTCAATATATCCTGTTACGTGCCGGAGAAGAGCATGAGGGATGGAAAATGTCCGAAGGAGAGCTGTCTTATTTCTGGGTGCATTTTTCGGAGCAGGCTGCAGAGGGAGTGGAGAATCCGGGGAATTATTATCACTTCCCGATGCTTGGAACGCTTCCTGCTACGCAGCGTGTGACTACACTGTTCCGGCAGCTTCTCGATCTGTCACGGACCTGGCAGGAGGAGCAGGGACAGATGCTTGATTATTGCTGCAGCACTCTTTTGATGGAGCTTACCCTGGAAATGAGCAGAGAAAGTCATAAGGGAGAAGCCATAGAACCGGTAGGACAGATCGAATCGGCGAAACCACAGGTACAGCAGGCAATCCGGGAGGCAATGGATTACATTACCATGAACTGCCATAAGCAGATGGACCCGGCCATGGTGGCACAGCATCTGCACTATAATCCGGATTATTTTGCTTCACTGTTCCGGAAGCAGACCGGCATGACGATCACGCAGTACCTCAATAAGATGCGGATCGAGCTTGCCAAGCGTCTTATGGTCAATGAAAACGTAAGCATCAAAGAAGCCGCATATTCCAGCGGCTTCCAGGATGAAAAATATTTTATGCGGATTTTCAAACGTCATGAGGGAATGACTCCCCTCGCTTATAAGACAGCGTTTCAAAAATCATTTATCAATCATTAGATGACAGATCCCATTACAGATCCGAAGGCTTCTTTAAAGAGAAGTATACGGTATAGGTTTCCTCATCGATTTCATAGAGCGGTCGGAAGGTAAAGTTTTCCGGTTGCTTTTTTGTGAGATAAGTACTCTGCTTCCAGGGGAAGACACTGTACATATGCTCGGACTGTGCGTAAAGCGCATCCTCCGGAGTTTCACCATTGGTATAAAGTCCGTGATCCTTTTCGCACATACCGGCAAGAACAACAGGTCCTTCCATGATTGCGGATTTCTCCGGTTGATCCGGTAATGACACATAGGAAAGAGCAGGTGCAAGGAATAAATCAATGGTGTCGTCTTTCCATGTTTTCTGGATAGTCAGGCAGCCATCTTCTATCACAGGATTGGTGAGCGCTTCGCCGTTTACACTGACAACCGGTGCACCCTTAACCCATGCGGGCACACGTAAGCAGAGAGTGAATACGGTAGGGGCGGAAGCCTTTACCTTGAACTGTAACTGCCATCTGGAGCTCTGTTCCTGATCCTTCTCATCGAAGAATGCCTGATCGTTGTAATACTTCATATTGGTATCCTGGGAAACCTCAATGAGCTGTCCATGGCAATCCCATTTTGCAATGGAAGGAATGTACTGGCTTATCAGAAGCTCGTTCTGTTCAGGATCCTCATAGTAAATGAGGTCCGGATACAGGGTCTGTGCCTGCACCATGGTTCCATGGCAGCACCAGAAGTCGTGACGTTTGGTGCCCCATTTCTTATGACCGCCTGCGCTCAAAGGCAGGAAGTAGGTCGGCATGCCGGTCTGTGCATTCTGTTGTGCAAGGAAGCCGTTGTAAAGGGCGCGTTCAATGTAGTCGCCATACTGCCTGTCACCGGTCCAGCGATACAGATAGGAAGCCAGACGCACCATATTATATACGGTACAGAATTCCTGGTCGCGGTCGTTTAAGTACTGGCCAGAAAGGAAAGGCGGTACCCAGAATTCTCCGGAGTTGGCACTTCCGGTGCAGAAATAACCGCGGTCGGTAACGGCACATTTCCAAAAAAGCTCTACGATGGTCTTATACTTCTCATCTCCGGTTACTTCATACATTCTGGCAGCACCATGTGCCCACGGGATGCTGGAGTTGGTGTGGCAGTTGGTTAAAGCATCCTTTCCCTCTGACAGATTATGGAAAAGGCTCGGATTGCTGTAACGGGAAGCCAGTGTTTCATAAACCGGATCCTTCGTGGTTTCAAAAAGCTGTGCCCACATTTCCAGCATACCGGATTCCTCACCGCTGTAGACAGCGTGCGGGTTGGTGGACTGTACCTTTTCGGTCCAACGGATATACCAGTCAGCCAGATGACGGACAATGGTAAGAGCCTGTTCATTACCGGCGTAGAGATAAGCATGGGTAAGTCCCATGATTAATTTATGCATGACATACTGGGGAGACCATATATCGAGCTCCTTTTCCAGACGGGTAAAGTACTTCTCCGGGAAAGGTCCGATCCATTCTCCGCCGTTTAATTCCTGACATCTGGCAAGCTCGCTGATGATTTCGTCAAGCTTTGCCTTTAAAGCGGCATCATTTTCGGATGCAATTAATGAAGAAGCTGCGGAAAGCCAGTGACCTAAGAAATGGCCGCGGAGCTGACAGGTAGGATCCCCAGTGAAGCTTTGCAGTTTCCGGTCTTTCGAGAACCTGAAGATCCGGCATAACGATTCCTGCCTCCAGATAGTAGTTCTGTAATAATTCCTGTGTACCCAGTTCCAGAAGATAGTTACGGTTTACAAGCATTCTTTCACGGAATAAACCGGGAAGCATAGTGACATTTTTCTTCTCAAGATGCTGAAGCATAATAAGCTCCTCCTTCACATATGTTGAATAGTTACAATTGTTTTTTAATAAAAGTATAAGAAATGAATCCCTGTTTGTCGGTAGACAAAATCCGAGATTTGGTAGATAATAGAGACAATAGTACGGAGGAGAGAAGTTATGAAGTGTCAAAGATGCGGAGCAGAACTTTTAGATACAGATACCTTTTGTGTGAAATGCGGACAGAAGGTTGGAGAACCGGCAAGATGTCCGGTTTGTGGCGAGATTTTGAGAGAAGGAACGAAATTCTGTCACAAATGCGGAGCTGCGGTTAATAATGAAGATACCGAGCCTCACGATGAGGAGATTCCGGTTACTCCACAGAAGACGATTGATATTCCATTTGATGTGATTGAGAAAAGCATTATTATGGAAGCAGAGCAGGCTGTGGTGAAGCGGGATTTCAGTGAGGCAGAAGCAAGGCTGGAACGGGAAAGACGGGGAGAAAAGCCGGAATATCCGGAGGAAGAGAATCCGGAGACAGCAAGGAACACTGAAAGGAGGGAAGAAAAAAACCTGGAAGGGAATGAAGTGGAAGGGAAAGAACCGGAAGAAATTCCGGCACCCGTTATGAGGGAGCGCCCTTCCCGGGTAGTGGAAGCCGTGCGGGAAGGACGGATTTATGAGCAGTCACAGGAAGATGCTGACAGCGGGGAAGAACCGGCAGAGCAGAAGAGAACAGACCGTCAGAAAGTATCCCGTAGAAGAAATGCGCCATCCTGTAATTATGGTCATGAAGAAGATCGCTATGAGGATACCGGTTACGAAGATACGGATTATGACGGGGACGGTTACGATGATGACAACCTAAACGATGAGGAAGCTTCCGGTGGATTTGATCTGACCAGGGTAACGATGATCCTTGGAATTGTTGTACTGATCGTGATTGTGATTGGTGGTGGAATCATTCTTAAGAAGAAGCTGCATTTTGATTTCGGTAATATAGGAGATACAACGGTTTCTGAGCCAACCCGGGAAAGCAATGGAAATGCCGGAGAGAATACAGGAGAAAATACTCCGGGGAAAGTTGCAGGAAAGCTTCAGATTATTAAGAATGTCAATATGAGAAACCAGCCAAGTACAGAGAATTCCAGTATTCTTGGTGTGGCGAAGACAGGTGAGGTTTATGAGTATTATGAGCTTGTCGGAGATTCGTGGTATCATATTCGTTTAAGTGATGGAAGTGAGGCATATGTTTATAAGGAATATGTGGATGTATTGAATTAAAATTATTTACCTATTGACAAGGTGGGTAAAAGGAAGTATACTGCAAACAATCAGTGAGAATACTTATCTTTTGACATCAGTCAGAAAAGGGAGGAATTGAAATGGCTAAGATTTATACATCCGCAGATCAGTTGATCGGAAGAACACCATTACTTGAGTTAACACATCTGGAACAGGAATATGGATTAAAGGCAAAGCTTTATGCGAAGCTGGAGTACTTTAATCCGGCAGGCTCCGTTAAGGATCGTGTAGCGAAGATGATGCTGGACGACGCGGAGAAGGAAGGAAAATTAACGAAGGATTCTGTAATTATCGAGCCGACTTCCGGAAATACCGGTATTGGTCTTGCATCTGTAGCAGCAGCAAGAGGCTACCGTATTATTATTGTTATGCCGGATACGATGTCTGTGGAGCGCAGACAGTTAATGAAGGCGTATGGTGCAGAGCTGGTATTGTCTGAGGGTGCGAAGGGAATGAAGGGTGCAATTGCGAAGGCAAACGAGCTTGCAGAAGAGATCCCGAACAGCTTTATTCCCGGGCAGTTTGTGAATCCGTCCAATCCGAAAGCGCATTATGAAACAACCGGACCGGAAATCTGGGAGGATACCGAAGGCAAGGTGGATTACTTTGTAGCAGGCGTCGGCACAGGTGGCACGGTAACAGGTGTTGGTAAATATTTAAAGGAAAAGAATCCTGCTGTGAAGGTTGTTGCAGTAGAGCCGGCAACAAGTGCCGTACTATCTACCGGTGTGGCGGGAGCTCATAAGATTCAGGGTATCGGTGCCGGATTTGTACCGGAAATTCTGGATACTACAATTTATGATGAAATCATCCCTGTTGCAAACGAGGATGCGTTTGCACTTGGTAAGAAGATCGGAACAAGTGAAGGCGTACTGGTGGGTATTTCTTCCGGAGCAGCCGTGTGGGCAGCATTGGAAGTGGCAAAGCGCCCGGAGAATGAAGGCAGGAATATTGTTGTTCTGCTTCCGGACACAGGAGACCGGTATCTTTCTACTCCTTTATTTGCAGAATAATTGTGAGAAGGATGGGTGATATTTTATGCTGATCTCCACGCGAGGAAGGTATGCACTCCGGGTTTTAGTAGATCTGGCAGAGCAGAATACCAGTGAATATATTCCCTTAAAGGAAATTGCAGTAAGACAACATATATCACAGAAATACAGTGAGAGCATCATGACTCTGCTTTCGAAGGCAGGAATGGTGGAAGGAATCCATGGCAAAGGAGGCGGCTACCGTTTAAGCAGGGAGCCTGCGGACTACAAAATCGGAGATGTCCTGCGGCTTACAGAGGGGACGCTTGCCCCGGTATCCTGTCTGGAATGTGGTTCAGATCCCTGTGAACGTGCAGATGAATGCCGGACACTTCCCATGTGGATTAAGCTCGATGAGATGATTAATGATTATCTCGATGATATTTCGGTAGCAGACCTGATGAAGCAGGAAAACAAAGGGTTATTGGAATCCTGATGAATAACAGGTATTGTATCGCAGCTGTGAAGGTAAGGAACAGCAGGCGTCTGTCAGGCAGATGATGTATTTCCCGGATACCCTGTAACGGTATTTCATAGCAATCCGTAGGTATCAAAGTCGGGGGCTTTTGAACCCGACATCATGTAAACACGATTTTTTTAGAAATAACACTGGAGGAAAAGAAATATGTTTGGAGATAACTATGTAGTTGGAACCTGCTATTATCCGGAGCACTGGGATAAGTCCCTGTGGGAGGAGGATTTGCAGAGGATGCTGAAGGCAGGCATTACCGTAATCCGGATCGGCGAATTTGCCTGGAGTAAAATTGAGCTTACCGAAGGAAGCTTTGACTTTTCGTTCTTTGACGAATTTTTAGACCTATGTGAAAAGACCGGTATGAAGGTCATTATGGGAACACCGACTGCGACACCGCCGGCATGGCTTACCAGGAAATATCCGGAGGTGCTCAACACGGATGTGAACGGCCTTCCCTATGAGCATGGCGGCCGCAGACATTATACCTATAACTCACCGGCTTACCGGAGACTGTCAGCAATCATTGTAGAAAAGATGGCAGAGCATTACGGTCCTCATCCGGCGGTCATCGGCTGGCAGCTCGATAATGAATTCAACTGTGAAATGGCGGATTATTATTCACCGGCTGATCAGAAAGCTTTCCGGAGCTTTTTACAGAAGAGGTATGGAAGTCTTGATGCACTGAATGAAGCATGGGGAACGGTTTTCTGGAACCAGACGTATACGGACTGGGAAGAGATTCTGATTCCGGGAAGGGTTCTGGGCTGCCATAATCCCCATCAGGTACTGGATTATCATCGCTTTGTGTCGGACAGCACGTTGAGCTATGCAAAAATGGAATCCGATATCTTACGCCGTTACATAAAGAAAGATGATTTTATTACTACAAACGGTCTGTTTGACAATATCGACAATCATAAGCTGACGAAGGAAAGTCTGGATCTGTATATGTATGACTGCTATCCGAGCTTTGCGTTCGGACTTCATAAGGATTCCTGGGTACCGACGAATCTGAGGGACCGTCATTGGAGCAGAAATCTGACCAAGGTCAGGGGCGTGTGTCCACACTTTGGAATTATGGAACAACAGGCAGGGGCAAACGGCTCGGTAGAACGGATGGAGGGACCGGCACCGAGACCTGGACAGCTGACCTTATGGGCAATGCAGAGCGTGGCACATGGAGCAGATTATATTTCCTTCTTCCGCTGGCGTACCGCCTGCATCGGCTCTGAAATTTACTGGCATGGGATTCTGGATTATGACAGCAGGGATAACCGGAAGCTTGCCGAGGTGACAGATTTTGCTGCAAAACTGCGTAGCATGGATGAGATTGCGGGAGCAGATTATATTGCAGGCTTTGCTTATCTGAATGATTATGATAATGAGTGGGACAGTGCTGCTGATGTATGGCACAAGAGAGTGGATGCACAGAGCAAGGAGTCTGTTTTCCTGTTCTCACAAAAGAACCATACCCCATACAATTCTGTTTATCTGGAGGAGGGATTCCGGGCAGAGGAATTGCAGAAATATCCGCTGGTGATTTATCCCCACCCGGTGATTATGACAGAAGAAAAGCTTAACATTCTCCGCAAATATGTGTCAAACGGAGGCACGCTCCTGCTTGGCTGCCGTTCCGGATATAAGGATGAGAACGGTCACTGCGTGATGCTGCCGCAGCCGGGACTTCTTTCAGAACTGACCGGAACCGACATCCATGATTTTACCTTTGTGCATGAGTACGATGAAGGAATCTGTGCAGAAGCGGAAGGAGAGCTTATGGAAGGACAGGCAGAAAGCCGGCTGGAGATGCCTTTATTTAATGATATTTTATCCATAAAGGACGGTGCGGATGAGGCAAAGGTGCTTGCACGGTATGACAGAGGCTATTATAAGGGTGAGCCTGCCCTGGTTGAAAACCGTTATGGAAAAGGAAGAGTGCTTCACCTTGGAAGCTGTTTTTCTGAGCAGAACCTGAAGGTGCTGTTTGATTATCTGGGACTTACGGAACCCTGGGCAGATTATGTGGAAGTACCGGAAGAGGTAGAGCTGGCTGTCCGTAAAAAGAATGGAGTAACCTATCTGTTCCTGCTTAATTATATGTTCCATGAAGAGATCATTACCCTGAAAAAGGAATGTGTCGATTTGTTTACCGGCGAGAAGAAGGAAGGAAATGTTACCCTGAAGCCGTTTGAAGTACTGGTTGTCAGAATGGATTAAGGGAGCATAGAAACGCTCAATCAGAACATAATAGATATTGCATTTTTTATTCAAGAGTGCAAGTTTTGCACTCTTGAATTGACATGGTGCGAAATTTGCACTACATTATAAACAGAGGTGCAATTATGGGAAGATTGAAAGAATTAAGAACAGAAAAGAAATTAACACAGCAGCAAGTGGCAGATTTATTTGGTATATCACTTCGCTCCTATAAATCCTATGAGAATGATCCGATGAAGGAAGGCAGCTTAAAGTATCATTATATGCTGGAAAAGCTGGCAGAACTAAATCCGATTGACGAAGATCACGGTGTTGTGGACATTGAATATATCACACAGAAGTGCTCGGAAGTGTTTCGGAACTATGAAGTAGATTTTTGCTATCTTTTTGGATCTTATGCGAAAGCAAAGGCGAAACCGGACAGTGATGTGGATCTTTTAATATCTGCACATGTAAAGGGTCTGCAGTTTTATGGACTAGTGGAAGAAATACGGAATGCCTTACACAAGAAAGTGGATGTGCTTGATGTAAAACAGCTTAAGGATAATGTGGAATTGACACAGGAAATACTGAAAGATGGAATAAAAATATATGGATAATATAAAAAATGATGCTTACTATTTCAAAAAATCAGACAGGATTTGGAGTTTATAGTAATACATATGCAGGATATCGGAATACAGGAGTTGAATGAAAATGAAATCCTGCTGGATTCTATGCTGTTTCGGATGATTCAGCTTTCCGAGAATGCCAAACGCTTATCAGAAGAATATAAGCAGGAGAGAAAAAGAATTCCCTGGAATGCAATATATGGTTTAAGGAATCGGATTGTACATGATTATGGAAATGTAGATCTGGATGTTGTTTTTGAAACATTAAAAAATGATATTCCGGAATTGCTAAAAAGTATGTCCGATTGATGAGAGGGAGAAAATGGAACAGACTGTCAGTAAAAAAGAATTTAAAGGATTCTCAGGAAATGAATTAAAGGTATTCGCAATCATTGCGATGCTGATGGATCATCTGGCATCCACGATCTGGCCGGGATACCATAAGGACTGGTGGCTGCTTGCCATTCACCTTTTCGGGCGGCTTGCCGCACCGACGATGTGGTTTATGATTGCAGAGGGATACCGGTATACCAGAAATTTTAAGAAGTATCTGGCGCGCCTTTTCATTTTTGCAGTTCTTGCCCACTTTGCCTATAATTTCTGCTTCGGAATTTCTCTTATTCCGTTCCGGGACTCGGTGCTGAACCAGACCAGTGTAATCTGGCCGCTTTTCCTGGCAGCAGTCGGACTTTATATTTTTGATGATGCAAAGAGAAGCTTTCCTTTGAAAAACTGGCAGAAAACAGCACTCCTTCTGGTGTTGTGTGTACTGGCATTTCCATCGGACTGGTCATGCTTTCCGGTATTATGTACCTTACATATTTACCAGAACAGGGGAAACTTAAAGAAGCAGGTGCTTGGAATGCTTGCCTATATTTCCATGTATGTACTGGTGTGGTGTCTGTGTATTGATGTGGTTTATGGACTGCTGCAATTCGGTATTATTATTGTGTGGCCTTTTATGCATTTCTACAATGGAACAAGAGGTAAGGCAAAGTGGATGAAGTGGTTTTTCTATGTATTTTATGTAGGGCACCTTATTCTGTGTGGTTTCTTACGACTTGCCCTGCATG
>OHVX01000405.1_pt1 | contig 12340 bp, 8 predicted proteins | sample 1579581 | NCBI WGS metagenome assembly OHVX01 (sample SAMEA3882536, study PRJEB24775) | human gut metagenome | biome: human-associated habitat; feature: intestine environment; material: feces | place: Netherlands | collected 2009/2010
CGATGTAGCTCATGCGGCGCAGGGTGCCCACCGGCATATCGCAGATGTTGATGATCTTGGAGTTGGGCCGCAGCACACGGCAGGCCTCTGCCACGATGGAGGCAGGGTTGGAGTAGTTGAGCATCCAGGCGTTGGGGCTGTACTTCTCCATGTAGTCCAGGATCTCGATGACGCCGCCGATGGAGCGCATGCCGTAGGCGATACCGCCGGCACCGCAGGTCTCTTGACCAACGCAGCCGTACTTGAGAGGAATCTTCTCGTCGAGCTCGCGCATAGCGTAGAGACCCACGCGGATGTGAGCAAGGACGAAGTCGGTCCCGGTGAATGCGGTCTCGGGGTCGGTGGTGTAGTTGAACTCAACCTCGGGGGCGTTCTCGTGGAAGTAGATCTCGCAGGCCTTTGCCACGATCTCCTGGCGCTCGGCGTTGTTGTCGTAGAAGGTCACCTTGTTGACCGGGAAGCGGTCGCGCTCCTCAAGCAGCATCAGGGCGATGCCCGGAGTGAAGGTAGAGCCACCGCCGGCAATGGTCACGGCATAGTTTTTCTTGGACATGATGTCCTCCTCATTCTGGCCGCTTGCTCAATCCATCCCCGCACGCGGCCTGTACGGTTTGGAATTGTTACCTAGAAGTGGAGTTTTTTATCTCCAGAATCGGCCTTGCGGTGCATACCGGCTCTGCAAGGCCGATTTTTTCGATGGACGATGGTTTACAGAAGACTCTCGAACTTCAGAAGACTCTCGAACTTCTCGCGAACCTGCGGGACGGTAAGGCCGATGATGACCTGGATTGACTGACCTTGGACCACCAAGCCATGCGTACCGATCGCCTTGAAGGAAGCCTCGGGTGCAACGACGCTCTTGTCCTTGACGTTAACGCGCAGACGGGTAGCGCAGTTAGTTACATCGACGATGTTATCCGTGCCACCGAGCAGATCGAGGATGTTCTCGGCAAGCACCAAGCGCTCATCATCTTTACTCTGGGCGACCGATTTGCCAGCAGCAGCACCGCTCTGCTTTTGCTTGTAGTCGGCCTTGGACTTGAGCTCGACCTCAACATCGTCATCCTCGCGACCGGGGGTCTTAAAGTCGAACTTGACGATCAGGAAACGGAAGACCACGACCCAAAGGACGGTAAAGCACAGACCGACAAGGATGGAGATGGCGTACTGCAGACCGTGTGCGGCCCAAAGGGGCAGCCAGTCCCACGAGAGCATCGAGATGATGCCGCCGTCGAAGATGCCCACGACGCCAAGGAGGTTTTGAGCCATGCAGCCAAGCGCTCCGAGCACGCAGTGGACGACGAACAGGCCGGGCGCGATGAACAGGAAAGTGAAGTCAAGCGGCTCGGTAATACCGCAAAGCATAGCGGTAAGGGTGACGGGAATGAGCAGAGCCTTGACGCGCTGCTTGCGCTCGGGTTTGGCGGTCATATAAAACGCAATGGCGACGCCAAGCGAGCCGAAGACTTTAGTCCAACCAGGGCAGGTATAGGCAGCCCAGGGTGCGGCATCCTTAAGAGCAATGCTCGGATCGGCAGCCAGTTGGGGCAGGATGTTGGCCCAAGCAGCAAAGATGCCGCCGTTGACCGCCGCGTTGTCGTAATAGAACGGCGTATAGATAAAGTGGTGCAGGCCTGTAGGGATCAGCACGCGCTCGAAGAAAGCAAAGACACCCACGCCAAACGTACCGGCGGAAAGGATGAATCCCTGGAAGGCAGAGATAGCAGCCTGAACATGCGGCCACACCAGGCAGGCGATAAGAGCGACCGGAACCATAACGAAGAAACCGATCATATAGATGAACACGGAGCCCGAGAACACGCCCAGCCACTCAGGAAGTTCGGTGTCGAAGTACTTGTTGTGAAGCATCGTGGCGATACCTGAAATGATAAGCGCGCCCATGATGCCCATATCAAGCGTTTTGATGCTTGCGATAGTGGCAAGACCAGTACCGCTGCCCGCCTCGACAGAGTAGTCGACCCCAAAGACAGGGCCCCACTGCCCCAAGATTGTGCTTACAAAGTAGTTGAAGGTAAGGTAGATGGCCAAAGCCTCCATGCAGCAGCGAGCGTTCTGCTTGTTCGCGAGCGAGATTGGCAACGCTACGCAAAACAGCAACGGCATCTGGTTAAAGAGCGTCCAACCACCCTGGAGCAGCACATTCCAGCAATCAAACCAAAGATGACCCGCAGTGGCCATCTCGCCAAAGATCGCCTCGGTGGTAAACAACGTACCCAGGCCGACGACGATTCCGGAAAATGCGAAAAGAATTGCAGGCGTGTACATTGCACCGCCGAAACGTTGTATCTTTTGCATCATGACGGGGAATCCCCCTCTCTTCATTCGGAGCGGCTGCGGTTTTGGCTTCACTCGAGACCGCAGACGCGCCGTTTGCGTGTACCTCGTGCAATAGGACGGGTGGGCCCGCTTCCCTGACTTCTTGCGCTTCTATTTTTATCATATCACTTATCTAGACAAGTTAGTATAAATACTATGGTCGGTAAACGGTTGATTATTTGCCGTAAACGGTATATGTCCAGTATTTCGCCTGCTAAATCTGACATAGCTGATGGCTGCATTATAAATTTCTTTTCTACTTGTCTAGATGTGCTTGTCTATATCTATAGACATACCTATACTTCATTACAACATTCACCGCTACGTTAAGGAGTCACCATGAAAAGCGCGGTCTTCTATGGAAAGCACGACCTCAGAGTCGAGGAATCGGCAAAGCCGGCCGTGGGCAGGCGCGACGTTCTGATCAACGTCAAAGCTTGCGGCGTCTGCGGCACCGACGTGCATATCTATGAAGGCGACAAGGGTGCGGCCGACGTTACCCCGCCCACGATCCTTGGTCATGAGTTTGCGGGCGTTGTCGAGGCCGTGGGCAGCGATGTCACCGGCTTTAAACCGGGCGATCGCGTGTGCATCGACCCAAACCATCCCTGCGGCTGCTGCGAACCCTGCCGCGACGGAATCAACCACTACTGCGAGCATATGACCGGTTACGGCACCACCGTTAACGGCGGCTTTGCCGAGTACTGCTCCGTCGATATGCAGCAAGTCTACAAGTTGGGCGATCACACCAGCTTCGAGCAGGGCGCCATGACCGAGCCCGTCGCCTGCTGCCTGCACGGCATCGATATGTGCAACATCAAACCCGGCAGCACAGTTGTCGTTATCGGCGGTGGCATGATCGGCCTGCTCATGATGCAGCTTGCTAAAAACGCCGGCGCCACCAAGGTTGTCTTGCTCGAGCCTGTCGAAGGCAAGCGCGAGGTTGCGCTCAAACTCGGCGCCGACCTGGCAATTGATTCCATCCACGAGGACGTCCCGGCCCGCCTGAAGCAGGAGGGCGTCGGCAACGTCGATGTCGTTATCGAGTGTGTTGGCAAGCCCGTCACCATCGAGCAGGCCATCCAGATCGCCGGCCACAAGGCTACGGTCATGATGTTCGGCCTCACCAAGCCCGATGAGACAATCACCGTCAAGCCCTTCGAGGTCTTCCAGAAGGAGCTTGTGCTTACTTCGTCCTACATTAACCCTTATACGCAGCGTCGTGCGCTCGAGCTCATCGACTCTGGCAGGCTCGACGTATCCTCGATGGTCGCAAAGGTAGCCTCCCTCGACGAACTCGGCGCCATCCTGTCAGACCCGGCCCTGCGTGCCATGGGTAAATATATAATCGACCCCAGCAAGTAAATCGATCGACACCCGCGCGAGCGGTCCTCATCCACCACTCGCGCACCCAGCTCTAGGAGACCGTCATGGCGCGAGCCATCTTCCAAACTATTTATGACAACGTGAAGCAGTCGATTGACGACGGCACATACGCCTATCAGAGCTATCTGCCTTCGGAGACTGAGCTCACGCAGCTGTTTGACTGTTCGCGCATGACGGTCCGTCGCGCCATCTCGATGCTTGCGGCAGATGGTTACGTGCTCCCCCAGCAAGGCAAAGGCATGCGCGTCATTCGCAACATCAGCGACGAGAAGAGTCGTGGTGGTGGCGGACTCGAGACCTTTAAGGAAATCGCGGTCAACCGAGGCTTTGAGCTCAAGACCGTCACCACCGTCTTTGAGCTCCTCATCTGTAGCAAGGCGCTCTCCAAGATTACCGGGTTTCCCGAAGGCTGTGAGCTCACACGCGCCAAACGCATCCGTTATGCAGACGGACAAGCCGTGTGCTCCGACGACTCCTATTACCTAAGCTCACAAGTACCGGGGCTGACACCCGAGATTGTCAACGACTCGATCTATCGTTACCTCGAAGAAGATCTTGGCATTAAGATTGCCACGGGCAAACGCGATGTAACGATCGAGCACCCCACGCCCGAGGATATGCGCGTGCTCGATCTCGACGACTTTAACGCACTCGCCGTTATACGCGGGCAGACCTACAACGCCAACGGCATCCTTATGGAATACACCGAGACCAAACAGGTCCCCGGGTTCTTTTTGCTCCATGAAACCGTGACGCGCAACGGTACCGGTCGAACCGGCCACCAAAGCAGCATGAACTAACCATTTATTAGTTGCGGTGGAATAGTTCCTAGAATGGCCAGCTTAAAGGCAAAACGGGAACTATTCCACCGCAACTTTTTTGGCCGGCGGGGCAGTACCTGTCCTACCGGCCATCATGTACGCTCTTTTAGCTAGTCCGCGAGCTTTTCCACCTGATCGAGCATCTTGTCAAGCTTGGCCTTTGCCTCGGCCTTGGCCTTCTGGGCCTCTTCGTGGGCCTTGGCCTTCTGAGCGGCCTTTTCCTCGGCCTCGGGGTCGACAACGACCAGATTGGACGCATCGTGCTCGACCAGCTTGAGCGCATGCTCGGGGCACACCTTGACGCAGGCTCCGCAACCTAGGCAATACGTGGACTCCAGTGCAAAGCGACCGCTTCCCACCAAATCGCAGGCAAACGTGGGGCACACGTTGACGCACTCGCCGCATGACGTGCACTTGTCAAAATCGCATTCCGGTGTGCTCACCTGCATATTCTGGGCAAGCTCGGGGTGGTTCTGCAGCGTCGAGAGCACCAGCTGCCGCCCGTGCGTGAGCGAACGGCGACGCTTGGTCGTCGTGGTGCCGCACATGGTGTTGAGCGTGCGCTCCAGCTGGGTAATCTGATGGCGATGGGCCTTGAGCTTTTGCGTCACCGAGGCCAGCGCCGCCGTCGCCGGATTGAGCTTGGTCACCGTCAGGCCCGTGGTGCGGGCGATCTTTTCCATGTACTCCTTGCGCTCGTACTCGCGGCGCTTATGGCATTTGAGGCTTTTGGGATCGACCTCCAGGCCCATACCCGTGCCAGACCACTCTTCGGCCTTCGCAATCGCCTCGCCCAGAATGTCCTCACCGCCGGTGTTGCGGCATTTATCGCACACGCCCAACGGCAGGTACACACTCACGTTGGGATAGTCTGCCAGTACCGAGAACCAGGTCTCGGCCGTAATATCGCCCACGCAGGCAACGACGACTTCGTTCTCGCGCGGCATGCGCTTAAGGGCACGCGTGCAGGTGACGTAGGCGGTCTCGTGGCTCGTAGCCGCCGAGACAATGTCGTCGTAGACGTTTTTGGGCGCCAGGCGCGGCGAGATGATCGCCTCGGTCGGACAGGCAGCGGCGCACAGGCCGCACTTGCGACAGGAGTCGAGGATCTCGATGGAGTCTTCCTCGACCTCGATAGCGTTGACCGGGCACACGTCCATGCACGCGGTGCAGCCGCTCTTCTCGTTTTTGCAGGTCAGGCACGGAATGGTGTTGCCGCGCGGGCGCTCCTTGTAGTCAGCAGGATTCCATTGAGGCGCCGACGGATCGAGTGCATCGGTCACACCGCCAAGCGGGTTTTTAAGAAAGTCGAAACCCTTGCTGATCTCGATAATGTCATCAAACAGATCGTGTTCCTGCGCCATGCGCGGCCCCTCCCTGAGCAGTGCAAACAAGCAAGAGATAATGATACGCCATCGGCCCACGCCTCGGGCAAATTACACGCGGAGCATCTTTGCGGCAAATAGCCCATGGCCTATCGCCGTCTCGATTGCACAAGATCAATCAAGCGCCAAACTATGCCTCGCGCACGGCTGCACGAGTTTTTGTTTGGTCACCTTGACCTGTTGTTAGCCATATTGCGCTCGTTTCTAAAGACCGCATTTGCAACACTCTGCAGATCGGCATCGGAAATCGCGCTGCACGGACCGTCCATCGAAGCCGCCGTGGGGCATACGCACAACGGCAACTCGGCATAAAACGCAACGGCCTTGGCGATATCGAGCATTTTGCCGCCGCCAATACCCACTACCATGTCGCAATACTCGGCCTGGGCTTCCTTAGCCATTTCGACAACGGCCTCTTCCGTACACGGACCGTCATAAATCTTAAAGAACGGCTCGCTTAGATCTTCGTCCAGAAATCCATCGACGATCTGCCTGCACAGCCGATCCTCGGTGCCCTGGTCAAACAAGACATAGGCAGCGCAGCCCAACCATGACAAATACCTGCCTTGACGCGAAAGTTCGCCCGGCCCCTGAACATACCGGCCAGGACCGCCGTAAACCATAGGAAGCGCCATACGAGAATCCGCCCTTCATCAAACAACGATTGGTGCAAAGTAACCTGACCCCTTTGCACCATAGCAAAAAGGGGCAAAGCCATCTGTTGGCTTTGCCCCTTCCTTAGCTTGATTTACTCATCCATGAGATAGTAGTGACCCAGTGCGTCGGCACCCAGAATGGCGTTTGCGACCATCTCGGGCGTCACCTCAAACGGCATGTTGCACATGGTGTCATCGGGCGCGCAGGCGGCCTCGGCAACAATCATGGCCTGCTCGCGCGTAAGCTCGGCAACGCCAAGTTCCTTCATCGTGACCGGCAGGCCCAGCTCAATGCAGAAGCCCAAGACTTCCTCGAGTTTCTCAGTCGGAGCATCCTCGAGTACCAGCTGGACGATGGTGCCAAAGGCGACCTTCTCGCCGTGATACATGCCGTGGCACTCGGGCAGCATCGTCAGGCCATTGTGGATGGCATGAGCAGCAGCAAGGCCCGAGCTCTCAAAGCCGATGCCGGAGAGCAGCGTGTTTGCCTCGATGATATGCTCGACGGCAGGCGTGAGCGCACCCTTCTCCAGCGCGACCTTGGCCTTAACGCCATCGGCCATAAGCGTCTCGTAGCAGAGCTTGGCGAGCGCCAGGCCGGCCATTCCGCCCTTACCGCCGGCGCAAGTGCCACCGTCGGCGTCGTGCGTCGCCTGAGCCTCAAAGTAGGTTGCGAGCGCATCGCCCATGCCGGAAACCGTCAGGCGCACCGGGCTCGCCGCGATAACCGTCGTATCCATAAGGACAATATTGGGGTTTGCCTTAAGGAAGAGGTACTTGTCGAACTGGCCGTCATCGGTATAAAGCACCGAAAGCGCCGAACACGGGGCATCGGTCGAAGCAATGGTGGGGCAAATGATAACCGGGGACTCCAGGTAGTAGGCGACGGCCTTCGCGGTGTCGAGGATCTTGCCGCCACCGACGCCGACGACGATATCGCAACCGTTGTCGCGAGCGAGCGCAACCAGGCGATCGACCTCGCCCTTGGAGCACTCGCCGTTAAAATCCTCAAACAGCAGCTCGGCCTTAGCCTCGGCAAAGCCGCCCTCGATCTTGGCACCGACGCGCTTCTTGCCCGAAGGCGTCACGATGACGAGGGCCTTAGCGCCGAGCGGCTCGACATAGGAGCCGAGCTTGGCGAGCTCGTCCGGACCCTGGATGTACTTGCTGGGGCTATTGAAAATTGCAGCCATAACTATCCCATTCTCTAAAAGAAAAAAGAAAGGGGCTCCGTACAGATACGTGCGGAGCCCCTCGTTACGATAACAAGAGTCGATTAGAAATCGATGTCGGTGTCGTAGTAGCAGGCCTTGAGGATCTTCTCGAAGTCGGCAGCCTTGGTCTCACGCGGGTTCTCGGGCGTGCAGGCGTCCTGCTCGGCGTTCGCGGCAATCTCGGGCAGCTTGGCGAGGAACTCCTCCTCGGAAACCATCTGCGGGTTCTCGGCGTCGACCTTCACGCCACCATTCGCGTAATCCTTGATGGACTGCGGAATGTTGAGCTGGTCGTTGAGGTCGCGGATCTTCTGGACGAGCGCAGCGATGAGCTCCTCGTTGGTCTCGCCGGGAAGGTGCAGGATCTCCTTGGCCACGTAAGCGTAACGCTCGGCAGCACGGGGATCCTTGGAGTTCCACTGGATGACCTTGCCCAGGTACATGGCGTTAGCGGCACCGTGGATGATGTGGCCGTTCTCGAAGGCAGCACCGGTCTTGTGAGCCATGGAGTGAACGATGCCGAGCAGGCCCGAGGAGAAGGCGATACCGGCGATGCACTGAGCCTCGTGCATGTGCTGACGGGCCTCATGGTCGCCAGCATAGGACTTGGGCAGCCACTCGACGATCTCGCGGATGCCGTGCAGAGCGTTGGCGTCGGTGAACATAGAGGCGCAGGTGGAAACGTAGGCCTCCATGCAGTGGGTCAGAGCATCCATGCCGGTGTGAGCGCACAGCTTGGCGGGCATGGTGTAGGTGAGCTCGGGGTCGACGATGGCGACATCAGGGGTGATGTTGAAGTCGGCCAGCGGGTACTTGATGCCCTTTTCGTAATCCGTGATGACGGAGAATGCGGTGACCTCGGTAGCAGTGCCGGAGGTAGAGGAAATGGCGCAGAAGTGAGCCTTCTGACGCAGCTCGGGGAAGCTGAACGGCTGGATAATGTTGTCGAAGGACTCCTCGGGATACTCGTAGAAGACCCACATGGCCTTAGCAGCATCGATGGGCGAACCGCCGCCGATAGCAACAATCCAGTCGGGCTCGAAGTCGCGCATAGCGGCTGCGCCCTTCATGACGGTCTCGATGGAGGGATCGGACTCGACGCCCTCGAACAGCTTGACCTCCATGCCGGCCTCTTTGAGGTCGGCCTCAACGTCCTGCAGGAACCCGCCGCGGCGCATAGAGCTGCCGCCAGAAACGATGATGGCCTTCTTACCCTTGAGGTTCTTCACCTCGTGGCGAGCGCCCTCACCAAAGTACAGATCGCGAGGATTGGTAAAACGTCCCATACTGTGCCTCCTAAACAAGCCCCTCTTAGACTTGCGTATATAACGGAGCACCCGATTGGCTCCGTTAGGACCGTTTTGCGCGTTGCCGGCGATGACAATGCGCGATGTCTAAACGTCTCAACGCTCAGACAAACACTATTTTACCGTTCTGGTTGGTCAGTTATTCACCTAAAGCCGCCAATGATGAAACGTTTTTTCTATCCCTGAAGACCCTTGTGCGGCATTCATACTCCCAAGCTGGGCAAACGTTTTATCAAGGTTGACTACATATCCCGGGCAGGACCGTGCCCCTCCAAAATATGCACCGTTCGCCGCCAAAAATCGACCGTTTGCGGCACCGTGATACCACTCGGTCGTCCAAGGTGCCGACATTTGTGCGACATCCGTCTTCGTGGTGCAAAGGTGCAAGTCCAAGTGCGGCACCCCCGGTGTGCCACATGCGGGTAAACTAGAACCTTATATAGAAACATTTGAACCCTAACCGCAGCAAAGGAGGCCCCATGGCATTCGATCCCATTCAAGAGGATTGCCATCGCCTCATTCTTGAGGCCTTGCGCCGCGACAATATCCCGCTCACCGACGGTGCCGCCGTAGAGCGTCTGATGGAACAATTCACCCGCAACCCCGCACCGCTCATCGTGCACGACCGCGACCGCGCCGGGCACCTCATCGCCAAGGTGGTCGAGGCCGTCGACTACCGCATTCCCTTTATCCCTGACGATACCCAGGCCGAGCAAGAAGAGGCAGCTGCCGAGAACATGCTCCGCGAGGCAGCCGCGCTCGATCCGGCCAACTGGGACGCTCAGCGCATGCTGACGGCGCTCACCGCCGAATCCAACGAGGAATACGTGCAGTATCTGGTGTCCAAGTGCGACGAGGTGGAGCACGACCTGGCACTCAAGATCGCCTCGGCGCAGGACCCCTACGAGCGCGAGGCCGCTGGCGACCTTATGCGCCGTCCCTACCTGCGCTGGCTTGCCGCCCTTGCGTCACGCGCCCTCATTAGCGGCCGCTACCGTATGTCGCTCGAAGCCGCAAACCGCAGCTTGGACTTTGCGCCCAACGACCCCGCTGGTGTCCGCCACACCGCGATGCTCGCTATGGCAAAGCTCGAATACCCCGCTGAGGAGCTCAAGCGCTTTCGCTCTGCCCACTCCGTCCCCTATCTCGCCAACACGCCGCTGCGCCGTCGTCCCAAGGATGCAGAACGCGACTTGGACCCGTGGACGCTCATCGCGCTGATGAGCGCTGCCTGGCGCGAGCTGGACTACGAGGGCGCCGAGCACTATTTGCGCATCCTCGCACGCTCGTGCCCGCACGCGGCCGAGGCGCTCTACTTCCAAACCGAGTTTCCCGATGGCGTCTATGCCCGCGTCAACGTGGGTGCAGGCTCCACCGACGAGCTCGTCCTTGCGCTGTCCGAGGCGACGCCGGTACTGCAGGAGGGCCTGGGCGCACCCGACAACGCCAGCTTTGCCGCCTGGGTCGCCACCAACGACATCGTGCGCTCCCAGATCGACGAGCGCATACTGCGGGCGGCCGAGCAGGGCTTGCCGTTTAAGGGAGGAGACCTCTAATGGATCCGAGCGTCTACATCCCCGCCTACCTGGAGCGCACCTATCTGGCGTCGCACCCCGAGCTCACCGATGCAGCACGCGAGCTTGTCCATAACGACGTGAACGTCAACCCTCATAAGTATGCGCAGACCGAGCATGCCCAGGCGCTGCTGTCCTATGCCGGTGTTCATCGCCACCTGCTCGACGAGCTCCATCGCATCGAGGACATGGGCAGCGACGAGGAGTTTGAGCAGACGCGCAACCGCCTGTTCGACGATATGCGTGATGAGCTGCTCAAAATTGTCCGCGTCGATGCACTGGCCGTCGACGCGCAGCTGCTCGCCATCATCCTGGCCGACACGCCCGTTGACGCCTGCCTGGGTGACCTGATGAAGCTCGAGGCGACCACGGCCGATTACCTGCAGCAAAGCGTGCCCGGGTTCGACATGGAAGCCCCGCACTACTGGGCCAATAATGTTTTGGCCGACGGTGTCACCGCGGCAGACCTTACCGTGAGCGAGCCGGCCCTTATCGGGTGGCTCCACACGCTCGAGGCCATCTCGCAGCTGTGCATGGCGAGCGCCCGTTACCGCGCTGCTGCCAACTACGCCCGCCGCGTCCTTAAAGCAGAAGGCTATCCCACTCGGGCCGCCGGCACCGTGCTGCTTGCCCTCGCCCGCTTGGAAGACCAGGACGGCTTTTTTGCCCTGGCGCATCAGTTCGAGGAACAGATGGGGGCAGACGCACTCGAAAACTCTCCTTGGTACCTGCTCGCCCGCACGATTCTGCTGTTCAAAACAAACAAGATGCGCCCGGCGACGCGCGCGCTGCGTGAGTTCGCTAACCGTTGCGAGGGCGGCGCGTTCTTCTTGCTGAACCCCATGTACCAGACGCCGTATCTTCCCTGCCGGCCCGAGCCGCGCGACCCCTGGGACCTTTCGCACCAGGCAGTTTGGGAGGCCGACGGCATTATCTCGGACACCCCCGACTTTGCCCCCTGGGCCAACGCCTGCGAAGATGTATCGCAGCTCGCCCAGGAATTTGCGCGCCGCTACGGATTCTAGTGACGCACTCGACCCGACCATGTCGTTTACGTTAGGAACGGTTTCATGAACCTCCGCTCATCTCTTGCCTGCACCTCGAGTGATATCGCTCGCTGGGGGCTGCGCTCTGTCCTTAAGCGCCAGGGCGGCGTACTCCCCGGCCGCATCGCCATGAAGATCGACCCCGAGCTGCTAAGCGACCTCGCCGGCCTTGTCGACCGCAGCGTGGTGATTACCGGTACTAATGGCAAGACCACCACCTCCAACCTCATCGCTGACGCCGTTGCTGCCAGCGGCGCTACCGTGGTGTGCAACCGTGCCGGCAACAATATGGAGCCTGGTGTGGTGGGTGCTCTGCTCGAGGCCCGCGGCGGCCTTAAGCACACCAGCAGCGGCAAGCGCGTGGGCGTTTTTGAGTGCGACGAGCTCTACACCGTACGCGTTCTGCCCAAGCTCAAACCGACGTACTTTGTGCTGCTCAACCTGTTCCGCGACCAGCTAGACCGCTACGGCGAGATCGACCACACCCAGGACGTCATCGCCCATGCGTTGGAGCTCTCTCCGGCAACAACGCTCATCTACAACGCCGACGACCCGCTGTGTGCCGCGATCGCCGCGCGCGTTCCCAATGCAAGCATCGCCTTTGGCATCGACGG
>OHVX01000410.1_pt1 | contig 12252 bp, 10 predicted proteins | sample 1579581 | NCBI WGS metagenome assembly OHVX01 (sample SAMEA3882536, study PRJEB24775) | human gut metagenome | biome: human-associated habitat; feature: intestine environment; material: feces | place: Netherlands | collected 2009/2010
TGCATGGCTCTGAATAGTTACGATATAATGAGGATATCAGGATCACAATCAGGAGGAGCAAGTTTATGGATATTTCTGCTTTTATAGAAATAGCGAAAAAACTTCATGTTCTTGGAATTAAAATTACCAAGGATGGTGAGCTTATGAATGAATGGTATAGTGAAGAGGAATGCCGTAGAAATATTTATTCAGCGGCGAAAAGCTTTACATCCTGTGCAGTCGGTTTTGCGGTTCAGGAAGGATTAATATCGTTAGATGAAAAACTGACAGACGCTTTTTCAGAAGATTTACCTGAGGTAATTGATGAGAATCTGCAAATGGCAACCGTTCGAGATCTGCTCACTATGTGTCTTGGACAGGAGCAGGGGAGTCTTATGGGAGCGCAGCGTCCGCTATACAAGGAGGATGACTGGGTGAAAATGGCTTTAGCTATTCCCTTTAAATACAAGCCGGGGACACATTTTGTATATAACAATGTCGGTCCATATCTTGCAGGAATTCTTGTACAAAGACGTTCGGGCTGTGACCTGGTTTCCTATCTTATGCCCAGGCTTTTTACACCTCTTTTCATAAAGCGTCCGACCTGGGAGATTGATCCTCTTGGAAATAATTTTGGTGCCGGTGGATTGTTTCTTACACTTTCTGAACTTCATAAATTCGGACTGTTTTATCTTAACAAGGGCAAATGGGAGGGCAGGCAGCTTTTGTCTGAAAAATGGATAGAAGAAAGTACAAAGGCATCGGATACCGATTATTATGGTTATCTTTTTTGGAGAGGAGAATATAATTCTTTCAGGGCTGACGGAAAATATTCCCAGATTACCATGATTCTTCCGGATAAGAATGCGGTTGTATCTCTTGTCGCAGAATGCCGTCAGGGTGAAAAGCTTATGCGGGCATTATATGATCTTGTCTGTGCAATTATACCAACATGAAAATGACTGTAAAATCACATTTAAATGTTAAATATTTCACACAAAAAACAGTGGTTTTAGCTGTAGTATCCGCTCTGATGTTTATTGTTGGAGGATTTCTGGTAAAAGAATATAAAATAAATGCATTGGGGAAAAAGGAGTATAGGAATGTTAAATGATAAAATAAAGGCACTGAGCTCAAAACATGGTGAGATCAGTGCGGCCACACTGCATCTTGCTGCCATGCTGTTCATGCTGATGGATCATCTTTGGGCTACACTGCTGCCGGCACAGGACTGGCTGACCTGTGTCGGGCGACTGGCCTTTCCTGTTTTTGCCTTTATGGCGGTAGAAGGTTATTTTCACACGCACAGCTTTAAAAGGTATGCACTCCGGCTGTTGGTGCTGGCTGTGATTTCTGAGGTTCCCTTTGATCTGATGTATGGTGGAACATGGTTTTATCCATTTCATCAAAATGTGATATGGACACTTTTAATAGGGCTTTTGAGTATCCGTATCATGGAAGCTGTAAGGGAAACGCAAAAAAAATGGGTATATGTGATTGTGGTGGCAGTTGTCCTTATAGCAGGAGCAGTGCTTGGAACCGTATGCATGGTAGATTACTATGGTGCAGGTGTCCTGACCGTATTTGTTTTTTATCTGTTCCGGGGACGGAGCTGGTGGTGTCTGCTGGGACAAGCTGCTGCATTGTACTGGATTAACGTGGAAATGCTTGGAGGTCTGATGTATCCGGTTTCCCTGTTTGGAGCAGAGTTTGAACTATGCCAGCAGGGACTTGCCCTCCTTTCCCTGCTGCTTGTCTGGCTGTATCACGGAAGACAGGGGTATCACAGTAAAAAATTCCAATACTTTTGTTATGCTTTTTATCCGGTGCACATGCTGATTCTTGCACTTGTGCTGAGTTATATTAATCGGTAAAGGTTTATGTGAACAGCAGCATCCCGTCGAATTCCGTCGGTAACTGAATAAATCTTAGTATAGTGTTTTTAGAAAAATGATGATATACTGTAACTATTCAGAGCCATGAAAATCATGGAAACAGGTACGTCGAATGCTTGCATTTGTAAGAACCTGCGACATGATTTATATGGCGAAGTAACCACATGAGTAAACTATGCTGCGTTGGCATCGGTTTTACGAATGGCTGAATAGTTACACTGTACATTTTAGAATGCAACAATTGTACAACAGAGGGATGAAACATGGCGCCTAATAAACATAGAATCAAATTGAAAGGCCGGTTAAAGAGGTATACACAGACGTCCGTGTATCTGGGCATACTGCTTATTTTAATTAATCTGGTGATTTATTTTCTGAGTATACCGGCAGGGCTGCTTCTTACCTGCTTTATTTTGATATACTTTGCGCTTGTACTGTCCATGCAGTTTTATAATAAGCCGGTGATCCTGAATGAGATGGTCAGCTTTGCCACGCAGTATGGACAGATTCAGAAGGTATTGCTGCAGGAGCTTGAAATCCCCTATGCCATTCTGGATGATGAAGGGCATGTGATCTGGATGAATGTGGCGTTTGAAAATGTGGTACATAAGGATCGCAGCTATCACAAGTCCATTACCTCCATTTTCCCTTCCATTACGAAAGAGAAGCTTCCGGATGCGGAGGAGCATGTAGAGATTAATCTCATCTATGGGCAGAGCAATTATCTTGCGAAGATGCGTAAGATCCTGACCGATGAAATGGTACGGAACAGCGATATTTTTGCAAGTGAAGATTATCAGGGATATCTGATTGCTTTTTATCTTTTTGATGAAACGGCACTTCGTCTGGCGTTACAGGAAGTGGATGATCAGAGCCTTGCAGTCGGCATGATCTATCTTGATAATTATGAGGAAGCGCTTGCTTCGGTAGAAGAGGTACGAAGATCACTGCTTACGGCATTGATTGAACGTAAAATTAACAAGTACATTTCTTCCTTCGACGGAATCTGTAAGAGACTGGAGAAGGATAAATATATGGTGGTTCTCCGGAAGAAATCCATGGAGATGATTGAGCAGGACAAGTTTGATCTGTTAGAGGATGTGAAGACCGTTAATATCGGAAATGAAATGGCGGTTACCGTCAGCATCGGTATCGGTCTGGATGGTCTGACCTATGCGCAGAATTATGAGTTTGCACGCAATGCGATTGACCTCGCACTTGGACGCGGCGGAGATCAGGCGGTTGTAAAGACACCGAAGAATATCGTTTACTATGGAGGCAAGAGCCAGCAGGTAGAGAAGAATACCCGTGTCAAGGCCCGTGTGAAGGCGCAGGCTCTCCGTGAAATTATTTCCGGCAAGGAAAATGTACTCATTATGGGACACCGTATCCCGGATGTGGACAGCTTTGGCGCAGCTGTTGGGATTTACCGGGTGGCAAGTACGCTGGGGCGTCAGACACACATTGTTCTTAATGAAGTCAGTACCTCCATGAAGCCGATGGTGGATCATTTCAGACATCATCAGGATTATGCGGAGGGGCAGATTGTCAGCAACCAGCAGGCAATGGAGCTTGCCGGCAGTAATACGGTGCTTGTCGTTGTAGATGTGAATAAGCCAAGTATTACCGAGTGCCCGGAGCTGCTCCAGATGTGTAAGTCCATCGTGGTGCTGGATCATCATCGTCAGGGAACGGAGAGTATTGAGAATGCAACATTATCCTATGTGGAAGCATATGCCTCTTCTACCTGCGAAATGGTTTCAGAGATTCTGCAGTATATTGGAGAGACGATCCGCATTACACCGGAGGAAGCAGATTGTATGTATTCCGGTATTATGATTGATACACAGAACTTTATGGCCAAGACCGGTGTCCGGACCTTTGAGGCGGCTGCGTTTCTTCGGCGTAACGGTGCAGATGTGACGCGTGTGCGCAAGCTGTTCCGGGAGGATGCCCTTCAGTATAAGGCGAAGGCAGATGCTGTCAGTCAGGCAGAGATTTACAGGAATGCATTTGCAATTTCTACCTGCAGCAGTGAGCATCTGGAAAGCCCGACGGTTGTCGGAGCACAGGCAGCGAATGAGCTGCTTAATATCAAGGGTGTGAAGGCCAGCTTTATTATGACCGAATACCAGAATCAGATCTTTATCAGTGCCCGTTCCATTGATGAAGTCAACGTTCAGATTATCATGGAAAAGATGGGCGGCGGCGGTCATCTGAATACCGCAGGATGTCAGCTGGAGGGTGTATCGATTCCGGAGGCTATCGGTATTCTGAAAGGCACGCTGGATAAGATGATTGATAACGGAGATCTGGTGGTAGACTAAAGAAAGGGAGCAGACAGGAATGAAAGTTATTTTATTGGAAGATGTAAAGAGCCTGGGTAAAAAGGGAGAGGTTGTTAATGTAAATGATGGTTATGCAAGAAACTTCGTGCTTCCGAAGAAGCTTGGAGTAGAAGCAACCGGTAAAAATATGAATGATCTGAAGCTTCAGAAGGCCAATGAAGAAAAGGTTGCTAAGGAGCATTTAGAAGCAGCACAGGCCTTTGCCAAAGAGATGGAGAATGATCATGTGGTCGTTTCCATCAAGGCCGGAGAAGGCGGCAGAACCTTTGGCTCCGTTTCCTCCAAAGAAATTGCAACAGCATATAAGGAGCAGTGCGGCAAGGAAATTGATAAGAAGAAAATCATTCTTCCGGAACCTATTAAGAGCTTTGGAGTTTATGAAGTTGCTGTAAAGCTTCATCCGAAGGTAACCGGTACCCTGAAGGTCAAGGTACAGGAAGCATAGATGAAAGATTTATGCTGCTGTTTACCAGGCAGTGAACAGCAACAGATTTGAAACAGTTACCAGGAGAGTTAACATGCCAACAGCAGAAGAAGCGCTGTTAAAACGTGTTCTTCCACACAGTATCGAAGCAGAGCAGTACGTAATCGGAGCAATGATCATGGATCGGGAAGCGATTACTGTCACTTCGGAAATCATCAGTGGGGATGACTTTTACAGCAGACAATACGGCGTCGTATTTGATGCCATGGTAGAACTGAATGACGAAGGAAAGCCGGTAGATGTCGTTACCCTGTCAGATAAGCTGAAGGAAAAGGATGTACCGCCGGAGGTCAGCAGTCTGGAATTTTTAAAGGATCTGCTGAATGCCAACTTTACATCGGCGAATGTCAGGTATTATGCCAATATCGTAGCAGAGAAGGCAACCCTGCGAAAGCTGATCCGGTTAAATGAAGAGATTGCGAATACCTGTTATACCGGGAAAGAGAGTCTTGAAACAATTCTGGAAGATACGGAGAAGCGGGTCTTTGAACTGGTTCAGAAGCGGAACACGGGAGAATTTGTACCGATCCGTCAGGTCGTTATGAATGCGATGGACAAGATCGAACAGGCCTCCAGGAATAGCGGAAATGTCACCGGTCTTGCAACGGGCTTCCTGGATCTGGACTTCCGTACTGCAGGAATGCAGCCATCAGATCTTATTCTGGTTGCAGCCAGACCCTCCATGGGTAAAACGGCGTTCGTCCTGAACATTGCAGAGCATATGGCGTTTAAAGAGAATTATACCGTTGCCATATTCAGTCTGGAAATGAGTAAGGAACAGCTCGTAAACCGTCTGTTTTCCTTAGAGTCCAGAGTGGATTCCCAGCATCTGCGTACCGGTAATCTGACGGATGCAGAATGGGAGAAGCTGATTGAAAGTGCCGGTGTGATCGGAAAGTCCAATCTGATTATTGATGACACGCCGGGTATCAGCATTTCGGAGCTTCGTTCCAAATGCCGTAAATATAAGTTAGAGCATGATTTAAAGATTATTATCATCGACTACCTGCAGCTGATGTCGGGCTCCGGCCGTGGCTCGGAATCCAGACAGCAGGAGATTTCCGATATTTCCCGTTCATTAAAGGCGCTTGCAAGAGAGCTTCACGTGCCCGTTATTGCGCTGTCACAGCTGAGCCGTGCTGTGGAACAGAGACCGGATCACCGGCCGATGCTCTCCGATCTCCGTGAATCCGGAGCAATCGAGCAGGATGCGGACGTGGTTATGTTCATTTACCGTGATGATTATTATAATCATGATACGGAGAAGAAAGGAATAGCAGAAATCATCATAGCCAAGCAGAGAAACGGTCCGATCGGAACTGTGGAGCTGGTATGGCTGCCGGATTATACCAAATTTGCAAATCTGGAAAGAAGTTAATAGAGATCAAAACAATTACGAAAGAGGACAAGCTGGGGGATCAGCTTGTCCTTTCGCTATATAAAAAGGAGGAAAAGAGAATGCAGACAGAAAAAATCTATATGATTTCCGATGCGGCAAAAAATGTTAAAGTAGAGGCGCATGTACTCCGTTATTGGGAGGAAGAGTTAAAGCTTCCGGTCAGGCGTAATGAAATGGGACACCGGTTTTATACGGAGGAGGACATTAAGCTCTTCCAAAGGATCAAGGATCTGAAGGATCAGGGCCTGCAGCTTAAGGCAATCCGGAATCTGCTGGCAAGGGAAAGGGAGCAGGAAGGCCAAAAGGAAGGACAGGAGCTGTTGTGTGATCCTTCACGGGAAAAAATGAACCGGAATGAGGCAGAGGATATGGGGAAACGTCATGTGCTGATGGTACATAACGGGGAGGTAATGCCTGTTGAAGAGACAAAGACAGAGAAAAGCATGCGCCTGCAGAAGCTGTTACACAGCATGATTGCCGATGCAGTACAGAGTAATAATCAGGATATCTGCCAGGAGATTATACAGGAAGTAAAAAGCAGTATCCTGAAGGAGCTGGATTATCAGTTCCGGATGCAGGAAGAAAAGGATGATGAGCGTGAGGCAGACCGTGATGCCCGGAATGAGGAGCACTACAAGAAGCTGGATAACATGCTGCGGAACTACAGTATTAAGCAGAAATCCTCTGTTTTTGCCAGGATTAAAAATTTCAGCAAACCGAAAGCTGAAAAGCAGCAGGAGATATGAACCGGTAATGCAAAATAAAAAGGAGACGATCCATTATGGATGCGTCTCCTTTTTCATTCGTAAGAAATCTTATTCTTCAGAAATAGCACCTACGGGGCATCCGCCTGCGCAGGAACCACAGCTGATACATGTATCTGCATTGATTTCGAACTTGCCATCTCCTTCAGAAATAGCACCTACAGGACACTGACCTGCACAAGATCCGCACTGGATGCAGGAATCATTAATAACATATGCCATGGTAAAAACCTCCTTCATAAAATACATAAACCTGTGATTGATAATTCTTTATCAATCGTCTATATTGTAATATAAACCTGTCATATTTACAAGGTCTAAGCGCGTTTTTTGGAAAATTTTATTGCCAAATTTATCATCCCAATTTAACATTTTGGAGAGAAAAAACGGAAAGGATATGGTATAATACAACAAAATGGTACATATTGGGAATTCGAGGAGACACAAGAGTGAAAAAAATAGGAGTTTTCATGGGGTATATTACGCAGAACTATCAAAAGGATGTTCTGCAGGCTATTTTTAAAGAAGCAAATGAACTGGGTTATACGGTGTTTTGTTTTGCCAATTTCGGGGCATACGGGGATAAGGTGTTATATGCGGAAGGTGAGCGTGGCATCATGTATCTGCCGGATCTTACACAGCTTGACGGGATTATTGTCGGGGAAGATACGTTTGATGTGCCCGGAATGGGTAACGAAATATATGTATATCTGAAGAAAAACGCAGACTGTCCAGTGGTTTATCTGCGCATGGCAAGAGAGGGATTTTATCGTGTGGTGATGGACGAAGGAGAAGCAATCAGGAACATGACCCGGCATTTTACACAAATCCACGGGTTTCGGGATGTCTGTTTTATGACAGGAGCCTTTGACCGGCTGGATGCCAGAAATCGGTATCAGGGTTATCTGGATGTAATGCATGAGGAAGGAATTGAAGTTACGGATCATATGGTTTTCTTTGGAGATTACTGGCGCGAGAAAGGGAAGGAAGCAGTGGACTGGTTCCTTCAGGGGAGAAAACCCGGAAATTACCCACAGGCGATTATCTGCTCAAATGATTATATGGCGCTTTCCGTGTGTGAGGAATTACAGCATCGGGGCATCCGGATTCCGGAGGATGTGTGTGTGTCCGGTTATGATGATATTACAGAGAGCAGGGAGTATTATCCGCCGCTTACTACGGCTAAGGTTCCATTTAAGGAAATGGGAAAGAGAGCCGTACGGATTATTGAAGAAGCTTTACAGGGAGAAAAACCTGAGCCTGTTACAACCTTTGTTCCTGAAATGTGTTTTCGGCAAAGCTGCGGTTGCCATGAACAGGAAGTGGAGAACCATAGTTGGCGGCGGATGTATAATAAACTGGACGCAGCAATAGAAATTTATAACCAGTCTCTTTTTTTAAATACAGATTATCAGGAAGCTTTTCGCGAAGAGGATTATCTCAAGGTGACTGAGCGTTACTTCGGAAAGTTGGGATGTGACAGGGATTCCTTTGCTTATGCCAGAAACTGGAGAATGATGAGAATGCTCAGTTGCCGGGAGCATTTACAGACAATATGATTTTGCGCAAGATCTTTATCAAAGACAGACCCTCGAAGGATTATCATGAGGTCTTTCCACGTGGAATGCTGCTTCCTGAATTGGTAAACAGTGCCGTGCAGGGACAAAGCATGATCGTATTTCCAATTCATTTCAAAAATCGGATCTTTGGATATCTGGCGTTGGCGGTCAGAGAATCGGAGTGGCCGACTTCCTTTGTACAGGCGTATATGATGGCGCTGGCACTTGCCATGGAAAACAGTGCCGCACAGAAGGAGATTGCAGACCTCGAACAGTTCCGGAATCTGTACCACAGGGATTCCCTGACGGGACTCTATAACCGGCGCGGCTATGAGTACTATCTGCGCAGTCTGTATAGCAGGAGCAAAGAGGAAAACCGTCATTTTACCATTGTAAGTATTTATATGGATGGACTGAAATATATTAACGATAATTTTGGGCATGCAGAAGGAGATGCTGCATTGTCCCGACTGTCTGTAGTACTGGCCGAACTGGTACAGGAGAATGAGATTTGTGCACGGACGGGGGGAGATGAGTTCATGGTTCTTCTTTATTATAATAAGGAAGGACGTGAGGAGCAGTTTATAAAGGAACTGTATAAACTTCTTGAAGAGGAACAGAATCGTAATCCGAAGCCGTATCCCGTACATGCGAGTGTAGGCTACTGTTGTGTAAGTAAAAGTTCAGATATGTCCCTTGCAGCATGTACGCAGCTTGCCGACAGCAGGATGTACGAGAATAAAAAGGCGTATAAGGAATCATTGAAAGCAAAATAGAAGATAGACAAAGAAAAGATCATTTTATAAAAGCCCCTGCAGTTCCAACTGACCGGAATCGCAGGGGCTTTTTGTCTGCCATACATATGAGAAATCTTCTCAATTATAATGCAGCAATCTGTTCCATTAATGCTTCGATGTCCATGCCATGAACCATAGCTGCCTCTTCAAGGCTTTCGCCCTGTGCGGAGGGACAGCCTAAGCAATGCATGCCGGCTTCCATAAGAATCGGTGCTACATTCGGGTTTGTTCTTAAAATTTCTCCGATGGTCATATCCCTGGTAATATCTGCCATGTGTATTTCCTCCTTATTTCTAATTCATTCATAGGTGTTAACCTACTTAGTATAATACTTTCCCCAATTTCTGACAAGCTAATCTGTTTTTGAAATTTACCGGACAAAAAGCACTGTTTGTGTATTGTTTTTTTTGAGTAGAAAAATCATAATGCTTTTATGATAGATTACTGTGGATAGATACAATAATTGTAACTGTAAAGGTACTGAGTGGACATCAATAATCTGAAACATAAGGAATGATTAGGAAAAGGTGTACATATGAATGAGACAATGAATGAAACGAAAGCAACGCCCATGGAAAAGCTGGCCACCTTTATTGTGGATAAACGAAACCTGTTTTTCCTTCTTTATATCTTTGCGCTGGTATTCTGTATTTTTTCAACAAATTGGGTTAATGTTGAAAATGACATTACGAAATATCTTCCGGACAGCACCGAGACAAGGCGCGGTCTTACAGTAATGGATGAGCAGTTCGTTACCTATGGAACGGCAAAGGTCATGATTTCCAATATTTCCTATGAGCATGCGCTGGAGCTGCAGGAGGAGATTGAAGCAGTGGAAGGCGTCACAAGTGCAGAGCTTGATCACACGGAGGATCATTATCACGATTCAAGTGCCCTGTTTGATGTGACTTTTGATGGGACAGCAACCGATGATATCAGCTTACAGGCCATGAACCGGATGAAGGAACTGCTTGCAGATTATGATGTCTATTATGATACGGAAGTAGGAAGTGATTCGGCGGCGGATCTGGCAGCAGAGATGCAGGTCATCGTCGTGATTGCGGCGGTTATCATTGTGATCGTGCTGACTCTGACATCACGTTCCTATGCAGAGGTTCCGGTATTGATTATGACCTTTGGTATGGCGGCGATTCTGAATATGGGAACGAACTTTTTGTGTGGAACGATTTCCTTTATTTCCAATTCAGTTACAGTGGTGCTGCAGCTTGCCCTGGCAATCGACTATGCGATTATTCTGTGCCACCGTTTTTCGGATGAACATCAGACACTGGATACGAGGGAGGCCTGTATTGCGGCCTTAAGTAAGGCTATTCCGGAAATTTCCGCATCTTCCCTTACAACGATCTCCGGTCTGGGTGCTCTTGCATTCATGCATTTCAAAATTGGTATGGATTTGTCCATCGTTCTGATTAAAGCTATTATGTTAAGCCTTCTGTCCGTGTTCACCCTGATGCCCGGACTTCTTGTGCTGTTCAGTAAATTGATTGATAAAACAAAGCACAAAAATCTTATTCCGAAGATTACCGCAATCGGTAAATTCGATGTGTTTACGCGATTCATTGTTCCACCTGTCTTTCTGGTGATTGTAGTTGTAGCATTTTATTTTTCCAATAATTGTCCATATTGTTACAGCTATACCGATCTGACCACAGCCAAGCAGAGCGAAAGCCAGATCGCTTATCAGAAGATCAAGAATACCTTCGGAACAAGCAATATGGTTGCCGTGATTGTACCGGCAGGAAATTACCAGAAGGAAGAAAAGCTTCTGAAGACACTGGAACAGCATGAAGAAGTAAAATCAGCCATGGGGCTTGGAAATATTGAGGCAATGGATGGCTATGTGCTGACGGATGCATTGAATCCAAGAGAATTTTCGGAGCTTGCCGGTGTGGAATATGAGATCGCAAATCTCCTTTATTCTGCTTATGCAGTCAATGAAAACCAGTATGGCAAGATCGTGAACGGTATTGAAAATTACCAGGTGCCGCTGTTTGATATGTTTATGTTTTTAAAGGATCAGATGGAGGAGGATAATATTACCCTGGATGGGGAAGTGCAGGATACCCTTGATGATCTGTTTGACCAGTTGGAGAAGGCAAAGCTGCAGCTAAAGACCGATGACTATTCCCGTATGGTTGTATACTTAAATCTTCCGGAGGAGAGTCAGGAAACCTTTGACTTCCTGAAGGTGATGCATCAGGATGTTGCGAAGTACTATGATCTTGATAATTCCTATATTGTAGGTAATTCGACCAGTGACCTGGATCTGTCTTCATCCTTTGGAACCGATAATATCATCATCAGTGTGTTATCTGCATTGTTCGTTATTATCGTCCTGCTGTTTACCTTTAAATCCGCAGGACTTCCGGTACTGTTGATTATTGTGATCCAGGGCAGTATCTGGATGAACTTTTCCATGCCATACTTACAGAAGTCTCCGTTATACTTCTTAAGTTACCTGATTGTGAATTCCATTCAGATGGGTGCAAATATTGACTATGCAATCGTAATTTCGAGCCACTATTCCGATCTGAAGACGAGAATGAAACCGAAGCAGGCAATTGTAGCTGCATTGAACGAGGCATTTCCGACTATTTTTACCTCAGGAACAATTCTGGCAGTTGCCGGTGCTTTGATTCAGCAGCTGACAACGAACCCGATTATTGCATCTATCGGTAACTGCTTAAGCCGCGGTACTATTATTTCCATTGTGCTTGTACTTGCGGTACTGCCACAGATTCTGGTTATCGGTGATATTATTATTGAAAAAACAAGCTTCCAGCTTAAGAGTAAAATCAATCTTACGCCACAGAACTTTAGCGGTCTTACCCGTGTGAATGGTCTGATCCGGGGACAGGTAAACGGTACGCTTGAGGGTAACTTTTCCGGGTTTGTACGTGGTGATATGAGTGTTACACTGATTACCGGTGGAGCGGAGAGTGTGAGCGATGAAGAGGATCCGGGACCGGATGCAGTAGAGGTATCTGCCATAGAGGAAAAGAATCC
>OHVX01000416.1_pt1 | contig 12065 bp, 10 predicted proteins | sample 1579581 | NCBI WGS metagenome assembly OHVX01 (sample SAMEA3882536, study PRJEB24775) | human gut metagenome | biome: human-associated habitat; feature: intestine environment; material: feces | place: Netherlands | collected 2009/2010
CTTTCGCACGCTGCTGAACTGTCTTAAATGCATTATTTACGAGGATTGCTATAATTTTCATGCGTGCCTGCAATAGACTTCTTAATGGCAGCAAAACTCTCTGCGCTGATCGCATGCTCCATCTTACAGGCATCCTCGGCTGCAACCTTCGGGTCAACTCCGATAGAAGTCAGCCATCCGGTCAGAAAGGTATGTCTTTCATAAATCTTATCTGCAATTTCCTGCCCGGTTTCCGTCAGATTGATAAATCCATTTTCATCAATCGTAATGTAATTACTGGCTTTCAAATTCTTCATTGCAACACTGACACTCGGTTTTGAAAAAGACAGTTCATGCGCAATGTCGATAGAGCGGACATTACCGTTTCTTTTTTTGATCATAAGGATCGCTTCGAGATAATCTTCTCCTGATTCATGTATCGCCATATTGATACTCCCTCCTTTTTTTCTTTCCGATATTGCTGCTGTGAACTGCTGTACGCAAACAGTACAGGCAGTTATGTTCTGTCAAAGAGTATCATATTTCTTTTTATGATTTTGATACCTGCCGGATAATAATATCCTGTTTTTTAAAACATTAAAGCAACACGTTAAACTATAATAACATGGATTATAACATAACTTTTGATTTCCGTAAAGAAATCTCCTCAAAACTATTGACAGAAGAGAAAATAATGCTATAATAAAATCAAACAAATGAACAAGTGCTCATATGTTAATATAAAAGAGATGAGCGGAAAGGGAAAATATTATGAAGAAAACTTATAAAATCGATGTAGACTGTGCAAATTGTGCTAACAAAATGGAGGAAGCTACCAGGAATACAGCCGGCGTTAAAGATGCAACAGTTAACTTCATGATGCTGAAGATGATCGTTGAATTCGAAGACGGACAGGATCCAAAAGCAGTTATGAAAGACGTATTAAAGAACTGCAAGAAGGTAGAAGACGACTGTGAGATCTATCTTTAATTCTGCGTTATCCGGAGAATGGACTGTTGCATAAAACGTATCCCGGCACTGAGCTTTTCGCCGGAAAGTTTTTTGCAGCGGTCCTGCTTTTATAAGAAGAGAGAGGTATTGATATGAACAAGAAGCAGAAGAAAATGCTGATCAGAATTATCATAGCAGCAGTGCTGATCGTGGTCTTTTCCTTACTGCCGGCAGAGGGATACCTGAGATTTGTTCTTTTTATGATCCCATATCTGGTCATCGGCTATGATATCCTGAAGAAAGCATTTAAGGGTATTTTAAATAAACAGGTGTTTGACGAGAACTTTCTGATGGCTGTAGCCACAGTAGGTGCAATTCTCCTTGGCGATTATTCCGAGGGTGTTGCAGTTATGCTTTTCTACCAGATTGGAGAACTTTTCCAGAGCTATGCAGTGGGAAAGAGCAGACGAAACATCAGTGAACTGATGGATATCCGTCCTGATTATGCGAACATAGAGAAAGACGGAACACTGGAACAGGTTGATCCTGATGAAGTTGAGATCGGAACCATTATTGTTGTTCAGCCGGGTGAAAAAGTACCGATCGATGGAGTGATCACCGAGGGAACTTCTACATTAAATACAAGTGCACTGACAGGTGAGAGTCTTCCGCGTGATGCAAAAGCAGGCGATGAAGTGATCAGTGGCTGTATCAATATGACAGGTCTGCTGAAGATCCGTACAACTAAGGAATTCGGTGAATCTACAGTATCCAAGATTCTTGAACTGGTAGAGAATTCCAGCTCCAGAAAGTCAAAATCTGAAAACTTTATTTCCAAATTTGCGAAATACTATACACCTGCAGTATGTTACGGAGCCCTTGCTCTTGCATTTATCCCGCCGATCGTACTTCTTATTATGGGAAAACCTGCCATGTGGGGAGACTGGATCTACAGAGCCCTTACCTTCCTTGTAATCAGCTGTCCATGTGCGTTGGTTATCAGCATCCCGTTAAGTTTCTTCGCAGGAATCGGTGGAGCCAGCAATCAGGGCATTCTGGTCAAGGGTTCCAACTATCTGGAAACACTGGCTCAGACAAAATATGTTGTATTTGACAAAACAGGTACTATGACTCAGGGTGTCTTCGAAGTAAGTGGTATTCATCACAATGAAATGCCTGATGAGAAATTGTTAGAATATGCAGCACTTGCCGAGTGTTCTTCCTCCCATCCGATCAGCAAGAGCCTGCAGAAAGCATACGGAAAACCAATCGACAGAAATCGTGTTACTGATATTGAAGAAATCAGTGGTAATGGTGTGATTGCCAAAGTTGACGGCATATCTGTAGCTGCCGGTAATACCAAATTAATGAACAGACTTGGCATTGCTTATCAGGATTGCCATCATGTAGGAACTGTTGTGCATATGGCCATTGACGGCAAATATGCAGGACATATCCTGATCTCTGATATTATCAAGCCTCATGCAAAAGAGGCCATTGCAGAACTGAAGAAGGCCGGCATTTCCAGAACTGTTATGCTTACCGGTGATTCCAAACGTGTTGCAGATCAGGTTGCCGAAGAACTGGGAATTCAGGAAGTATACAGCGAACTTTTACCTGCTGACAAAGTTTCCAGGGTAGAAGAACTTCTTAATCAGAAATCTGAAAAGGATAAACTTGCATTCGTAGGTGACGGTATCAATGATGCTCCTGTATTATCCAGAGCCGATATTGGTATTGCGATGGGAGCACTTGGTTCAGATGCAGCTATCGAAGCAGCAGATATCGTTCTGATGGATGATGATCCTCTGAAGATTTCCAAAGCGATCAAAATTGCACGTAAATGTATCCGTATTGTATATGAGAATATTTATTTTGCAATCGGCATTAAAATTCTCTGTCTGATCCTTGGAGCTTTAGGTATTGCAAACATGTGGGTGGCCATTTTTGCGGATGTAGGTGTTATGATCCTGGCAGTATTAAACGCGATCCGTACATTATTTGTAAAGAATTTATAAGAAACAGGCAAATCAGCAGAAACCTTTTGTGATAAGCCGGAAAGGTAACAGGTAAGAAAATGGAAGTATGCAAAGAAGAATTATGTGAGAGTAATGAAATACATGAAGATCTGCTTAAAATTGTAGATGAAACCCTGCCGGAAGAAACAGAGCTTTATGATCTGGCCGAATTATTCAAGGTTTTCGGAGACTCTACCAGAATACGCATTTTGTTTGTTTTGTTTGAGGCAGAGGTATGCGTCTGCGATCTCGCTAAAGCATTGAATATGACTCAGTCTGCGATTTCTCATCAGCTTCGTATTCTGAAACAGAATAAACTGGTAAAGAGCCGCAGAGAGGGAAAATCTATTTTCTATTCTCTGGCAGATGATCATGTCCGCACGATCATCAACCAGGGACGGGAACATATAGAAGAAGATTGAAAAAAGCATCAGTTATCTGAAAGATTATAAATTCAGATAACTGATGCTTTTAAAGTTATAGATGAACTCTTTTCAAAATCTCGTTAGTAAGTCCGCCGATTACTACCCCGGCAGCAACACCTGCCACCAGAAGTGCCGGTGCGTATACAAACACACTTGCATTTTGTACGATCAGCATGGCAATGATCAACTGACCGATATTATGGGAAACACCTCCTGCAACGCTGACACCGATCAGACTGAAGGAGGTGTTTTTCAGCATAAGTGTCATAACTGTCATACTAAGCGCGGCCCCTGCCAGACTGTACAGGATACTGAACAGATTTCCGAACATAAATCCGATCACCAGAATGCGGACAACAGAAACCAGGGCAGCCTCCCTAAATGAATATTTCTTCAAAATAAAAAGTACTCCCAGATTGGCAAGTCCAAGTTTAATCCCCGGAATCCCCGCAAAAACCGGTACCAGTGATTCCACATATCCCAAAATAATCGCCACAGCTGAAAAAAGCCCAAGGCAGGCTGTTTTTTGCTTCATAAATCTATTTTCTCCTCTCAAAAAATCCAAAATGGAATTATCAGAATTCTTCAGACATTTTAACATAGAAAAAATATTCCCGCAACCACAAGTTAGATGTAACTAATACTGATTTTTACTGAAAGCATTTATTGAGAAAAAATGACGAATATCACCGGTAAAAAAGTGTGGATTTTTTCAGACAGGCATGTTACTATTTCATAAGTTAGTAGTAACTAATTTATATAATTACTGCTGACAGCATACCTATAGCATACCTATATGAATATCTTTGGCAGAAGTCACTCCCTTTTGGTAAAAGTAAAATCCCTTTGGTTAATAAGTTGATTAACCCTCTGGTAAGAGTGATTCCGCAAAAAAATTTTAGAAGAGGAGAAAAACATGACAAACAAAAAACTTATGAAAAAAATAGCACCTGTTGTAATGAGTGCCGCAGTTGCTATGACCAGCATGCCATATGCAGTTCTGGCATCTGATTTCACAGACAGTGAGGTACTTACAGACAGCACAGATTTCTCTGTTTCCGAAGAGTTTGCCGCCGAGGATGCGCAGGAAGAATTTACCACCGAAGATGTTCAGGATGCTTTTGCTGCAGAAGCACAGCAGGGCGAAGCTTATGTGCTTATGAATATTCCATACGATGATTTCTACAAGGCAGAACTGAAAAATAATGATGTAAAAGTTGATGCTTTCACATCTGCAACTCTTAATAAATCAAGAACAGCAGGTATGATGAACGGAAATTCCGCTTATCACGTAGACCCCAATGGAACCGATGTAACAGGTGTTACTTTCCCTGTAAAGGTCAGTGATCTTTCCCTTCTGAAAGACCAGAAGCAGGTCACAGATTCCGACTCTGTAACGATCACAGTGACAAACAGAGGACAGACAAGCAGCAACACCTATACAGGAAAAGATTCCCTGATTGAAAATGCCTCTTATTCTTATTACGTTTTAAACGAAACACCATCTTATTACAAAGAACTTACTGTAAATGCAGATGGCAGCTATTCTTTCTCAGCAATGAAAGGTGCCCAGACAAAGAACGTTACTATTGATGCTACATTAAAAACAGAGACAAATTACGGTGATTATGAGCTTGATCTTAACAATGAGGCTTTTGCAGCAGTAATTGATACTAATACAGATAAAATCTATGGTGTAACCGTAAATACTACAGACGGAACCAACTATGGCCTGCGTCATCTGGAGAATATCTGGCGTGGAAGTATGCTTGCCTGGGGTACAGGATATACAACAGAAGTTCACGGATGCCCTGTTTCTTCTGCGCATTATAAATCAATCATGGGAAAAACAATTGACAGCGTTACTTATTACACAGATAAAGGCATGATTACTTTTGATGTTCCGGATGTAAAGGTGCAGACAACTACAGGAATCAAGGCAACAGTGGCAGATATTATGAATACAGACTCATCTGCAGCAGTTACCTTTGACCAGGCTCTGCCGGCAGACTTCAAGGCACAGTATACTGTAGACGGAACAGCGGTTTCCTGCACAGACGGAAAACTTGCAGTTGGAGCTCTTGCATTGGGAACACATAAGGTTGAAATTGCAGATGCCAGCGGAAAATATGCAGCCATTGTAACTGAATTTACAGTAAATACAGACAAAATGCCGGCTTCTTATGACAGTAACGAGACAAAACTGGTTGCAGCAAAAGGCACTACAGCAGAAGAGTTCTCTGCATACATTAAGAGCATCAGCAAAGTAAAAGTTGATGATACAGAATATGCTGCAACAGGAAAAGGAAGCAAAATCATTGTAAAAGAAGATGGAACTCTTGATCTCACAGATCTTCAGGTGACAGACACAACTGTTTTCGAAATAACTGCTGTGGGATATAAGAATAATCTTACTTTTACTTACAAAGAAGCAGAAAACACATTTGAATTAAATACTTCTTCCAAGACTCTTTATACAAAAGGCAGCACAAAAACCACTCTCAAAGTTACAACAAACCTTACAGATAAAATCACATGGAAATCCAGCAATACAAAAGTGGCTTCTGTAAACAGCAAAGGTGTTGTAACTGCTAAGGCAAAAGGAACAGCAGTGATCACAGCATCCTGCGGAGAATACAAAGTAACCTGCAAGATAACAGTTAAAAATCCATCCCTGAAACTTACCAAATCTTCAGCAACTGTAAAAGTTGGAAAAACAACAAAGATTTCCGCAAAGGCAACCCCATCAGGAAAGGTTACTTACAAGTCAAGCAACAGCAAGATTGCAACAGTAAGCTCCAAAGGCGTTGTAAAAGGAAAGAAAAAAGGTACTGCCAAAATCACAGTAACCTGCAATGGTGTTAAGAAGGTATTTACAGTAAAAGTAAAATAAACGATAACAGGTAAATAATTCACACAATAAATGACCTCGGATTTTGTTCCGGGGTCATCTTAATGAAAAAAAACAACATTAGCAGAATCTGTTATATATAGATTTTTGTATACGAAAATGATACACTTTTAAAGTTAGTTATGATTAAGTTTTGCTTTATCCAAAAACAGATATCATATCCGGCAAAATAAAAAAATGAAGGAGAGGAAACAACGTGAATAATCAAAATTTTTATCTGCGTCTGATCGCACTTTTGCTGATCATCATGGCGGTATTTTTCTATAACGGAACAGTAAAGGATAAAGAACAGGCCCAGGATATTGCAGATCTGACTGCCAAAACAGAGAGTCTGGAGAAACAGCAGGACCAGATCCTTACAGCATTAAAGGAAACTTATGAGGAACAGAAAACAGTAGCAGAAAGTAATGCTTCTTCTGATGTATCTTCAGAAGCTGATAATAAATCTGAAAAGGATTCTGCAGAGGATAAAGAAAATGCAGATCAGGCAGATTCTGAAGAAACCGATGATTCTGATAATGTATATAAGAACGGTACTTTTGAAGGTTTAGGAACCGGATACGGTGGAACCATCACAGTCCAGGTAACACTGGAAGACGATACTATTACAGCAGTCAGTGTAGTCAGTGCGCCGGGTGAGGACAGTGCTTATCTGTCACAGGGCGAGAATGTCATAAACAGTGTCATCAGCGAGCAGAGCACAGATGTTGACACTATTTCCGGAGCAACTTTCAGTTCTACCGGTATCTTAGAAGCAGTAAATGACGCATTATCAAAGGCGGAAAACGCATGAAAAAGAAACAACGAAAGGTACGGCTGATCCGTGCCGCCATACAGCTTATATTTTTTATAGCAGCGCCCTCCCTTTTTTCCACGGCATTTGCAGGAGTCAAATCCATCTTTCTTGCAATCGGAGGACAGCAGAGCGTAACCTGGAACTCTTTTCTGGATATTACGGCGTTACTGTTAATTATTACCATTCTGTTCGGGCGTCATTTCTGCGGTTATGCCTGTGCGTTTGGCTCACTGGGAGATGCTCTGTATGAGCTTACCGCGTTTATCCGTGCGAAATGCTTTGGAAAAAAGAAAAAACATGGATATCCGGAGGAATGGGTACACAGATTGCAGAAAGTAAAATATGTACTCCTTGCGTTCCTGCTTCTTTCCTGCATGACAGGATTCTATTCTAAATTACAGGGAATGAGTCCATGGGATGTATTTTCCATGATTACAACAGGCAGACTGCCGAAATCTACCTACATTGTGGGAACAGTTCTGCTGATCCTGATCATGGCCGGAATGTGTACACAGGAGCGTTTCTTCTGCCAGTTTCTCTGTCCCATGGGAGCAGTATTTGCAATCATGCCGATCATCCCGGGAGCACTTTTCAAACGGAATCGTCCAAACTGTGCGCCAAAGTGCACTCTCTGTAAGAAGAGATGCCCCGCACACCTGGATATTGACGGTGATACTGCACATTCAGGGGAATGTATCTGCTGTCACGCCTGCACTGCAGTCTGCCCAAGGAAAAATATTCATACAGGCACTGTTATTGAAAAAAATTAGCAACTGCTAACTTATTGAAAAAATTTGATTAGTAAGAACTAACTATATTGGTAGACATACTATCCGTACAGTGATATAGTCTATAGAGTTAGTTAGAAACAACAATAAGAGGATAAGGAATCAGAAAATATATGACAAACAGACGCTCTTTTGTACTGGGACTTTTTATTACAGCCTCTCTTTTATGCACATCCCGGACTGCATGGGGAAACTCTGAAATAAACACATACACCAAAACAGACTTTGCTATGGACACCGTAGTATCAGAGACTCTTTACACAACAGGTGAGGATATCACAGCAGACATAATCTCTGCATTAAAAGATGTGGAAGAAAACTGGATCTCCTGGACAAAAGAAAGTTCTCAGATATATCAGATCAATCAAAATGCCGGAAATACAACAACGGTATCTGATGAAACTGCCACCTGTTTAAAACAGATACTGGATTTGTCGAAAGCTTCTGGCGGAGCCATGGATCCTACTATGGGAAGAGTGATCCGCCTGTGGGACATTGACGGAGAAGATCCGCATATTCCTTCAGATGATGAATTAAATTCCCTGCTTGAAAATGTAGGATATGACAAGGTGACTCTGGATGGAAATAAAGTTACCATGCCGGAGGGAGTAACCCTTGATCTGGGGGCTGCAGGTAAGGGAATCGGCTGCGATGCAGCAAAGAAGATTCTTGATGCAGATAAAAATGTATCCGGTATGATCCTGAATCTCGGCGGCAGCAGTGTTATGAGCTATGGAAGCAAACCTGACGGTTCTGCCTGGCAGGTAGCTGTCACTGATCCGCGGGATACAGAAGGTGATTACCTGGGAGTAGTTGCTCTGAATGGTACTGAATTTTTATCTACTTCCGGAGATTACGAAAAATACTTTATAGAAGATGGTGTTCGATATCATCATATACTGGATCCTGCTACAGGATATCCTGCAAGAAGCGGTCTCACATCTGTGACGGTTGTGTGTGATGACGGCCTGAATGCAGACGGACTTTCCACTGCATGCTTTGTACTGGGAAAAGAAAAGGCAGAAGAACTTTTGAAGAAATACAATGTAGACGGACTGTTCGTAGATGATTCTGATCATGTCTGGATGACGGAAGGCATGAAAGAAAGATTTCAATTACTGAAAGATACTTATTCCATCGGTGAATAGGTTTATCTTATATAAAGATCTCTGAACTGTCAAAAATTTCAGTTTTCCGGACAGTTTGGAAATATATTTATTAACTCATATTCAGGAGGATTTAAAGGTATGCGCAAGGGAAATTTAATCAAAATGGCAGCTCCTGCAATTTTAAGTGCAGCAATGATGGTTTCAGGATTACCGGTTATGGCTGCGGATTTTACATCTGATACTGCGGTGGAGACTGAGGCACAGACAGATGAGTTTGATGCAGCAGATGACACCGCTGATGCTTTTGCAGGCGATGAGGAAACACCTTTTGTTGACGATCAGGCAGCAGCAGAAGATGAATTCGCTGCAACAGCAGAAACAGGCTACAAATATGTCTATGCAGGTCTGACATGGGCACAGTACTGGGCATCTGAGGGAGTTTATAATGCTGCAAACACAGCTTCCAATGGAACAAAAGACAGCCATGATGAACTTGACAAAGGCGGTTTCGACACAGTAACCAGAGCTACTGTAAACCATGGCCTGCACAGAGGAAGCTACCAGTGTGAAGCAATCATGTATGACAAAAACGGCGGTTCTTATGAGATTTCCTACTGGACCTCAGCTAATGATGCAGTTCTTACGGACGGAACAACTGTAAAGCTGAATCAGCCTGAGCGAGGACAGATCACAAAAGCTGACGGAAGCGTTGCAGAATTCGACCATTACAGCGTTGTAGGTCTGAAATATGTGCCTGTCGCAGTAAAGGCAGAAGATTATGAAGCCTTCAAATCCCAGTTCAAGGTTGTGGAAGACGGAAGCACAGTTGCCGGAGGATTTGGAGAAAACAATTTGCAGTCCTATAGTGCAGTTGCGGATGTTACCGCTGAAACAAACGGTTTAAAAGAAGCTGTAAAAGGTTCCAATGGAACATTCACATTCAAGGCCAGAACAAACGGTACAGGTTCCGGACTTAAAGATCAGGCACTCCAGACAGCATCCAATGTTACCGCAACAGTAAAAGAAGCAAGTGGAAGTTACGGCGAATTCTTAAGAGTAGATATTACCGGTGACGGATATGGAGCTCTTGGTGCTAAAATGTATGCTGTAAGATGGGATTACTACGGAAATGGTGATAAAGTTCTGGCATCTTACGGAACAAAATTTGCAGCAGATAACTGGATGCACAAGGCAATGGGAATCCAGCTTGGTCTGACAGATTCCTATCGTTGCCAGCTTCCAAAAGGAACAGATGGAACCGGCAAATGGAAAATAACCGTATATGCAATGGGATATGCAGATACTGTATTTGAAGTTAATGCAACAGATGCAAACATCGTAAAACCGGAAGCAGGAGAAGCAGATACAACAGCATTAAAAGCAGCAGTAGAAAAAGCAGAAGCCTTAAAAGAAGCAGATTACACAGCAGATTCCTGGAAGGCAATGCAGTTAGAGCTTCAGGAAGCAAAGGATCTTCTTGCAAAAGAAAAGCCAACTCAGGCAGAGGTTGATGAAGCTACAACTCATCTGAACGCAGCAGTAGAGGCTCTTGTTAAAGCAGATACGAAGGTAACAGTAACTCTCAACAAGAAAACAGCCACTGTTTACAAAGGAAAAACAACTACACTGAAGGCAACTGTAACAGGAGCAGATGCACCAAAAGTTACATTTACTTCCAGTAACCCAAAAGTTGCAGCCGTAAACAAAACAACCGGTAAAGTTACTGCAAAAGCAAAAGGTACCGCAGTCATCACAGCCAAATGCGGAGATGTAAAGGTAACCTGCAAAGTAACAGTTAAAAATCCAACTCTTACACTGAGCAAGACAGCTGTATCTGTAAAAGTCGGCAAAACAACTAAGATTACAGCAAAAGCAGCTCCGTCAGGAAAAGTTACATACAAATCCGGCAACAAGAAAATTGCTACAGTATCATCCAATGGTACAATTAAAGGTATCAAAAAAGGTACTGCCAAGGTTACAGTAACATGCAATGGTGTAACCAAAACAGTTAAAGTAACTGTAAAATAATCTGACCTGACTGAAGTCAGGCGGATATTTGCAATCGGATTAGCAGACAAGAGGAAAGAAATCCTGTATCCCACAGAAAGGGCAGGATTTCTTTTCGGCTGTAAAACTTTATACTGTTATTACAGTAATCACTTGAATATGATTACCTGAAACAAACTATTGAAGAAGGAGGAATTTATGGACAAAAATAATGAGCAGAAAAATAATAAGACTCCGGAAACGAAACCAAAACAGGACAGTTTCCGTCCATGGTTAAAGCTTATTCCTGCGGCAGCAGTTTTTGCTGCAGTCTGTGTAACCTGTTATCAGGCAAATAAAAGTCCTGTGGAAACAGCATCAGTTTCCGATAATAATATTATGTCTACTGGCGAGATTAAAGAATTAATTTCACAAGGAACTGCAGGTAAGGATTTTGATTCAGAAGACTCTTCTGAAACCAATGGAACCTCAATTTCAAAAACATCAAAAAAGACAAAAAAAACAAGTAAGATTAAAACAGGAACAAAGAAAAATTCATCTACAGGTTCCTCTGCAAATGGAGGTACAGCAGGGGGTGGTGCAGGAAGCACAGTCACACCAACTACAGAAGTTCCTGCCGGTGGATATGCAGATGGTACCTATACAGGCTCCGGAACCGGTTTCGGAGGAACGATCACTGTTCAGGTAACTGTCACTGACCATAAAATTGCAGCTATCAATATTGTAGATGCATCAAATGAAACAGCCTCCTATTTTGCAAATGCACAGGGTGTGATCAGCAAAATTCTTGCAAGCCAGTCTCCGAACGTAGATGCAGTCAGTGGTGCCACTTATTCTTCCAACGGAATTATTACTGCGGTTCAGAATGCATTGTCACAGGCAATTCCATCAGGAAATCAGGCAGTTGTTACGCCAACTCCCACTCCATCACCGAAACCGACAAAGAAACCTTCTCCAATACCGAAGCCGGGAGACGAACAGATTTACAAAGACGGAACCTATACAGGAACTGGCAAAGGATACAACGGAACAATCACTTTGACTGCCAAAATCAAAAAAGGTGTGATCAAATCTCTGGAAG
>OHVX01000420.1_pt1 | contig 12003 bp, 8 predicted proteins | sample 1579581 | NCBI WGS metagenome assembly OHVX01 (sample SAMEA3882536, study PRJEB24775) | human gut metagenome | biome: human-associated habitat; feature: intestine environment; material: feces | place: Netherlands | collected 2009/2010
GAGACGTGGCCGTGTTCTTGGAATGAATCCACAGTCAGGCGGATATCAGGTAATTGAAGCGGATGTACCGATGACAGGCATGTTTGGATATTGCACAACACTTCGTTCTATGACAGGTGGACGAGGAAGCTATTCGTATGAATTTGCCCGTTATGAACAGGCTCCGGCAGATGTACAGGAAAAAGAAATTGAAAAGCGTGCAGCTGAAGAATAAGAATAAGGAAAAGCCGGGAGAAAATCCCGGTTTTTTCTATTGTACTTTCGTACTAAAAGTGGTATACATATTATGATGGTGGCAGCTTCGGCTGTCACATTGGTATTTTATACAATTTTAGTATTAAAGGTTTAGTATTAAGAGAAAAAGTAGAGGAAAAGAAAAATGAAAATTGTAATTATTGGGGACGGGAAGGTTGGTCATAAACTGACCATACAGTTATCCGAAGAAAATTACGATGTGGTTTTGATTGACCAGAATGAGGGGAAATTAAAAGAAGCACTGAATCAGCTTGATATTCTCTGCATTACCGGAGATGGTGCAGATGCGAAAGTGCAGAAAGAAGCAGGAGTGCCGGGCGCTGATCTTGTTGTGGCATGTGCATCGACAGACGAACTGAATATGCTGAGCTGCCTGCTCGCAAAGAGACTGGGGGCAAAGCACACGATCGCCCGTGTAAGGAATCCGATCTATTATCAGCAGATCGATCTTTTGAAAGAGGACTTAAGACTGAGTATGGCTGTCAACCCGGAACTTGCGGCTGCATTTGAGATTTCCAGATCGATCCTTCTTCCGGATACTGCAAAGGTAGAGACTTTTATGAAGGGAAAAGTCGAAATGGTAGAATTCATTGTCAAAGAAAGAAGCCATCTGGGCGGAGTATCGCTTGCTGAGCTTTACCGCAAGTTCCAGATCAAAGTTCTGGTATGTGCTGTAAGACGTGGATCGGAAGTGATCATCCCGAATGGTGATTTTGTCATCCATGATGGAGACCGGCTTCATATTGTTGCATCCCACAAATATATTGAAGAATTTTTCCATCTGATCGGAAAGCGGAAAGAGCCGAAGAATATTCTGGTCTGTGGTGGGGGAAAAGTCGGATATTATCTGGCAAAACAGCTTTTAGGACTTGGTATGCAGGTTAAGATCATTGAGCAGGACTGGAAGAAATGCGAAGATCTCTGCGACCAGCTTCCGAAAGCGACGATCATCTGTGGGAATGCCGCAGACCATGACCTTCTGATCGAAGAAGGAATTGAACAGGCAGATGCCCTGGTCAGCCTGACCGGTATGGATGAGGAGAATATTATCCTTGCACTTTTTGCAAAGACAAAAGGTGTGGACAAGATCGTGGCAAAGGTCAACGAAGACGGACGTGCCCAGCTTGTCGAGGAACTTGGGATCGATCTGATCGTATCGGCAAAGACTGCAACAGCAGATGCGATCATGAGTTATGTGCGTGCACGCCAGAATTCTCTCAAGAATGTCAATGTTGAATCTATGTATCAGCTGGTTGGCGGAAGAGTAGAAGCACTGGAATTTATTATCAAAGAAAAAACAGAATATACAGATATCCCGTTTAAGGATCTGGAACTGAAGCCGAACAATCTGATCGCATGTATCGGAAGAAAACGGCAGATTATTATTCCGGACGGGGATGAATCCATTCAGGTGGGCGACAGTGTTGTAATCGTTACAACCCAGAAGAAAGTTAAGGATATCACAGATATTCTGGCTGAGCAATAGGGGTGAAAAGAAATGAATGTGAAAATGATACGCTATATCATCAGCAAGATGATGGGAGCAGAGGGACTGCTGATGCTGCTTCCGATGATGGTTGGAATTATTTATGGCGAGCACACATCGGTTTATTTTCTGATTACAGCTGCGATCCTGACGGCAATTTATCTGCTGTTTGGCAGAAAATGCCCGGAGAACATGACGATTTATGCCAAAGAAGGTCTGATCATTGTTGCAACGGCCTGGATTTTCTGGTCACTTGCAGGTGCACTTCCATTTGTACTCAGTAAAAGTATTCCAAGCTATGTGGATGCTTTTTTTGAAACAGTATCCGGATTTACGACGACAGGTTCTACGATCCTGACTGAGATTGAAGGACTTCCGAAAGGAATTCTTTTCTGGCGTTCCCTGACACATTGGGTTGGTGGAATGGGAGTGCTGGTATTTGTTATGGTACTTACCTCTCTGGATGAGAAGAATTCCATGCATCTGATGCGTGCGGAAGTTCCGGGGCCAGAGGCAGATAAACTGGTTCCAAAGGCAAGAGGAACCGCAAGGATCCTGTATGGAATGTATTTTGCACTGACTGCAATTGAGGTAGTTTTTCTTCTGGCAGGAGGGATGAATCTGTTTGACGCAGTGACACATGCATTCAGTACTGCCGGTACCGGAGGATTTTCCGGCTACAATGCAAGTGTGGCACACTTCAACAGTGCTTACATTGATGGTGTGATCACCGTATTTATGATCCTGTTTGGTATCAATTTTAATCTGTATTTCTTTCTGCTTTTGAAAGAATTTAAGAGTGTATTTAAGAATGAGGAGCTGCGTGCTTACCTGGGAATCATTGCAGGAGCAACCGTTGTGATCACCTGCAATATCGCCGGAGGTTATCATTCTCTTTTAAAGGCATTCCGCTATGCGGCGTTCCAGGTGGCATCCGTGATCACGACAACTGGATTTGTGACGGCAGATTTCAATAAGTGGCCGGAGCTTTCCAAATGTGTTCTGCTTCTTGTGATGGTAATCGGTGCTTCTGCCGGTTCAACAGGCGGTGGTATCAAGGTATCAAGACTTCTGATCCTGGTAAAAAGCATCCGCCGGGAGCTGAAAACTATGATCCATCCGAAAGCAGTCAATATCGTAAAAGTAAATGGGAAAAAAATGAAAGAAGAGACGATGCGGGGGGTATATGTATACTTTATTGCGTATATACTAATCCTGATCGTATCCGTGCTTCTGATCTCGATCAATAACTTTGATTTTACTACTTCATTTACCGGAGTGCTTACTACACTTAATAATGTAGGACCGGGACTGAATCTGGTAGGACCGGTGGAAAATTTTGCGAAGTTCTCAGACTTCTCGAAGATTGTTTTCTGCGTGGATATGCTGATCGGACGACTGGAAATCTTCCCGTTCCTGATGCTGTTCTCGCCGTCACTTTGGAGTAGAAAATTCTAAGACAGCTTTGGTAAGGCAAAACGATGAAAAGGAGAATTTATGAAAAAGAAAAATATAGCGATCAGTTTTCTGCTGCTTTTAGTGGCAGCAGGAATCTGGTATTATGTATCACTGCCGGCTTTTAATATCCATTCTTCCGGAGTGTGGTATTTTGTGCTTGTTCTGGTGCTTGCGGTCGGTCTTGTGTTTGCAGGAAAAAAAGGCTTGCGATACGGAGCGATTGATCTGAAGGAGATGAAAGAATCCAAAGGTTTCAAATGGTGTGTCCGTCTTTTTATTTTTTTGTTAGTGATTTATCTGGCCGGAACCATTCTTTCTTCACCGATTGTGAATGCGAAGAAATACCAACAGCTTCTGAAGGTAGAAGAGGGTGAATTCACAAAAGATATCGAGGAGCTTTCCTTTGACCAGATCCCGCTTCTGGATAAGGAGTCTGCGCAGCTTTTAGGAGACCGGAAGATGGGAAGCATGTCAGATATGGTATCCCAGTTTGAGGTGGACGATATCTACAGTCAGATCAACTACAAGGATCGTCCGGTCCGTGTGTCACCTTTGAAATATGCGAATCTGATCAAATGGTTTACCAATCGGAAAGATGGACTTCCTGCATATATCCGGATCGATATGGCAAGTCAGACAACGGAGATGGTAAAGCTGGAGCAGGGAATGAAGTATTCGACCAGCGAGCATTTTGGAAGAAATATTTACCGTCATCTTCGTTTTGCGCATCCGACTTATATTTACGGAGACCTTAGTTTTGAAATTGATGATAATGGTGTTCCATACTGGGTAGCACCGGTCAAAAAGTATAATATCGGTCTTTTCGGAGGAGAAACGGTAGGGCATGTGGTGCTCTGCAATGCGATCACCGGCGAAATGCAGGACTACAGGATCGATGAAGTCCCGGAATGGATCGACCGAGCCTATTCGGCAGATCTTCTGGTACAGCTTTATGATTATTATGGCACGTTAAAGCATGGGTATTTTAACAGTGTACTCAGCCAGAAAGATTGTCTGAAGACAACAAACGGATATAATTATCTGGCGATTGATGATGATGTATGGGTGTACACGGGAGTAACTTCTGTAAACAGTGACCAGTCCAATGTGGGATTTGTTCTGATGAACCAGAGAACTATGGAGACAAAGTATTATCCGGTGGCAGGTGCGATCGAGGATTCTGCGATGGCATCGGCAGAAGGACAGGTACAGAACCTGAAGTATCGGGCGACTTTCCCGCTGCTGCTTAACATTTCCGGGGAGCCGACTTACTTTATGGCACTTAAGGATGATGCAGGACTTGTGAAAAAGTATGCAATGGTCAATGTCCAGAAGTACCAGGTTGTTGCGATCGGGGATACGGTAAGTGTATGTGAAGAATCCTACAATAATCTGCTTCTTACCAATGGAATCAAGGAAAAAGAAGAAGTGAAGATGGATACCGGCACGATCGAAGGAAAGATCACGAAAATCGCCCAGGGCGTTATAGATGGAGATTCTCATTACTACATTATGCTGGAAGGATCAGATGAGATTTTTGATGTATCGGTAGTCGATTTTATTGAGATCATCAAGTACAATGTGGGAGATGATGTAAAACTGGAGTATGCAAAAGGGGATAAGGCAAATACGGTTTTGTCTTTGAAATAGCATGTTTTTGACCCTGGTATCATAGCATAAAAAGAATGTGCTCTGTCACATTTGGAAAACCATAAAAGGAGGGATGAAGATTTACAGAAAATCTTCATCCCTCCTTTTGGATAATGTCTATCTTAGTTAAGGAGTGTACAATCTTCAAAATCTACATTACCAAGCTGTTCATCTACATCATTTTCTTTGGAGATCTTTTTCAGTGTTTCGATGAAAGAAGGAATGTTCTCAAGTGTGATGTCGGCGTGCTTTAAAATACCGTCGATAAAGATTGCTTTGATATCATGGTCTGCGCTTAACATACCGTAAATAAATCCAAGATATTCATCGGTATTGGTGATTACATCATAGTCATCCATGCAGATCGCTCTGATGTTGAAAGATAAGCTGTATGTATCTCTGTGGCTCTTCTTGATGAAGAATACGTTTCCTTCACATGTCTTTACAGCTTCGTTAGCACGTTCGATCATTTGCTGGGTTTTTCCGCTTCCTTTTGGGCCTGTCAATAAATTAACCATATTATCAAGTCTCCTTTGTTTATGAATTTGTACTAAAAAAGTACGAGATTTTATAAAACTATTATACACTAATCACAATGCATTAACAAGCTATTTATTTGCATCTTTTAAAGAAATGTGATACGATATAGCTCGGAAACAATTTGCAGTTAGAAAAGGCTAATTTATGAAATTATAATAATAAGAAAAGAGGAACGAAAAATGACGAAAGTTGATATTATTTCTGGTTTCCTGGGAGCAGGAAAGACAACATTCATCAAGAAACTGATCGAGGATGTATTTCCGGGAGAAAGACTGGTCCTGATCGAGAACGAATTTGGGGAGATCGGTATTGATGGCGGATTCTTAAAAGATGCCGGCGTTGAGATCACAGAGATGAACTCAGGATGTATCTGCTGTACACTGGTGGGGGATTTTAGCAAAGCACTTCAGAAAGTACTTGCAGATTATACACCGGATCGTGTCATCATCGAACCTTCAGGAGTTGGAAAGCTTTCTGATGTTGTAAAAGCAATCGAGGGTGTCAAAGATGAGGCAGATATTGAGATTGACGGAAGAATCACAGTTGTTGACGGTAAGAAAGCAAAGATCTATCTCAAGAACTTCGGAGAATTCTTCAATAACCAGGTAGAGCATGCATCTACGATCGTTATCAGCCGTACCCAGATGATGACAGATGAAAAGGTAGAAGAGTGCGTGCATATGCTGCGTGAGAAAAATGCAGAGGCAACCATTATTTCCACACCTTGGGAAGAACTTGGAAAAGATGCCGTTTTGCATGCCCTGCAGCATGGTGCTGAGATCGAAGGTATCCTGGAAGAACATGCACATGAGCATGACGACCACGAACATCACCATCATCATGATGACGAATGTGGCTGCGGTCATGATCATGATCACGACCATGAGGAGCATGAGCATCATCACGAACATGATGAGAACTGCACCTGCGGATGCCACGATCATGACCATGAACACCATCATGATCACGACCATGAAGATCATGACCATGAACACCATCATGATGAGAACTGCACCTGCGGATGCCATGACCATCATCACGGACACGAAGGACATCATCATGCAGATGAAGTATTTACGAGCTGGGGCAAGGAGACTGCTCATAAGTATACAGAAGAAGAACTGGATTATCTGCTGAAAGCATTATCTGAGACAGATGCTTACGGAACCGTACTTCGTTCCAAAGGAATTATCCAGATGGCAGACGGTTCCTGGAAGCAGTTTGATATGGTTCCGGAAGAATATGAAGTCCGTGAGGGACAGGCTGATTACACAGGACGTGTATGCGTGATCGGAACAGATCTCAAAGAAGAGGATCTGATTAAGTTATTCCATATCTAGGAGGAGCAAGCGGCGATGACAACACCGGTATATATCTGTACAGGATTTCTGGACAGTGGAAAAACAACATTTATCAAAGACACACTGATGAAGCAGGAATGGATCGAAGAAGGTCCGACATTGCTTTTGCAGTGTGAAGAGGGAGAGGAAGAGTACTCGGAAAAATATCTGGATGAGAATGGACTGTTCCTCTTCAATATAGAAGAAAGAGAAAAGTTAAATAAAACTTTCTTTGAAAACTGTGAGAAGATCTATCATCCGGTCCAGGTGATCATTGAGTACAATGGAACCTGGGATCTGCAGGAAATTCTGGATGAAGATTTCCCACGCAACTGGGAGATTCAGGGTGTGTACTCAACGGTTAGCGGTGAGACGCTGGACATGTACCTGAAGAATATGCGGAATATGCTGATGAACCAGCTTACTGAATCTGAGTTGATCATCATCAACCGTTGTGGGGAAAATACAGACCGAAGTGCGTTCAGACGTGCCCTTAAGATCCAGAACCCGCAGGCACAGCTGATTTTTGAAGGCGTGGATGGCAATATTATCCCGCAGACAGAAGAGGATCTGCCATATGATCTGAAAGCAGACCATATCTTCATTGATGATGTGGACTTTGGGACCTGGTATGTGGATGCATATGAGCATCCGGAGCGTTACGAGCACAAGAAGATCACCTTCCTTGCACAGCTTTTCCGTCCGAAGGGAATGCCGGCAAATATGCTGATTCCGGGAAGACAGATCATGACCTGCTGCGCAGATGATATCCGTTTCTATGGATATCCATGTAATCTTGGAAGGGCAGCGCAGATCACACAGAGAAGCTGGAAAAAAGTAACCGTCAAGTTCGAGTACGAAGCGTACCGTCCGATGGTTCCAAAGCAGCCGGTTCTTTATATGCTGGAGATGGAATCCGCAGAAAAACCGGAAGAAGAGGTAGTATATCTTGGATAAATTTCAAGTATTAAAGCAATTTTTTGGCTATGACGGATTCCGACCGGGACAGGAGAAACTGATCGATGCGATCCTGTCCGGCCGGGATGTACTCGGCATACTGCCAACGGGAGCTGGAAAGTCCATCTGTTTTCAGATTCCGGCTCTGATGATGGGAGGTATTACACTTGTGATATCTCCCCTTATTTCTCTTATGAAGGATCAGGTGGCATCCCTCAACCAGGCAGGGGTTCATGCAGCCTATCTGAACAGTTCCCTGACTATGGGGCAGTACCGGAAGGCACTTGCTTTTGCAAAAGAAGGAAGATATAAGATTATCTATGTGGCACCGGAGCGGCTGGAAACTGCAGAGTTTATGGATTTTGCTATGAGCGTGGATATTTCTATGATCGCAGTCGATGAAGCGCACTGTGTTTCCCAGTGGGGACAGGATTTCCGGCCAAGTTATTTAAAGATCACAGAGTTTGTAGAGTATCTTCCAAAGCGGCCGGTTGTGAGTGCATTTACTGCAACAGCGACGAAAGAAGTAAGAGAGGATATGATCGATATCCTGATGCTGGAGGATCCGGAAGTAGTAATGACAGGTTACGACAGACCGAATCTGTTCCTTGCGGTACAGTTCCCAAAGAATAAATATGCCGCACTCAAAGCATTTATTGAGGAGCATCCGGATCAATGCGGGATCGTCTACTGCCTGACCAGAAAGCAGGTGGAGGAAAATTGCGCACTCCTGGAAATGGATGGGTTTTCCGTGACCAGGTATCATGCGGGACTGACAGACCAGGAGCGGCGTGATAATCAGGATGATTTCATTTATGACCGAAAGCAGATCATGGTGGCGACGAATGCATTCGGGATGGGAATTGATAAATCCAATGTCCGCTTTGTCGTACATTACAATATGCCGAAGAATTTGGAATCCTATTATCAGGAAGTGGGACGCTGCGCCCGAGACGGTGAGCCGGGGGAGTGCCTGCTTTTATATAGCGGACAGGATGTGATCACAAACCAGATGTTCATTGAGAACAACCGCGACAATCAGGAACTGGATGAACTGACGCGCCGGATCGTGATAGAGCGGGATCAGGAGCGCTTGAAAAAGATGACTTATTATTGTTTTACAAAGGAATGTCTGCGTGATTATATTCTGCGGTATTTTGGGGAATACGGAAGCAATTACTGTGGGAACTGTTCAAACTGTAAGACGCAGTTTGATACCGTGGATATGACGGCAGAGGCAAGGATACTTGCCATGTGTGTAAAAGAAAGTCATCAGCGTTATGGAATCAATGTGATTCTGGATACGGTGCATGGGGCAAACAATGCGAAGATCCGGCAGTATGGCATGGGTGCCAGTCCGGCTTACGGGGTACTTTCTAAGACGCCATCGTGGAAGCTCAGGCAGATATTCAACCAGCTTCTGGCAGAAGGATATCTGAAGACCACGCCGGATTCTTATATGATTGTGAAACTGACTGAAAAGTCGGAAGCACTGATTGCAGGGCAGGAGACATTTACAATGAAGATGGCAAAAGAACCGGAGAAAGAGGCGAAGACAACACCGAAGAAAAAAGTGAAGAAAACGGCCGGACTGGTTCTGAATAAAGAGCAGGAAGAGTCTTTTGAAATCCTGCGCGTTCTGCGGGCAGAGATAGCAAGAGAAGAAAAAGTTCCGCCTTATATTGTATTTTCCGATAAGACCCTTGTGCAGATGTGTATCGAAAAACCGATAAATAAGAATGCTATGCTGAAAGTTTCCGGTGTGGGAGAGTTCAAGTTTGAAAAATATGGAGAGCGCTTTCTGGAGGTGATCCGGTCGTGGACATAGAATATCATCTGATCCGGTCAGATAGGCGCAGTATTGGAATCGAAGTTGACCGGGAAGGAAAGGTGACGGTCCGTGCACCCTATTCCTGTGAGAAAAAGCGGATTGACCGGTTTCTTCTGGAGAAAGAGAACTGGATCCGACAGAAGGTAAAGCTTCAGAAGGAAAATGCAATGAAGCGGCAGGAAAAGAGAGAGATGCCGGAAGCAGAAAAGAAATATTACCGGAATCTTGCAAGAGAAGTATTAGGTGCAAGGACCGGATACTATGCCCGGAAAATGGGTGTGACCTATGGGCGTATTTCCATCCGGGAGCAGAAGACCAGGTGGGGAAGCTGCAGTAGCGTGGGGAATCTCAATTACAACTGGAAGCTGGTGCTGATGCCGCCGGGAGTTCTGGATTATGTTGTGGTGCATGAGCTGGCACATCGTAGAGAAATGAATCATTCCGCTGCATTCTGGAAGGTCGTGGCGACGTGGATGCCGGACTATAAAAAATATAGAAAATGGCTGAGAGATAACGGAAATCAATTTTAAATGGTAAAAATAATCAAGAATTTGTAAAAAACAATCAAGAATCTCTTGACGGAACTTGTATTTATTTTTATAATAACAAGGTATATGAAAAAAACAAGGATAAGGATCAGTAAAAGATTAGAGTCTGTACAGAGAACTGCCGGGCGGTGCAAGGCAGCAGATCAAATCTTTGAACTCGCCTTTGAGTTCTTCTGCTGAACGGTTTTCAGATAGGCAGAAGCGGGAATTCCCGTTATAGAATCACAAGTGCGCTGCACCGTAAGTTATGTTACCGGGATGCGGCGAAGAAGAGTGGTACCACGGAATTTAATCTTTCGTCTCTTTGAATTTATCAAAAGAGGCGAAAGATTTTTATTTAACAGGAAATCCTGATGGAATTTCCTGTTAAATAAAAGGTTAAGACACTTTTTTTCATACTGAAACAATACCAGGAGGAAAGAAAAATGGCAGTACCTTACAATCATAAGGCAATCGAAAAGAAATGGAAAGAAAAATGGGCTGAGAATCCGGTTAATCCGAAAGTGGATGAAAATGGCAACCCGAAAAAGAAATATTATTGTCTGGACATGTTCCCGTATCCGTCAGGAAACGGTCTTCATGTAGGACACTGGAGAGGCTATGTTATCTCCGATGTGTGGAGCCGTTACAAACTGCTTCAGGGATATTACATCATTCATCCGATGGGATGGGATGCATTCGGCCTTCCGGCTGAAAACTATGCGATCAAGATGGGAACCCATCCTGCAAAATCGACAGCAGCAAACATCGCGAATATCAAACGTCAGATCAATGAGATCTCAGCGCTTTATGACTGGGATATGGAAGTCAATACAACAGATCCTGATTTCTACAAATGGACACAGTGGATCTTTGTAAAGATGTTCAAAGAAGGACTTGCATACGAAAAAGAATTCCCGATCAACTGGTGCCCGTCTTGTAAGACAGGTCTTGCAAACGAAGAGGTTGTAGGCGGAAAATGCGAACGCTGCGGCGCTGAAGTTACAAAGAAGAACCTTCGTCAGTGGATGCTGCGTATCACAAAATATGCAGACCGTCTGTTAAATGACCTGGATAAGCTTGACTGGCCGGAAAAAGTTAAAAAGATGCAGACAGACTGGATCGGTAAATCTTACGGTGCAGAAGTAGATTTCCCGGTTGAAGGAAGAGAAGATAAGATCACTGTATACACAACAAGACCAGATACGCTTCATGGAGCAACCTTCATGGTACTTGCACCGGAACATAAGCTTGCAGCAGAGCTTGCAACACCGGAACACAAAGAAGAAGTAGAAAAATATATCTTCGATTCTTCTATGAAGTCTAATGTAGACCGTCTGCAGGACAAAGAGAAAACAGGTGTATTTACCGGAAGTTATGCTATCAACCCGATCAATGGTGCAAAAGTACCGATCTGGCTGTCTGACTATGTATTGGCTGATTACGGTACCGGAGCAATCATGTGTGTACCTGCCCATGATGACCGTGACTTTGAATTTGCAACCAAGTTCAATATTCCGATCATCCAGGTAATCGCAAAAGACGGAAAAGAAATCGAAAACATGACAGAAGCATATACCGAGGCTTCCGGAACCATGATCAACTCCGGTGACTGGAATGGTATGGAATCTTCTGTACTGAAAAAAGAAGCTCCGATGATGATCGAAAAGATGGGTATCGGACGTAAAACCGTAAACTTCAAGCTGCGTGACTGGGTATTCTCCCGTCAGCGTTACTGGGGCGAACCGATCCCGATCGTTCACTGCCCGAAATGTGGAAACGTTCCGGTACCGGAAGAAGAACTTCCGCTTCGTCTGCCGGATGTAGAATCTTACGAACCGACAGGAACCGGTGAATCACCACTGGCTGCTATCGACGAATGGGTAAACTGCAAGTGCCCGGCTTGTGGCGGACCTGCAAAACGTGAAACCAACACCATGCCGCAGTGGGCAGGTTCTT
>OHVX01000433.1_pt1 | contig 11822 bp, 12 predicted proteins | sample 1579581 | NCBI WGS metagenome assembly OHVX01 (sample SAMEA3882536, study PRJEB24775) | human gut metagenome | biome: human-associated habitat; feature: intestine environment; material: feces | place: Netherlands | collected 2009/2010
TATTGTTTTGTTTTTAGAACCAGTTTTCATATGTAATATGCAAAATCCGCCAGATTTTGTATTATTTTTTTCTTGTATTTTTTTGCATTTTTTCTTATATTATGATATAATTACTAAAACTTTATAAGGAGGTTTTAATAATGATTTACCGGGCCAGTTTCAATGGATTATCGGTAGAAAGGAAAGGTGTTTATAAGGTTTATAACATTACAAGTGAGGAATACATGCTGCTTTACAAAAAATTTAATAAGAGAATAAATGGTAGTAAAGGAAACTATACCATTTATGATGATGCTCACTGCTATCTATGGTTAAAGCTACTTGTTCATGACCAGTGGAAACCTATAAAGATAGACATCCGTGATGATTTTTTGAAAGCAACAAATAGCCGAAGGATTTATGAGGCTGATATTAAAAGGATCTCTAAAATCTTGACGCAAAATAGACTTTTCCTCTATGTAAGTTATGATCCCAAAAAGAACACCTATGCACTGCAAAACAAGGATTCATTCTTAACAGTGTTGGCAGAATTATTAAAACAGTAGCAAAACGACAAAAAACAGTAGATGAATATCTACTGTTTTTTCTTGGTAGCGAAGATGTGATTCGAACACATGACCCTTCGGGTATGAACCGAATGCTCTAGCCAACTGAGCTACTTCGCCATATGGAACTTGTATTATTATAATAACTTTAGGTGATTTTGTCAATAAAAAACAGAAAATTTTTAAAATTTTCTGTTTTTTATGTATTTAAATTAGATTATCTTTCATCTCTTTTACTATCTTCTTTTTTCTGAATATCTTTTTTTTCTTCGAATTTTTCTCTGTATACTTTTCTTTTTGGTAATTCAACCACTTTTTGCTTGTTTGTTTTCAAAGATTTCAAAAAGTTATCTTCAATTGCTTCGGTTTTATCTTCTTTTCTTATTTCATCTAATTCTTTTTTCTCAGCTACTGAAAGATTTCCTTCATTAAATTCGTTTGGCTCCTTACTTACGAATGCCTTAATTGCATTTATAATATATCCCATAAATTTCTTCTTAAATTACTTTAAGAAAATTCACCTCTTTACTCTAAATTACACAATTCTATAATTAGTTTACCATAAATGGGTAGTTTTGTCAAATTACATTATAGTTTTTTCTTTTTTGTGCCAAAATTCCCCGTCCCCATTGGCACATTTTTTGATTAATTTTCGGACAGCCTGCCATTCCTTTTTACACAATAAATGGGAGCAGTAATGCTCCCTATAATATATTTAATTCATATAATCTTTTAATTTTTTGCTTCTACTTGGATGTCTTAATTTTCTTAATGCTTTTGCTTCTATTTGTCTTATTCTTTCACGTGTTACTTGGAATTCGCGTCCAACTTCTTCTAGTGTTCTTGCTCTTCCATCTTCTAATCCAAATCTTAGTTTTAATACTTTTGCTTCTCTTGGTGTTAGTGTATTCATAACCTCTTCTAATTGTTCTTTTAATAATGTATATGCTGCTGAATCTTGTGGTGCTGGGCTGTCTTCGTCTTGTATAAAATCTCCTAAATGGCTGTCGTCTTCTTCTCCTATTGGTGTTTCTAGTGATACTGGATCTTGTGCAATTTTTTGAATTTCCATTACTTTTTCTACTGGTATTTCCATTTCTTGAGCAATTTCTTCTGGAGTTGGTTCTCTACCTAATTGTTGTAATAGGTGTCTTGATGTCCTTATTAATTTGTTAATTGTTTCTACCATGTGAACTGGTATTCTTATTGTTCTTGCTTGATCTGCTATTGCTCTTGTAATAGCTTGTCTAATCCACCATGTAGCATAAGTACTGAATTTATATCCTTTTGTATAATCGAATTTTTCTACTGCTTTTATAAGTCCCATATTTCCTTCTTGAATTAAGTCTAAGAATAGCATTCCTCTTCCTACATATTTTTTTGCAATACTTACTACTAATCTTAAGTTTGATTCTGCTAATTTTTGCTTTGCTTCTTCGTCTCCATTAATTACTCTTTTTGCTAGTTCTAGCTCCTCATCAAAACTAAGTAATGGAATTTTTCCTATTTCTCTTAAGTACATTCTAACCGGGTCATCAATATTAATACCATCAAAGTTCATTGTATTAATATCTTCTACCTTTATGTCTTCTACTTTTTCTAATTCTTCAACATCTGGTTCTTCATCAAAATCGTCTTTTAAAACATCTACTCCCATTTCTTCAAATGCGTCAAATACTTTATCTATTTGTTCTGGGTTTATATCTCCTAATTCTGTGGCAAGTTCTCCATATGTTATTTTTCCTTTTTCTTTGGCTTTTTCTACTATATCTTTTACTTTTTTAGTTGTTTCTTCTTTTGTTTCTTTATTTGCATTATCTGTTTTTGTTTCATTCTTTTTTGCTTTTTTATTATTTGCTTTCAAATCTTCAATAATTTCTTCATTATCTTTTTTTGTTCTTGCCATTATTTTACCTCCTATTTAATTTGTGCCAATTTTATAATTAATGTGTGCAATTCTTTTTCCAATTCACTGGCTTTTTCTTTATCTAAACTAGCATTATTCAGACTCTGTATAATTTCGTTTCTTCTTGCCATTAGTTTTTCTTTTTGATAATTATTTATTACATCATCTAATGCTTTTTTATTATCTTCTATTTCGTAATCATCCGCCATAATTCCTGTTAATGCATTTACAACTTGCTCGTCATCTGCAAACATATCTACTAAGCTATTTATATTACTATTTCCTTTTTCAAATTCTTCATACAATCTTCTCATTATTTTTTGATTTGCTTCACTTTTGAAGTCATTTGGATTGATAATGTCTTTTATTTTGTTATATACCTCTTCTCCTCCATCTATTAATAATGAAATAATTATATTTTCTCTTTTTTCTAGTTCTGGATTTATTTCTTTTTCTTGTCTTTTTATTGTTGGTTTTCTAATACTAGAGCTTTCTAATATTTTTGCTCCTTTATTATTTGAATATTCATTTTTATTTATTTGTGCATATATTGCTTCTTTTGATATGTTATAGTCACTTGATATTTTGTCTATATATATTTCTTGTTCAATTTTGTTGTCTACTCCGCCTAATATTTTTGCTATTTCATTCATAAATTTTATTTTGTCATTTGTATTTTCTATGTTTAAACCTTTTTTTAATACTTTTATTTTAAATTCTACTAATGAAATTGCATTTTCTACTAAGTCATTAAATCTTCCATTTCCGTATTTTATAACATATTCGTCTGGGTCTTTTGCCCCTTCCATCTGAAGTATTCTTATATCACACCCTAAATTATTTAGAATTTCTAATCCTCTAAGTGTTGCTGCTTGTCCTGCTGAATCTGAATCATAAGATATAATTACTTTTTCCGCATATTTTCTAAGTAATCTTCCTTGTGCTTCTGTAAGTGCTGTACCACATGATGCAACTACATTATCTATTCCTCTTTGGTGTAGTGATACAGTATCCATATATCCTTCTACTATAATTAGCTTTCTTGTTTTTGTATTTTTTGCTACATTTAATCCATACAAGTTTCTTGCTTTACTATAAACTATATTTTCTGGTGAGTTGATATATTTTGGAAGTGAATTATCTAATACCCTTCCTCCAAAAGCAATAAACCTATTTCTTATGTCTTGTATTGGAAATATCAGTCTATTTTTAAACCTATCTACATAATTATTTCCTTTTTTTATTACTAAATCTGATGCAAGTATTTCTTCTTCTGTAAAGCCTTTTTCTTTTAATAATTTATATAAAACATTGGCGTTTTCGGCATAACCTATACAAAATTCTTTTAATGCTTTGTTATCTAGTTTTCTCTTTTTTACATATTCTTGTGCTGGCTTTGCTTGTGGTTTATATAGTGTTTCATGATAATACATTGCAACTAATTTATTGATTTCGTATACTTTTTCTTTAAGTTCTAATCTTTTTGAATCTACGTTATTCTCTAATGTTGGTAATTTTATTCCAGCCCTATCTGCTAAAATTTCTAGACTTTCTTTAAAATCCACATTCTCTATTTTACTAATAAAATGAATTACGTTTCCACCTGCCCCACATCCAAAGCAATGGAATATTTGCTTGTCTGGTGACACAGAAAAAGAAGGTGTCTTTTCTTTATGGAAAGGACACAAACCGAAGAAATTTCTACCACTTCTTTTTAATATTACATATTGTGATATTATATCTACTATATCGTTGCTATTTCTTATTTCATCTATTAATTCCTCACTATAACGTACCATTTTTCTACGCCTTTCTTTTACATAATTATATTATTCGACAACTAATTTTCAAATCCTTCATATATTGTTTTTCCTATTTAACAAAAAATTAACTGTCTTAGATATATGTCTAAGACAGTTCAACTTTTATTTATTATTTTACATCTGTTATGTTATTTGTATCTGCTCCATTAAATGGAATGAATGTTTTAACAACATTGTGTGGTTCATTACTATTAATTGTTTTACTATATTCTGCAAATGAATTGTTTATTGTGTTATTTATTAATTCTTCCATTTGATCTTTATTAGAATTTTCAGCAAGAGTAAGTTCACTTACTAATATTTGTTTTGCATTAAGTAGCATCTTTTTCTCGCCTGTTGAAAGTCCTTTTTCTTTTTGTTTGAAACTTAAGTTTCTAACTACATCTGCTATTTCATAAGCGTCTCCACTTTTCATTTTTTCCATATTGTCTCTATATCTTTTATTCCAATTCATATCCATTTGAGTTGAATCTGTTTCTAATACTTTAAAAACTTTTCCAGCTGTTTCTTTATCTATAATATCTCTTACGCCTATTCCTTCTGCCTTTGCTGTTGGTACCATTACCTTTACTTCACCTGGCATTTTTATTATGTAATAAGCTTGTTTTTCTCCTAAAATATCTTTTTCTTCTATACCTTCTATTGTTCCTGCTCCGTGCATTGGATATACTACTTTATCACCAACATTAAACATTTACAGTCACTCCTTTTTTAGTCTGTTATTTCTCTCTCGACCTTTTTTATTATACCACAATTTTGGTGATAAGTCAAAGGAATTTTTGGTATATTTTACATAAAATTTTTAGAGTTGTTTGTTAGTTGAACCAAAACCGCCTGTTCTTTCGCCTTGTGCAATGTCGTTATCTGTTACCAAATATTTTTGGAAAATTGCTTGTCCAATTCTTTCTCCTTTTTTTATTTCTACATCTTCTGCTTTAAAGTTGAAGAATGCATACATTATGTGTCCATCATTGTCTGGATTTTCATAATAGTCGCTATCTACTACACCTATACTGTTTGCTAGAATTAATCCCTTTTTACCTGGATTAGAACTTCTATTTGCAAGTATTAAAACTTCATCACTTTCCATATATGCTTTTATTCCTGTTTTTACAAGTGTTGGTTTTTGTCCTGGTTTAAAAGCTGGAATTATACAGTCTTCTGCTGCTTCTACATCATAACCTGCTGAATTTTTTGTTGACCTTACTGGTAAATTTATATTACTATTTTCAAATCCTTTTGCTATTTCAAATCCTCTTTTTCTTTCCATTTTTATACCTCTTTTCTTTATTTTTTAACATTATATATTCTTTGCCGTTTTGTGTCAATTACATATTTATTTTCATATATTAGTAGTAACAAATCTTTTATATATATAAACAAATGAGGACAGACCTCTTCGTTTTTAATTTTACTTGTTTTGGAGGTTTATAGTGAATAATACATCTTTAGATAAATTGGATATTAATAAATGTGCTAAAATACATTCTCTTAATTGTAATGGAGATTTAAGAAGAAGACTTCTAGATTTAGGTCTTGTAAATGGAACTAATATAACTGCTGTTCTTAAAAGCCCAACTGGAAATCCTATTGCCTACGAAGTACGTGGAAGCATAATTGCACTTAGAAAAGAAGATTCTAAATTGATTATGATTAATTAGGAAAATTGTAATTTGTGTGAGGGGGAATTCTAGGGACTGTCCCTTAAAATCACCAAACCTGGGGATTTTGGGGACTGTCCTGAATTCATCCGGAACTAAACAAATTACAATTTTTTCTTATGTTTCATTTTTTTATTTTTTGCATATATTATATAAATATTTAAAACGAGGTGATTTTATGGGACTTACTTCTAGTTCCACCGGCACTAAATTGCTAGATAACGATATAGAAGCTTTAAAGTCTAAATGTGATTTTACAATTGCAATAGCAGGCAACCCTAATGTTGGGAAAAGTACTGTTTTTAATTCTTTAACTGGTCTTCATCAGCATACTGGTAACTGGCCTGGTAAAACAGTTAGTAATGCTAGTGGTATAGCCACTTTTAATAACAAAAATTTTCTTTTAGTAGATATTCCTGGTACATATTCAATTATGTCCAATTCTCAAGAAGAAGAAATTGCTAGAGATTATATTTGTTTTGGAAATCCTGATTGTACAGTTGTGGTGCTTGATGCTACTTGCTTAGAAAGAAATTTGAATTTAGTATATCAAATTTTAGAAATTACAAACAAAGTAGTTGTTTGTGTTAATCTACTAGATGAAGCAAAAAAGAAAGGAATAGAAATAGATTTAGATAAACTCTCTTTCACTCTTGGAGTTCCTGTTGTTGGAACTATTGCTAGGAAGAAAAAAACTTTAAATAAATTAATGCAAAGTGTATATGAAGTTTGTACTGAAAATTGTTCTGATGAATTATTCAAAATTGAATATCCAGAATCTATAGAAAATGCAATTACTATTGTTGAAAAAAGTGCTAAGGAACTTTTATGTTCTTCTTTATTTACTAATTATAGATGGATTAGTTTAAAACTCCTAGAAGGAAATTCTAAAATTATTTCATCAATTGAAAATTACCTAAATATAAATTTAGTTGATAATGAAAATATATCTTGCAGTGTTAATAAAGCAAAAGAAATACTAGAAGAAAATAATATAAATATATCTAGTTTTAAAGATATTATTGTTTCTACAATTATGTTTCATAGTGAAAAAATTAGTTTAGATGTAATACATTGTAAAAGGCAAAATTATTCTGTGAGAACAAATAAAATTGATAAAATACTTACTTCTAAATTAACTGGTATTCCAATTATGCTTTTATTTTTTGCATTAATTTTTTGGATTACCATAACAGGAGCAAATTATCCTTCTGCATTACTAACAAAGTTTTTTAATTATATAGAAACAAAGTTAGTCTTACTATTTGAGCATTTCAATTCTCCTCTATGGCTTATAGATATATCTGTATTTGGATTATATAGAACTCTCGCGTGGATTGTTGCTGTAATGCTTCCTCCAATGGCTATCTTTTTCCCTCTTTTTACTATTTTAGAAGATTTGGGATATTTGCCAAGAATTGCTTTTAATTTAGATAACTTTTTCAGAAAAGCTTGTACCTCTGGAAAGCAAGCATTAACAATGTGTATGGGGTTCGGATGTAATGCTGCTGGTGTTGTTGGATGTAGAATTATAGATTCTCCAAGAGAAAGATTAGTTGCCATGCTTACAAATAATTTTGTACCATGCAATGGACGTTTTCCTTTTTTAATTACAATTTCATCTATATTTTTTGCAAGTTCTGCATTAGGAATATGGTCTTCTATTTGGTCCACATTAGCTGTTATTGCTGTTATAATTATAGGTGTTATTGTTACACTTGTTGTATCTAAAATACTTTCTAAAACGATTTTAAAAGGAATGCCATCATCTTTTATGCTGGAGCTTCCACCTTATAGAACTCCTCAGTTTGGAAAAATTTTGGTGCGTTCGATTTTTGACCGAACTTTATTTGTTCTTGGAAGAGCTGTTAGTATTGCAATTCCTGCTGGAATCATTATATGGCTTTTTGCAAATATAAATATTAGTGGAATTAGTTTACTAACTCATGTTGCTAATTTTTTAGATCCTTTTGCTAAACTTATGGGGTTAGATGGTTATATTTTAACTGCATTTATATTAGCACTTCCTGCAAATGAAATTGTCCTCCCTATAATTCTTATGAGCTATACTGCTGGTGGAAGTTTAATGCAAATTGATGATTTATCAAACATTTCTAATATTTTAATTAGTAATGGTTGGACCATTTTAACTGCAATAAATGTTATGCTTTTTTGCTTAATGCATTTTCCTTGTTCTACAACTCTTATTACAATAAGGAAGGAATCTGGAAGTCTAAAATGGACCGCACTTGCATTTTTAATTCCTACATTTTTAGGAATTATTACTTGCATGTTTACAACTGGTGTATATAATTTAATTTTTTAAATTTGATGCATTAGAAGATTCAATTAATTATTTAAAAGAGCAAGGCTATGAATTTAGAACTTTCTATGATTTTGTGAAAAATGGTGAAAAAGGGGTCTGACCCCTTTTTCACCATTAAAATTAGATATTTTCTTTTATTTTGCCTTGTTTGTATGCTGAAAGTAATAGTTTTAAGTCTTCTATTTCTTCTTGTATTTCCTTTCCTATGTCTGTGTCTGCTACTCTTTTTCTTTCTGTTTCTTTTTCATTTACCATTATATCATATTTTATATCTTGCTCTTCTCTTATTGCTGACTCTTTTGAATCAAATGGTTCATTTGCTGCAAGTATTAACCCATAAGAATTATATGTTAATGTGTATCCCGCTCTTCCTGTTTGTCCTCTATAGCTTTTTGCAAATCCTCCGGTCTATTACTAAAAGTTTTCCATTTGCTTTTATTGGACTTTCTCCATCTTTTTCTTTTACTGGTACATGGCCATTTATTATGTGTGAATTTTTTGTTCCTAATCCAAATTCTTTTAAAATCTTATCACATATTTCTTCATTTTCTATTAATGCAAAATATGGATTTTTTTCTTCCTTGTGAGTTTCTTTTTCTTCTACAAAATATCTTTCAAATGTTGCTGCTTTTGCTTTGCCAAACAATGGCGATTTTGGGCCACACCACAAGTACCACATAAAATCTACTGCATCTTTGTTGTTTTCTTTTCCAAAATACGCTTCATTTGCAATTTTTTCTATGCAATCAAAGTATTTTTTTCCTGATATGCTCTCTCCTAATACTTCTATTTTTGAAAATTCTCCATCTGCTTCCATTGGAACACATCCATGGAATAATAAGTTTGAATTAAAGCATTTATACATAGAAGCTTTTGAGTATAAAAATGATATATGTTTATTTAAAGTTTCACTATTTTTAAATGATTCTTGTAATCTATTTATTATCTCTTCTTCTTCTTTTGTTAATTTGTATGGATTTTTGTAATCTACTGTTGGGAAGTTTGTATCATTTAAATTGTATATTTTATTATCTATTTGTATTGTTCCTTTTTCATAGTCTATTTTATCTAATAAAAGTCTTCCATCCATTTTGTATTCTGGGTGCTCTTTTATTATTTGACCTTCTAGCTTAAATTGTATTATAGATATTGCTTTATGGATTTTTGCTATTGATATTTCATCACTTCTAATATATTTGTTGTAGTCAAATACTTTTGGTACAAATTTTTCACAATTATCATCTTTGTATGTTTCTAGTGCAAATGTTGCAAGTGGTCTTATATTTATTCCATAACCGTCTTCTAGTGTATCTATATTATCATATCTACTACATATTCTTATTACATTTGCTATACATGCTTTATTTCCACATGCTGCTCCCATCCACAATATGTCATGGTTTCCAAGCTCTATATCTAAACTATGGAAATTCATTAATGTATCCATTACTAGCTTTGCATTTGGACCTCTATCAAATATATCCCCTATTACATGTAAATGGTCTATTGCCATTCTTTTTATTAGGTTTGATATTGCTACTATAAATTCGTCTGCTCTATCTAATTCTATAATTGAACTAATTATTTGCTTATAATATGTTTCTTTATCTGGTCCACATCCCTGAAGATGTAGCAACTCATCTATTATATAATCAAATCCCTTAGGCATTGCTTTTCTAACTTTAGATCTTGTATATTTTGAACTTACTTCTCTTGCAACTTCTATTAGTCTATATAGATTTATGCTGTACCACTCTTTTATATCTTCTACCTCTTTTTTTATTAAAGCTAATTTTTCTTCTGGGTAATAGATTAATGTTGCTAATTGTCTTCTATCACGTTCTGTTATTTGATTATTAAATATATCTTCTATTTTGTTTCTTATAATTCCAGAGCCATTAAAATATGAGAGAATGAACCATATTCTCCATGTATATCACTTAAAAATAATTCTGTTCCCTTTGGTAAATTAAGTATTGCTTGTAAATTTATTATTTCTTCTGCAACTTGTTCTATATTAGTGTATTGCTTACTAAGTATTTTTAAATGTCTTTTTAAACTAACTTTTTCTTCCATAATATACCTCACTTAATTAATATACCTCCATCTGATAGTATGGAGGTACTAAGTTATTTATTACTTATTTTAGCAATTAAATCATAATTATTTACTGCTGTAACTTTGCAATTAACAAATTCTCCTACTAATTTGGTGTCACAATTCTTTATTATTACCATTCCATCTGTATCTGGTATGTCCATATAGCTTCTACCTACACAGAATTTATGGTCAAATGTGGTATCTTCTACTAATACCTTATACTCTTTTCCTATATAAGATTTTAGTTTTTCTGCAGATATATCTTTTGCGACACTCATTATTAGATTATATCTTTTCTTTTTAGTTGCAGGATGTATTTGTTCCTTTAATCTTGCCGCTGGTGTTCCATCTTCTTTAGAATATGTAAATACTCCTAATTTATCAAAATATCCTTTTTTAACAAATTCATATAGTTTATTAAAATCCTCTTCTGTTTCTCCTGGGAATCCCACAATTAATGATGTTCTTAATATTACATCTGGTATTTGTTTTTTTATTTTGTTAATTAGCTCTTCTATTTGTTTTCCATTTGTTCTTCTATTCATTCTTTTTAACACAGAATCTGATATATGTTGAATTGGTATGTCAAAATAATTACAAATTTTTGGATTGTTTTTAACTGTTTGTATTAATTCATCTGTTATGCTTTCTGGATATGCATACAAAAATCTAATCCATTCAAAACCGTCAATTTTGCAAAGCTCATTTAGTAAATCACTTAGTTTTGATTCTCCATATAAATCTTCTCCATATCTTGTTGTGTCTTGTGCAATTACTATTAGTTCTTTTATTCCAGCTGTTGCTAATTTTTTAGCCTCTTCTAATACTTTTTCCATTGGTCTACTTACATAAGGTCCACGTATATATGGTATCGCACAATATGTACATCTGTTGCTACATCCTTCTGCTATTTTTAAATATGCTGTTTTATTTCCTGTACTTATTACTCTATCCATATAGCACAAATTATTTATAGTATCTGGCTTTTCTTCTTCGTCTAACAATTCAAGAATTTTGTCCCAATAACTTCCATAATCATTTATTTCTATAAATAAATCTACTTCTGGAAGTGCCTTTTGTAGTTCTTTTTTATATCTTTGAACTAAGCATCCCATTACTACTAAATATTTGCATGTTCCCTTTTCTTTATATTCAGCCATTTCAAGTATTGTATTTATTGCTTCTTGTTTTGCTGATTCTATAAATCCGCATGTATTAACTATTATTATCTCTGCTTTTTCTACATCATTTACTATTTCAAAGTTATTTCTTTTAAATAGCCCTATTGCCATTTCTGTGTCTATTAAATTCTTTGAACATCCTAATGATACAAATCCTACTTTCATTTTTTACCTCTTATTAATAATCATCATTATTACACATATTTTTTCTTGTCATTTCTAATAAGTTTAGTTTAGTAAATCCTAATATTTGTGATTTAGTTCTATCTTTTTTTAAACT
>OHVX01000434.1_pt1 | contig 11793 bp, 10 predicted proteins | sample 1579581 | NCBI WGS metagenome assembly OHVX01 (sample SAMEA3882536, study PRJEB24775) | human gut metagenome | biome: human-associated habitat; feature: intestine environment; material: feces | place: Netherlands | collected 2009/2010
AAAATTAATTTTAATGAAAGGATTAAGTGTCTGGTGGTTTGTCCTCCTTTTTCTTTATTAGACTCTTTTCAGTTTAGATTGTCCTCTGCATTGGACTGTACCTCTTTCTTTAGATTTTAAATAAAGATTTAACTGATTGGTGGTCCGTCCTCCTTTTGTTTTGTTGATATTATAATATCTCATAAAATGCAAAATGTCAATAAAAATTCTGAAAAAAATAAAATAATTTTAAATATATGAAATAAATCAGGAATACAGATAAAAAATAGAGAAATATATATGATAAACAAATAAATATACAGAAAAAGCAGAATGCGCAGTCCGAATTTCGACTACAGGAAATGAAATGACGATGTGGATATGCGGAATCTGCAGATCATCGAGACGGTATGGGGAGTCGGATACCGGTTTAACCGGTTGTAAAAACGATTGGTGTTATATAATATCTTTACGGATAAAATCCCAATTGTAAGTTCATGGTTGGCATGATAAGATGATACCATGAATTTACAAAGGAGAAGACTATGAATCACTATACTGGATATGAATTACTGTGGCTCTTTTTTATTTATTCTTTTGGTGGCTGGGTATTGGAAACGATATCGGCAACTTTGAAGCAGAGAAAGTTTGCTAACCGAGGTCTGGTAAATGGACCGTTCTGTGTGCTCTATGGTCTGACTGCAATTGCGATGACAGTGGGATTACAGGAACTTCGGGGAATCTGGCTATTTATCTTTGCAACGGTCTATGCAACAGTTGCAGAATGGGTCAGTGGACATCTGATCGAAAAAGCATTCAAGGCAAGATGGTGGGATTATTCAAATATCAAATGGAACCTGGATGGATATATTTGTCTTCCGGCTTCACTATTTTGGGGTGTGCTCGGTTATCTGGCAGTGAGATGGTGCAATGGGATCACGTTGATTTTATTACATATTCTGCCGAAGCTTCTGATGCATATTGTGCTGCTGACATTGATCGGTGTACTTTTTGTGGATATCTTTGGTTCCTTTATGCTTCTTACCGGAAAGAGTAAGAAGCCGGAGCGCTGGATTGCAACGGATGCCGGGATGGATAAGATCAGCACAAAAATTGCGGGAAAGATTGCCGGAAGTCTGGAAAAGCGTCTGAAAAAAGCATATCCAAAGGCAAGAAAAATTGAAGAGGAAATCCGGGAAGAGAACGAAGAAAAGGTATTTGCAAAAGGGTGCGGCTTTTATAAGATCGTGATGCTGTTTATGATCGGTGCTTTTCTGGGAGATATCACAGAAACGATTTTCTGTCGTGTGACGGCTGGAGTATGGATGAGCAGAAGCAGTGTGGTCTGGGGACCGTTCAGCATTGTCTGGGGGCTTGCAATTGCGCTTGTCACAGCACTTTTGTACAAATATAAGGATAAAGGGGATCGTTTTCTTTTCCTTACAGGAACATTGCTTGGTGGTGCTTATGAGTATTTCTGCAGTGTGTTTACGGAACTTGTATTTGGAAAAGTGTTCTGGGATTACAGTAAGATCCCGTTTAACCTGGGAGGTCGAATCAATCTGCTTTACTGCTTTTTCTGGGGAATTGCTGCGGTTGTGTGGTTTAAAATATTATTTCCACCTGTGGAAAAATGGATTGAAAAAATACCGGCAGTTGCAGGAAAGATTCTGACCTGGGTTTTACTGGGATTTATGGTTTGCAACATTCTGGTATCCTGTGTGGCACTGGTAAGATATGATGAGAGAGGAAATGGTGTGCAGGCGACAAATGCCGTCCAGAAGTGGGCGGATGCACATTATGATGACGCAAAGATGAAGAAAATCTATCCAAATGCGAAGGGGATAAATTAGAAAAAAAGCGGGAACATATTGACAAAATTCTATATGAAGAGTAAGATGTAGTTAGAAAACCGGTGTGAGAAATAGATTGCACCGGTTAAAAAATGAAAAATATATAGAAATATTTCTATATTTCTATGGGAAGGGAGAGAGAATGAAAATCATAAAAAACGGATGGGATTTCTTTCAGGACCAGATTCTTGGAATGCACTGGCTGAAAGATCTGATCGGAAAACTTCTTGTTAAAGCCGGATTGGGAGAGGGAAGGTTTCCAGGAGAATTTCTTCACTTTTTCCTGTATGATATCATAAAAATTTTTGTGCTGCTTGCGGTGCTGATCTTTGTGATATCCTATATTCAAAGCTATTTTCCGCCAGAGAAAAGCAGAAAGATCATGGGAAGATTTCATGGAATCTGGGCGAATCTGATCGGGGCACTTCTTGGGACGGTGACACCGTTCTGCTCCTGCTCATCGATTCCGATCTTTATGGGATTCACCAGTGCAGGATTGTCGCTGGGAGTTACTTTCTCGTTTCTGATTTCATCTCCGATGGTGGATCTGGGATCTCTGGTTCTTCTGATGAGTGTCTTTGGAGGGAAGATCGCATTTGCTTATGTGATTGTTGGACTTGTCATAGCTGTTATAGGGGGAACGATCATTGAGAGAATGCATATGGAAGATCAGGTGGCAGATTTTATCCGCCAGGCATCGAATGTGGAGGTAGATTCACCGTCGCTTACAATAGCAGATCGTATGGATTATGCAAAAAATCAGGTTGTGGCTACCGTCAAAAAGGTAGCTCCGTATATCGTTGTCGGAGTCATCATCGGGGCAGCTATCCACAATCTGATCCCAGAGCATATCGTCCGAAGCATTCTTGGAAAACAGACCTGGTACGCCGTGCCACTGGCGACAGCAGTAGGCGTTCCGATGTATGCAGATATTTTCGGAACCATCCCGATTGCAGAAAGCCTGCTGGCAAAAGGTGCAGGACTTGGAACGATTCTTTCGTTTATGATGGCGGTGACAACCCTTTCACTTCCATCTATGGTAATGCTGTCAAAAGCGATCAAGAAAAAACTGCTCGGAACATTCATTGGAATCGTGTGTATCGGAATCATCATTGTGGGGTATGGGTTTAATGTGATAATATAGGGTAGCAAACTCATATGCCGTTCGTGCTTGCACGAAAAGGCATATGAATTTGCTACCCGCCGGACATGAGGAAGGAGCGATTTACGAAGTAAATCAGCGGATTCCGAATGGACGTAGGATTGCGGGAGCAGCAACGCTGCGGAGCAATCCGTAATATTATCAAAAGTAGTGGGGAAAATCCAAATATCATTCGTGCTTGCACGAAAAGGAAAAGATTTACATTACCCGAGGTGACAGAAAAATGCAGATAGATTATGAAAAATATGCCCGTATATTCAAAGTGATGTCGGATCCGAAACGTCTGAAGATCATCGACATGTTATCCGAAGGAGAATTATGTGCCTGTAAGATCCTGGAGGAATTTCACATCACACAGCCAACCTTATCACATGATATGAAGCTGATGTGTGATCTGGGAATTGTAAAGGCACGCAAGGAAGGAAAATGGATGCAGTATTCTCTGGATCTGGATGTGATGAATGAGGTTTACAAGACGGTTGGGCGGCTGATGATCCCGGGAGATTATGCAGGGCTTTTAAATTGCAATTGTAATACAGAAAAGGAAGAAAAATAAGTTGCAGCGGCAGCAGAGCAAATCAGGGTGCAGTTGCAGTATAGAAAAAGGAGAAATGAATCATGAGTAAGATTAAATTGTATTTTTTGACGGGATTTCTGGGATCCGGCAAGACGACGATCCTCCGGAATTTGCTGGAAAATATGGAAGGAACAAAGGTTGGAGTGATCCAGAATGAACTGGGAAAGATCAGTATTGATGGAACCGTGCTTCAGAATAATGATATCCAGATGGTAGAACTGAACCGGGGATCAATTTTCTGCAGCTGTCTGAGATTATCCTTTGTGGATGCGCTGGTTCAGATGTCCAGAAAAGGTTTGGAATACGTGTTTGTAGAGAGCTCAGGGTTTGGAGATCCGTCCAATGCGGAAGAAATTCTTGCGGCGACGGAAGTGATGGCTCCGGATGCATATGATTTCAAAGGCTGTATCTGTCTGGTGGACTGCTATAATTTTCTGGATCAGGTCGGAGATTCAGAGACGATCGACCGGCAGCTTAAGCACTGCAATCTTGCAGTTCTGACGAAAATTGATCTGGTAGATGAGAACCAGATTGAGAAGGTGAAAGAGAAAGTGCGTGAGATTAATCCGGTCTGTCCGATCACGGAGAGTGCCAATGGAAATATTGACCGTTCGTTTTATGATATGGATCTGATGTTGTACAAATGGGCGGAATGTGAAGATACTACGAATTCATCGAAAAATAAACCGAAAACATTTTCCATGGATTTTACAGGAGAGATCCAGAAGGAAAAGTTGGAAGCTTTCCTTGCAAAGATTGAACCGGATGTTTTCCGTGTAAAGGGATTCTTTAAAGTAGAAAAAGAAGGATGGGAAAAAGTTGATGTAGTCGGAAAGAAACGGGATTATGCGCCTTACGAACCACAGCCGAAGTCTCAGCTTGTCTTTATTTCCAAAATCGGAATCGCACTGATCCGCGAAATAGCGGCAGCGTGGGAAGAATGTGTGGGACTTCCTATGAAATTGAACAATTAAATCTGGAGGTAGGATATGAATATAAAAGTAATTGGAAGCGGCTGTGAGAACTGTGATAAGACGAATGCAGTTGTGAAAGAATGTCTGGAGGAACTTGGAATCGATACGGAGATTGAAAGAGTTACAGATCTGGTTGAGATTGTAAAACTGGGTGTGATGACGGCTCCATCGGTTATGATTGATGGAAAACTGGTAGTTGCAGGGCAGGTTCCTTCAAAGAAACAGATGATGAAAATATTGAAAAATAGTTAATAGCTTGTTTTATTCACGGAATGAAACAGGTTTTACATTACTCAGCAGAACGCGGAAAGGTGTTACACTTACATCGGATGGAGAGACTGAAAAAGATAGAATAAAAATTGTAAAAGTATCGCTGTAGAGATATACTAAAATAAATGAAGAGGATTTTACTGTACAGAAGAAATCGAACTTGCCAGTGGAGAAGGAAAAGAATGTGAAGTTGATGCATAGGACACTAAAAGTGTAAAATAAAAAAGAAATCTGGAAAAGAATAAAAAGGACAGAGATCTGTGGATGATGTGTTTCTCAAAAAAATGAGAGAAAGACATGACAGATTCTGTCCTTTTTATGATAGTTAGCGTGAATATTACGATACAACCGGCGTCAGGAACTCCTTGATGTAATAAAGTGCTGCGCCGATCGCCGGAGTATACTGTCCGTGATTCCCTACCAGAAGCTGGTCTTCGGTCATCTGAAAGAGAGAACCTTCATTGACTTTATTTAGCAGATACTGCATATCCGCATCCAGAAAATACGGTGCAAGATAGCCGCTGATGATCACCGGACTGTCAATCACAAGATTCAGGTTGCGGATTGCAAAAGCAAGATGATCCAGATAGTTCCGCCAGATCTGTATAAGGTTCGGAGCCTGTGTTTGATGCAGGAGATTAAAAAAATCTTTGATCGGCATACCGGTAGTAACTTTCAGAGCATTAGCGGAGCAATAAGTTTCCAGACATCCATGATTGCCACAGTAGCATTTTGGACCGTCCGGGTCGATGCAGATATGCTCGATCAGCCCGCTGCGCATATGATTTCCCTGATGGACTTCATGCCCGGTGATGATCGCACCGCCCAGGTTTGGATTCAGCAGAAAGACCAGTGCACTGTCAAGCTGCGGATGATTCCAGAGCTCCAGATCCGCCGCTGCTTTGGAGTCATGTTCCAGATGACACGGATACGGAAGTCTGGAGGAAAAATCCGAAAGCTGCATATTTGCATTTCCCATAATATCGCCGTAGGTTATGGCATTTCCATCCGGTGAGATGATTCCCTGTGTGGCAATCGAAATTCCCTCAATTTTTTCAGGAGCGTAATGATTCTTCTGGATAAAGAGCTCTACATTTGCAGCAAGGGCAGTGTAGTAAGCATCGCTGTTCTCATATGGGAGTTCAATTGTCTCTGTTGCAACTGCATTTCCATATAAATTCACGGCTACAATATGAAACATATCTTTTAAAATCCCAAGTCCGATCGAAATACGGAAATCTTCAACAATTTTTATAATCTGGGCCTTTCGTCCGCCGGTTGATTCAAAATATCCATTCCGGCTGATCAGACCGTCATTTTCCAGCTCATTTAAATTCTGGCTGACAGTAGAAAGTCCCATCTGCAGATCCTGAACGATCTGGAGTTTGGATGTTTCTTTTTGCTGATAAATATATTGGTACACTTTTTCCCGATTGATTTTTTTCAGGGTAATCGTGGTCATTCCTTTTTCTTTCATGATATTCTCCTTTACTTATGCGTGAATCATACACACAAGATATGAACTTATTCTAATATAGATGTGCGGATAAAACAAGAGCTTTCTGATTCACTTTGTGAAAAATAGATAAAAATAGAATTGTAAAATTGTATTCTTTGTCAATAGACAACTCACTTTTGTGGTTATATACTACACTTATAACTCGGATATAAGCGTAAGTCAAAAACATAACTAAAAAGAAAAAGTAAAACGGGAGGTAACAAAATGAAGTTAACAATCGAAGGAATCAAAGACCGTGTGGCATGGGAGAAGGCAGGAATTGCACTTCCGGGATATGATGTGGAGAAGATATCTGAAAAAGCAAAAGAAGAACCGGGATGGGTTCATTTTGGAATCGGTAATATTTTCCGTATTTTTATCGGTGGAATTGCAGACGGACTTCTGGAAGAAGGTGTACTGGACAGAGGAATCACCTGTGTAGAGACATTTGACTATGACGTAGTAGATAAAATTTATGATCCATATGACAATCTGGGACTGAGCGTAATTCTGCATGGGGACGGAACACGTGAATATAAAGTACTCGGATCCCTTGCAGAAGCAGTAAAAGCCCAGTCTTCTGATTTGGCACAGTGGAACCGCCTGAAAGAGATCTTTACAAGCAAATCTCTTCAGATGGTATCCTTTACAATTACCGAAAAAGGATATGCTCTGCAGAAAGCAGACGGAACCTGGTTTCCATTCGTGGAAGCGGACATTAAGAACGGACCGGACAAAGCGACAGGAGCCATGGCAGTACTGGTAGCAATGCTTTATGAAAGATTCAAAGCAGGAAGATATCCAATTGCACTGGTATCTATGGATAACTGTTCCAAGAATGGTGCAAAACTCCGTGAATCTGTTCTTACAATGGCAGAAGAGTGGAAGAAGCAGGGATTTGTAGATGATGATTTCATTACATATGTAAGTGATGAAAAAGTCGTTGCCTTCCCATGGACCATGATCGACAAGATCACTCCACGTCCGAGCGAACAGATTGCAGATGATCTTGAAGCTCTCGGTGTGGAAAAAATGCAGCCGGTCATCACCGGAAAGAAGACTTACATTGCTCCATTTGTAAATGCAGAAAAACCGCAATATTTGGTCATTGAAGACAGTTTTCCGAACGGACGCCCGGCACTGGAAAAAGGATTTGGAGTTTATATGGCGGACAGAAATACAGTAAATCTTTCGGAACGAATGAAAGTAACGGTATGCTTAAATCCGGTTCATTCAGCCACAGGTCCGCTTGGTGTCGTACTTGGATATGATCTGTTCGCACATATGCTTAATACTAATGAAGATATGATGAAGATGGCAAGAATGGTTGCTTATGACGAAGGACTTCCGGTAGTGGCAGATCCTGGAATCCTTTCTCCACAGGCATTTGTGGATGAACTTTTTAATGACCGTTTTCCGAATGAATATCTGGGAGATACAAATCTCCGTCTTGCAGTTGATGTGTCACAGATGGTTGGTATCCGTTTTGGCGAGACGGTAAAAGCTTATGTGGCAAAATACGGAGATGCATCAAAACTGACAGCAATTCCGCTTGGTATTGCAGGCTGGCTCAGATATATGCTGGCAGTTGATGATGAAGGAAACAAATTCGAACTGGCACCGGATCCGATGAATGAAGAAATCGGAGAACAGCTTGGTGACATCGTAGTTGGAAAGCCGGAGACATTGAAAGACCAGCTGAAACCGATCCTGTCCAATGAACGTCTGTTCTTTACCGATCTTTACAAAGATGGTGTCGGTGAAAAGATTGAAGAAATGTTTCGTGAAATGATCGCAGGACCAGGTGCTGTAAAAGCAACGATCCACAAATATGTTCACTAATCAGGAAGAATACGGGAGGAAATGAAAATGTCAGAAACAGTATTTGCAGCAGATCCGACAAGACTGCTGATCGCTGCGGCAGCGGGAATCGTCTTATTATTACTGCTGATCATAAAATTTAAATTTCATCCGGTATTGTCTCTATTGATTTCTGCTCTGTTGATCGGACTCGGAGCCGGGATGCCGGTTCCGATTCTGGTAAATACGGTAGAAAAAGGTGCAGGAGAAACCTTACAGGGAATTGTACTGCTGGTCGGTCTGGGTTCCCTGTTCGGAGGTATACTGGAAGTGTCGGGTGGCGCACAGTGTGTTGCACAGACACTGGTTAACAGGTTTGGTGAAAAAAAAGCAGGGATTGCCCTTGGAATTACCGGACTTGTAGTTGGAACGACTGTTTTCTTTGAGGCAGGAGTTGTAATCTTAATTCCGCTTGCTTTCGGACTGGCAAAGAAAACAAAAAAATCAACTTTGTATTATGTGATTCCGCTTCTTGCAGGTCTTGCAACCGGATTTGCCTTTATCCCGCCGTCAGCTGGATCGGTTCTGGTTGCCAATATGCTTGGAGTAGATCTTGGAATTATGATTGCAGTTGGTGTGCCAATCGGAATTTTATCACTTATTTTTGCCGGAATTTTATGGTCAAAATTTATCGGGACCAAGATCCATACCGGACTTCCAACTACAGTTTCAGAAGTAAGGGAAGAGGAAGAAGCAAATCTTCCCAAATTTTCAACTGTCATTGCGATCATCCTTGTTCCGCTGGTACTCATTCTGTGCAGCACACTTTCGGAATATATTCCGGCACTTGATGGAATACGACCGGTACTGGAATTTGTGGGAACACCATTTGTAGCGCTGATCATTGCAGTTCTGTGTGCAATGTATTTTCTTGGAAAGAAGCAGGGATATGACGGGGAACAGCTGAAAAAGATCATGGACAGATCTCTCCGACCGACAGGACAGATCCTTCTGGTCATTACCGGAGGCGGAATCATTCGTTGGGTGCTTCAGGACTGCGGGATGGGAGACATCATCGGACCGGCACTGGAAAAGAGCGGTCTTCCGTTAATCTTAGTTGCATTTCTGATCGCAGCTCTGGTAAGAGCATCGGTTGGAGCGGCAGTGGTTGCGATGACGATGGCAGCCGGAATTATGGCATCCATGCCGGCGGTTGCAGGACTTTCGCCATTATACCTTGCAGCGATGGTCTGTGCGATTACCGGTGGTGCAACGGCATTCAGTCATGTGAATGATTCTGGTTTCTGGCTGGTAAGCTCCTTGCTGGAAATTGATGAAAAGACAACCTTAAAATCATGGACGATGATGGAGACGATTATCGGATTTACCGGTCTTATCTGTGCCCTGATTATCAGCATATTTGCTTAGGAGGAAAAAATGATTGCGAAAGTAATATTGGGAACCATGACAAATGCACGGAAACTGGTTAGCATTGCAGAGCGGATTTCCTGTGACGTAGAGCTTTGCAGTGGCAGATATGTGGTCAATGCGAAATCCATGCTCGGTGTTTTAAGTATGCCTAAATTTGAATACGGAGAACTGTATATCCACACGGACGAAGAAAATGAGTGCAACCAGGTTCTGGAGAGACTGCTTGAAGAAGGACTTCTTGCAGATACCAATGATGCGGCAAAACGGTCGCTTTACGACATTACAACATTTGGTGAGATCCTGATCGATTTTACCTGGCAGGGAGTAAATGAAGACGGGCAGACACTATTTGCCCAGAATCCGGGTGGCGCTCCTGCAAATGTTGCAGTTGCGGTGGCAAAACTTGGTGGACATACCGCTTTTATCGGGAAGGCAGGAAAGGATATGCATGGAGAGTTTTTGAAATCTGTGCTGGAAAAAGAAAACGTGGAAACGGAAGGAATGCTTCTGGATGAAAAATATTTTACGACTCTTGCGTTTGTAAATATTGATGAGAATGGAGAGAGAACATTTTCTTTTGCAAGAAAACCGGGAGCAGATACCAGAATGGAAAAAGAAGAAATCGATGTTGATATTCTGGATAAGACACATATTTTCCATGTCGGTTCTCTGTCACTTACGGAACAGCCGGCAAGAGATACCACACATTATGCGATCCGGCGCGCAAAAGAAAAAGGAAGTATTATCTCGTATGATCCGAATTACAGAGCCTCTTTATGGAAGGATGAGGAGACTGCAAAGAAACAGATGAGAAGTCTGGTTCCTTACGTGGATATCATGAAAATTTCAGATGAAGAAACGAAGCTTCTGACAGACAAAGAAAGTCCGGAAGAAGCGACAGAAATTTTATTCCGGAAGGGTGTCAAGATCGTTGCAGTCACGCTGGGAAGCGATGGAGCATATCTGTACTGCAAAGAAGGCGGTGTACATATTCCGGGATTTGTGAGCAAAGCGGTGGACACCAATGGGGCAGGAGATTCCTTCTGGGGAGGATTTTTATACTGTATCAGCAAAGTCGGAAAGAGACCGGAAGCATTTACCATGGATGAACTGAAAGAGTATGTACGGTTTGGCAACGCGGTGGCAAGCCTTTGTGTAGAGAGGAAAGGCGCGATCCCTGCAATGCCGGAACTTGCACAGGTTGAAGAAAGGATGGGACGTTAAGATGGATCTGAAAACATATACAACAGGGATTCAGCATATCGGGATTCCGACAAATGATATTGAAAAAACAATTGCTTTTTATCAGAAACTGGGATTTGAGATTGCACTTCAGACGGTGAATGAAGAAGCAGACGAAAAGGTTGCATTTCTGGAACTGGAAACGCTTGTGATCGAGACTTATGAAAATAAGGCTGCAAAGATGGAGAGCGGAGCAATTGATCATGTGGCGATCAATGTGAAAGATATCGAAGAAGTGTATCGGTATATTGAAGCCGAAAAAATGAACACAACGAAGGATACCATTCATTTCCTTCCGTTCTGGGATAACGGCGTGCGGTTCTTTACGATTGAAGGACCGAATAAGGAGAAGGTAGAGTTCAGTCAGTATTTATAAAATTGTAGATTTTTCGATGGCTTATTATGAGCGGATGGATGAAGCAGTGAGATATGGACCGGTTTGCAGAAGAGATATCCGTCTTTATAGTGAACAGGAACAACAAATTTATAAATATGTATTGGAAAATGGCTTTATTACTACTGCTGAAACAGTAGAGATTTTAAGACAGATGTAAAACATCGTAGAGCCAGAGCTGTCTTGCTGAATATGGTTAAGGACGGCTATTTGAGAAAAGAGGGTGCGGCACGAAGCACTATTTATATAAAAAATACAGAAGAGAGATAATGCAGCATGGATACAGAAAAAGTAATTACTGTAAACGGATCATCCTCAGATTTGTCGTAAAATGTGGTCAAATCAAGAAACCTCCGTGCGAAAGCAAGTGAAAAATCCCTGTGAAGCTGAGAGATACGCCATGCACAGCTCGGGAAAGAATTCCCTCGCTGCCGGGCTGTCGCCCTATAAAATAGCAAAAATGGACGCCTTTGCAAGTAAACTTGCAGGGCGTTTATTTTCACCATTTTGCATGGCTCGTAGCGTTCACAAAATTTTCACAAAAGAATTAGCACTCACCTCTTGTTATTACAGCGTAGCTTTTGTCTTAGTTCATAGAGTGCCGTAAAGTGCC
>OHVX01000444.1_pt1 | contig 11723 bp, 8 predicted proteins | sample 1579581 | NCBI WGS metagenome assembly OHVX01 (sample SAMEA3882536, study PRJEB24775) | human gut metagenome | biome: human-associated habitat; feature: intestine environment; material: feces | place: Netherlands | collected 2009/2010
CCTCCGGCGCGACCGCCACGACCTTTGCGCCGAACGCGAGCTGCACGCGCGGCCAGATGGTCACCTTCCTGTGGAGAGCCAACGGCAGCCCCGAGCCGAAGTCCATGACCACGTCCTTCACCGACGTGAAGAGCGGCGCGTATTACGAAAAGGCCGTTGCGTGGGCGGTGGAAAACAACGTGACCACCGGCACGAGCAGCACGACCTTCTCCCCGGATGCTTCCGTCACGCGCGCACAGGCTGTCACCTTCCAGTGGAGAGCGGCCGGCGCACCGGCGGCTGAGGGCACGAACGCCTTTGCCGATGTGAGCGCGAGCGCCTTCTACGCCCCCGCCGTGCAGTGGGCCGTCAACGCGGGCGTGACCACTGGCACGAGCGACACCACCTTCTCCCCGAACAGCAACTGCCTGCGTGCGCAGATCGTTTCCTTCCTTTACCGCTCCGCCAAGTAAGCGGCCACACAAAAAATACGCTGCGGAGCAATCCGCAGCGTATTTTTTGTTCCGCAGCTTCCACAGGGCGATCAGTTCCTGTGGAAAAGGAGCGAAAATTTTTCCGTCCCGCCTGTTGACAGGGGGTACATCACAGACTATAATACTTCAAAAAAGAACAGTTCAAAAAAGAACGGAGAAAGGGCATGAACCGAAGCATATCGATCTCCCAAAAGATCGCTCTGGCCTACAGCGAAGTGTGCAAGCCGCTCTGCAAGGAGCTGGGCCTGCCGCAGACGGCCTTCGACATCCTGATGTTCCTGGGGAACAACCCGGCCTATAAAACGGCCAGCGAGATCGTGGAGATCCGCCGCCTCAAGGCAAATCTCGTGTCGGTCAATGTGGAAAAGCTCGTGCAGGAGGGCTATCTCACGCGCTGCGCGGTGGCGGGCGACCGGCGGAAGACGGAACTTCTCTGCACCGAAAAGGCAGCGCCCATCCTCGCGCGCGGGCGGCAGCTCCAGAAGGATTTTTCCGAGAGCCTCTTTGCCGGCATGGACGAAGCGCGGCGGGAAGCCTTCGCCGCGGCGCTCGCGGAGATCGAAAGCAATCTTGATGCAATTCTGGAGGCAAACGAACCATGAGTATCCTGACGACCGTTCTGGTCACATTTTTTGCGGGCATGGGCGCGGGGCTTGGCACCGGCTTTGCCGGGATGAGCGCCGCCGCAGTCATCAGCCCCATGCTGATCACCTTTCTGGGCGTTGAGCCCTACATGGCCGTGGGCATCGCGCTCTCGTCCGATGTGCTCGCGAGCGCCGTCTCGGCCTACACCTACCACAAAAACAAGAATCTCGACATCAAAAACGGCCTCATCATGATGGCGAGCGTGCTGCTCTTCACCGTCATCGGCAGCTACGCGGCAAGCCTCGTCCCCTCGGCGACGATGGGCGGCTTCTCCGTCTTCATGACGTTCCTGCTGGGCGTCAAATTCATCCTGCGCCCCGTGATGACCACGAAGGAAACGATGGCGCAGGTGGACGCGAAAAAGCGCGCGGTGCAGTCGCTCGTCTGCGGCGCGATGATCGGCATGATCTGCGGCTTCATCGGCGCGGGCGGCGGCATGATGATGCTGCTCATCCTCACGAGCGTCATGGGCTACGAGCTGAAAACAGCTGTCGGCACGAGCGTTTTCATCATGACCTTCACCGCCCTGACCGGCGCCGTTTCCCACTTTGCCATCGGGGGATTGCCGGATACGCTCACATGGGCGCTGTGCGTCGTTTTCACGCTCATCTGGGCGCGTATCGCCGCAGTCTTTGCCAACCGTGCGCAGCCCAAGACCCTCAACCGCGCAACGGGCGTGGTGCTCGTGGTGCTGGGCCTTGCCCTGATGGGCTTTCAGCTGCTTGCGTGAAAATATGCCTCTTTGACGATCACTTCGCTTTTCTTCACCATCACAAGACCTCCTGCGTCCCTTCGTTTTTTGATAGGAAGGAATGAGGTCTTCTCTTTTGCCGAAAACAAGAAAAACCTCACTTCCGAAGAAGTGAGGTTTTGGCAAGCAGCACCCTTTTAGATCCCACGACTTAAAATCTCTTGAAATCTCAAGGGTTTCCGCGCTTCCTGCAAGTCAAAGCTGTTTAATCTCAAAAGCTTGAGCTAAACCAAAATAGATGCTCGCCTTTCGTTGATTTAATTATAACATATATTGTCCTGCTTTTCTGTATTATTTAAGTGATTAAAGCGGATCAGCTTAGGCGTTAGATTCACCTCATCCGGGGCAATCGGTCTCCGGTCTAAGCTGAAATGCGTTTAATCCATCCTCGCCCATAGTTTCGAGCGCCACGCTGTGTATTCTCCAAAACTACAGTGGTTACATCATTAGCGAGACCGTGTCGAACCGACCATTTCCTATGTGATATCATATTTCTTCCGATATGCGAAAGGCGTCATATGGAAGTGTTTCTTAAACGCATTTTGAAAATGTGATTGACTGGAAAAGCAAAGAAAGCTGCTGATTTCGCCCAAAGACTTATCGGTGTGTTTCAGCAATGACTTGGCTCTCCTGAGACGGCAGTCCATCATATACGCGCCGATGCTCATGCCAAGCTCATTCCGAAATTTTTTGAACAGATAGGCCCTGCTTTTTCCAGAAAAAGATACCACATCTGCGGCACAAATCGGCTCATTGATATGGGTTGCGATGAACTGCATACACGAGAACACCTCCTTGGATATCCCATCCGGCAGCTTCTGCTGGGCTACTCTCCGGGCAAAGTCTATGGTCATATTGTACTGCAGATTTTTCACCGCTTCCTCTGTCTGCAGCTTTTCACACTCCTGAATGTAGGTGTCGATAAGATGGTAGGTCTCCTCAATATCCATACCACCTGGGATGGCGGCAAATTTCCCAATCATTGTGATCAAACCGATGAATAGATTCTTAGCCTGCCGGAGCGGTGTTTCCGCCAGCTTCCCCTCCCGGGTGTTGGAAGTGTTGGCGGCCGCCAAAAGGAATGTGTTCAGCTTGTCGGGTTCCCCATTTCGGATCAATTCCAGCATTTGCTGTTCCAAAAAATAGGTGCCATGATTCACTCCTTCTTCCCGTGCTTCATAAAAACTCTGGGAATGACGCTGGCCAATGACAGCTTGATATTCGGTATTGGTTAGGCTAAAAGCCCGCTCCAGCTCCAGCTTTTCTCCGGTCAAAGTGAAATGCAGGTACAACAATAGATTCAGAAACTGATTGTAGGTGTATTGGGAAATGCCTCCCAGAAATGACGCGATTTCTCCGTAGCGGGTCGGAGGGATCGCGTTTTTGCTCATGTAACAGGGGTGGAATAGGCAGGCCCCAAAACGAGGCTGTGTACACCATCCTTGCATTGTACATAACCATAGTAGCCCGTATCCGAGGAAACATAAACGGCGGGGCTTCCCAGCTCCATCAGCTTGGGCAAAACAAAGGGATAGGGGTCTCCCTCCGCATAAAAGCCGGCGGAACAAAGAAAGCTCCCACCCGCGTACACAGCAACGGGCAGATAGTGTGCGGCATAGAACATCTCACAATAGGCTTGATCGTCCATATTTTTTTCACCTTGAATATGAATATATAATATTATAGACGTTTATGCAATACATTTCAAGAACAATCTGCTAAAATATGGGCAAAAAGGATAGTGGGGCGATAAAATGACCTTGGATTTTTGTGGAAACTGGACATTTTGCAAGGAGGGCGAAACACCTGTGACCGTTGACCTTCCCCACGATGCCATGCTGCTGGAAAAGCGGGACGGCGGATGCCGGAACGGTGTCAATTCCGGCTATTTCCCCGGCGGCAAGTATGCATATGGAAAGACCTTTGAACTGGACGCTGCCATGCTTGGAAAATCCGTGGCGCTGCACTTTGAGGGCGTCTATCAGAACTGTAAGGTCTATGTAAACGGAAAGCTCGCCGGTTCCCATCGGTATGGATATACCGCCTTTGATGTAGATATTTCTGATTTTGCGGAATCGGGAGAAAACAACATCCGGGTAGAGGTGGACAATTCTCTGGAGCCTAATTGCCGCTGGTATTCCGGCTCCGGGCTTTATCGGCCGGTGCATTTGCTCATCCGGGAGCAAAATCACATTTCGCAAGTACATATGGAAACAGTTCAGATCCATCCCGCAAAAGTGCGGGTGGACGTAAAGACGACTCAGGACAGCGACATAACGGTAGATATTTACGAGGGGGAGAAACGAGTAGCCAGCGGAAAGCCTGGCATTTTGGAGGTGCCGGAGGCCAAGCTGTGGAGTGCAGAAAAACCCTTTCTCTACACGATCCTGGTCAGAACGGATACGGACGAGCGGGTGATTGCCTTTGGCATCCGCAAGCTGGAATGGAACGCTGAAAAGGGCTTGACCGTCAACGGTCAGCGTGTCCTGCTTCGTGGCGGGTGCATTCATCACGATCATGGCGTGCTGGGCGCTTGCGAATTCCGGGATGCGGAAGAACGGCGTATCCGAATTTTGAAGGAAAACGGCTTCAATGCGGTGCGGATTGCCCACAACCCCGCCTCTCAGATCACATTGGAAACCTGTGATAAACTGGGTATGTATGTGCTGAACGAGACCTTCGATGGCTGGTATATCCCCAAGACCTACCACGATTACGCCCGCTGGTTTTCGGAGGATTGGAAGCAGGATGTTACCGCCATGGTGGAATCTGCACGAAATCACCCCAGCGTCATTCTGTATTCCCACGGCAACGAAGTATCCGAAACTGCAACCGAGCGGGGCACGGAGGTCTGCCGGGAATTGACGGACTTTATCCATAGCCTTGATCCGACACGGCCTGTAACCGCCGGAATCAATGTACTGCTGAATGTCTATGCCAATATGGGCCTGGGGGTCTACAAAGACAAAGGCGATTATCAGCCCAAACCCCTCCCCAGGAAGGGCGGCTACAAGGAGAAAAAGACCGGGTCGGCCTTTTTCAACGCCATGGCCCAAAAGCTGGGGCCGCTTATGTTCTTCATGAGCAGAGGAAGAAAAGGTGACAAAGCCTGCCTGGGTGCCGCAAATAGCCTGGATGTTCTGGGACTAAACTATGCTTCTTCCCGGTATGATGAGGATGTCAAGAAATATCCGGACCGACTGATGGTTGGCTCTGAAACCATGGTAGCCGATCTGCCCTACAACTGGGAACGGGTGCAGAAATATCCCCAGCTTCTAGGGGATTTTGTCTGGTCTGCCTGGGATTACCTGGGGGAAGCCTGTATTGGCGACTGGACTTACCATTCCTACAACGGGTTGCCCCTGCTTGCCGGACAGGGAATGATCGATATTACCGGAAAGCCCCTGGCGTCGATGTATTTCATGCAGATCGTCTGGGGCCTGCGAAAAGAACCGTTCATTGGAGTACGTCCTCTGAATCACGCAAAGGAAGCGCCAACCACCGGCGCATGGCAGTTTACAAATGCCATTGACAGCTGGAGCTGGCAGGGCTATGAGGGAGAAAAAGCTGTTGTAGAAATTTATGCGAATTCCGCATCCGTTCGCTTGCTCCTGAATGGCAAAGAGATGGCAAACAAGCCGGTCAGGAAGTACAAGACACTTTTCAAATTGCCCTATCAACCCGGAACATTGACTGCGGAAGCATTGGATGAGCGGGGCAATGTGATCTCCAGTCACAGCCTGACCACCGCAGGCGAGGAAACCGTGCTGAGAGTAACGCCTGACAAAATGGTGCTGTGTGCCAACAACCAGGCTCTTTGCTATCTGCCCATTGAATTCACGGACAAGGCGGGCAATCTGAAACCTTACATGGAGCAGCGGGTCGCGGTTGCGGGAGCGGCCACCCTGGCTGGTTTTGGCAGCGCCCTGTGCAAGACCAACGAGGTCTTTGACAAACCGTATCATCATTCCTACCGGGGCCGCTGCCTTGCGGTGCTTCGGGCAGGCAGTACTCCTGGAAAGGCAAAAGTAACTGTAACATCAGCAGGCATGGAGCCTGTAACAATCGAAGTGGAGGTACAGTAAATGGCGAAATTTCGCTTATTTGGCCGTCAGACAGATGAAGTGTCCGAAAGAGAATTGAGCCACAGGCAGCTTGCCCGTGAGGTGGCAGCAGAGGGCATGGTACTTTTGAAAAATGAGGGTGTCCTACCCCTGCAAAATAAGAAAATTGCATTATTCGGCGCAGGTGCCCGAATGACCGTTAAGGGCGGTACCGGTAGCGGTAATATGCAGGAGCGGTACAGCATCAGCATTGAAGAAGGCTTGAAGAATGCAGGGTTTATGCTTGCTTCCACCCGGTGGATGGATCGTTTTGACGCAGCCTTCGCAGCGGAAAAAGAGGCATGGCGGCTGAGTATTGAAGCTCGCATTAAGGGCTATAAGCCCTGGGAAGTGCAGCGGATGTTCGACGAAGTCATTCATGTGACGCCACTGCGCTTTCCCATTGGCGACGAAATTCAGCAGGAAGACTTGCCGGAAGATACGGATACGGCCATCTATGTGATTGCCCGGCAGGCAGGCGAAAGCACCGACCGCCGCTTAGAAAAAGGCGATTATTATCTGGCGGATGTGGAGGAAGCAAATATCCGCACCCTTGCTGAGCACTACGAAAAGGTTCTGCTGGTAATCAACTGCGGCGGAATTTTGGATCTGTCCATTCTGGATGAAGTTCCGGGAATCGGAGCTGTCCTTCACTTTGTGCAGGGAGGTGAGGAGGGCGGCAATGCCTTTGCGGACATCGTCAGTGGCAAGGTCACGCCCTCCGGTAAACTGACCGATACTTGGGCAATAGACTATTACGATTATCCTTGCGCCGAGGAATTTGGCATTCTCGGCGACGTTCTGCAGCAGAATTACCGGGAGGGTATCTATGTCGGTTACCGTTGGTTTGATGCCAATAAGATTGAACCCCGCTGGCCCTTTGGATTTGGGCTGAGCTATGCTGATTTTGAAATCACGGTCCAGAATACACAAATCGTCGGCACCATGGTAACCGTAACCGCTTGTGTGCGCAACATAAGCAGTTGCTACTCGGGTAAAGATGTGGTGCAGCTTTACCTCGCAAAGCCGGAGGGTAAGCTCCATAAAGAACATAAGGCGCTTGCTGCATTCCGCAAGACCGGTTTATTGGCACCCGGACAGGAGGAAATCTGCACCCTGCAGGTTGACCTGCAGGAGTGCGCTTCTTATGACGAGGAAACTGCCTGCAAATTACTGGAGCAGGGCGAATACGGTGTTTTTATTGGAAGCGATTCCCGTAAGAACGCTCTGTGTGCTGTGCTGACGCTGAAAAAAACTGTAGTCACCGAAAAGCTGACCAACATTCTCCCGATTTCGAAGGAATTTGAGCTGTTTGTTCCTCAAACGAAAGCGCTTGTTTACCCTGCAGAGGTGCAGCATCTAACAATCCAAATGGGTGCATTCGCCAAAAAAGGAATCCACTATGATGCACCCATACCGGTCATTAAAACAAAGCAGACGGGCGAATACCTGAAAACCCTTTCTGATAAGGAATTGATTGAACTGTGTGTCGGTGCCGGCTTTAACGGACTGGGCTATAATGTGACACCCACCACAGTAGGGCGGACCAGCATCAACCTTTTGAAGAAGGGGATTCCGAATGTGAACTTCTCCGATGGGCCAGCCGGACTGAATCTTTGCCCCAAAAACGCCTATACGAAGTTTGGCGTGCCGAACTACGTTGATGAACTTCCTCAGGACTGGCAATGGGGATGGATCCGGAAGATAGAACCCTTTATCTTGGCAAAGCCCGGCAAAGGCTATCGGGTCTATCAATATATGACCTGCTTCCCGGCAGCGACCTTACAGGCACAGACCTGGAATCCCTCCCTGATTGAAGAAGTCGGTCATGCCATCGGCACAGAAATGATTGAGGCCGGCGTGACCCTCTGGCTTGCCCCCGGTCTGAACATCCACCGCAATCCCCTCTGCGGCAGAAACTTTGAGTATTATTCCGAAGATCCTTATGTGTCCGGCATTATGGCAGCATCCGTCACGAGAGGCGTCCAGAGTCATCCCGGTTTGGGTGTTACCATCAAGCACTTCTGCTGTAACAATCAGGAAAACAAGCGGGAGACCGTTTCCGAGAATGTGCCGGAGCGCGCTCTTCGGGAAATCTACCTCCGGGGATTTGAAATCGCAGTTCGGAAGTCCAAGCCCTGGGCAGTAATGACGTCCTACAATCTTGTCAATGGTGTGCACACATTTGCAAGCAATGATCTGTGCACCAAAGCGCTGCGCAATGAGTGGGAATATCAGGGGCTTGTTATGACCGACTGGACCGCCAGTGAGAAAAACCCCGGCGAACATACATCTTGCATCCTTGCGGGTAACGACTTGATCATGCCCGGCCACCCCGGCGCAAAAAAGGAATTGACCGCAGCCCTGAAAAGCGGTCAGATCAAACGTTCTGAGCTGGAAGTTGCCGCGGCAAATGTTCTAAATGTAATTTTCTCCAGCAATGTATGGAGCATAAATGAATAAAGAGGAGATATGGTTATGAAAACACAAGAGCAAATCGATGCAAGAGACCGAAAAGAATTAGCGCAAAGAAAAAAACAGAAAAACAAAAAAGCACTGAAATATGGCTTGCTCCTGACACTGCTTGCCCTGTTCCTTGCCAGCGTAACGGACGAGATCAGTTCTGCCATTGGTGTTCAGGTTCAGTCCAGCGTCGTTACGGAATTCTTTGTCAGACCTCTGAATGTTCCCTACAACGAAGCCATGGCAATGTTCAGCACTGCCACCACATTTTCCTATGCCTTAATGGCGCTGGTTCCTTTCTACAAGGCGCTGGCTGACAAGTTTGGCAGAAAGCCGTTCCTGGTTCTCAACACTCTGGGGATGGGTGTCGGCATGGCTCTGGCCTGGTGGTCTCCCAATATGGTTCTCTATTTCATTGGCTACGGTATGACCGTGTTCTTCGTTCAGCATGACATGCAGATCGTTTATCTGTACGAGATTGTTCCGAAGGAAAGAAGAGCTACCATCTACGGTCTGATCAAAGGCATCAGCACCCTAGGCGTCGTTCTGATCCCCATGCTGAGAAGTTCCGTCATGGGCACCGACACAACGTTGTGGAGAGGTGTGTATTTCCTGCCTGCTCTGATCGCCATCGCTGTTTCCGTCTTCTCTCTGGTGGTTACCCGGGAGTCCAAAACCTTCCTGGATCAGCGGATCTCTTATCTGGAGTCCCCCTATGAATTGCGTCACCCCGAAGTGAAAAAACTGTCCAGGGAAGAGAAGAAAGCGCAGAAGGCAGAGGTTAAGCAGCACAAAACCGGCGTGTTCCATGCGCTGGGTCATCTGTTCAAGAACAAGCAACTGTTTTGGCTTGCCATGGTCAGTTCCACATTCGCGCTGGGCAGCACCACCATCTCCGGCTTCTCCGAATCCATTATGACGGACTTTGGCATGACCTCCGAAGCCGTCAACGAAGCACTGTTGATCTATCCCTTCCTGTATGCCGCATTGATCGTTGGCGCAGGCTTCGTAGGCGACAAGCTGGGCAGAAAGACCATCGTCAGCGTTTGCGGTGCTCTGGCTGTGGGCGGCTTCATCGGCTTCAATATTTCCGCATGGCAGGGAGCGTCTCCCTATCTGGTGGGTATTTTCTACGGCCTGTATCTGGGCTGCTGGTGGATTACCCTGGACTATGTTGGCATGATGGTTGCAGAATCTGCTCCCACCTATAACCGTGGCTCCGTACTGGGTGCCGTGAATCTGATCACCATGGTAGGCAGCGGCATTGGCAGCGTGGTTCCTATTTTCGCGGTACTGCTGTTCGAGCGGATTGGCTTCGGCTATATGACCGCTGTTATGCCCTTTGCTTTCATCGGCGTCCTGCTGCTGATCTTCAAGGTCAAAGAAACCAAGGGCGTGGATCTTGACAAGGTTACCTACTAAAAGAAAGCGTTGTGAAGATATATGGCAAATCCGTTTTTACCCTTAAATACCTATATTGCCGATGGAGAACCCCATGTGTTTGGCAACCGGGTATATCTGTTTGGCTCCCATGATAAAGCCGGCGGCGACACCTACTGTATGCGCAACTATGAATTCTGGTCCGCCCCTGTGGAGGATTTGGAAACCTGGAGCTGCAAGGGTGTGTCTTACCGGACAGATCAGGATCCGCTGTATGGGGAAAAGCTGAAATATATGTATGCGCCTGACGTGGTGCAGGGGAATGACGGCAGGTTCTATCTCTACTATTGTATGTCCGGTGAAAAGGGCGCAGGCGGCTATGGCGGACCGATCAGCGTAGCCGTCTGCGATACCCCGGACGGGCACTATGAATACTATGGCTTTGTCCGCAACCCGGACGGCAGCCCCATGTTGAAATATGTCACCTTCGATCCGGCCGTGATCAATGATGCCGGCGTGATTCGGCTCTACTACGGAACATGGTATCCCTTTCATGAGTACGGGAAACTGCTGGAGCCCATTTTCCGCAAGGTTGAAAGCAAGCTGTTCGGTAAAACCGTCGCAGAGATTCGAGCCTGTCCTGACGGGATTATGGGCGCAAACCATGTGATTTTGGCTGACGATATGCTGACGATTGTATCTGAGCCATGCCACATATTGCCCAGCCGGGTAAAGGGGACCTCCTTTGAGAAACATCCTTTCTTTGAGGGAAGCTCCATCCGGAAGATTGGCAGTACCTATTATTTTATTTATTCCTCCAGTAAGGGCCATGAGCTTTGTTATGCCACAAGTCCTTACCCGGACCGGGCGTTTGTTTATGGCGGAACCATTGTTTCCAATGGCGATGTAGGTTATCAAGGTCGACGGGAAAGGGACAGGCTGAATGCCACAGGCACCAATCACGGCAGCATTGAGCGTATCAATGGGCAGTGGTATGTGTTTTATCACCGCAATACACATAAATCTGCATATTCCAGACAGGCTTGTGCAGAATCCATCGAGATATGGTCTGATGGAAGCATTCCTCAGGTAGAAATGACCTCACAGGGCATTGGACGCTCTCTGGAAGCAGATCGAACCTATCCTGCGTCCATTTGCTGCAATCTGTACAGCGGATTGATGCCCCACATCGGCAACGGTGTCATAAAGAAAAGCATTCCTTTTATCGCCGACGAGGATGGTCGGCAAATCGTTGTGGCAACCAATAAAACCCGGATTGTGTATAAATACTTTGATTTGGCAGACGGTGAGTACATTCTCACCATGCGCTGCAAATCAGGCGGCAGTGGAAAATTAAGCGTACAAACAGGTCTTGATGAAGCGATTGCTTTGACAAAGCCATCCAAAACCTGGGACACCATGGAGATCCCCTGCTCTTTCCGGACCGGTATTCAGCCCTTGATTTTGCATTATCATGGCTCAAAGGAATTTAGAATTCAATCACTTTGCCTTCGCAGGAGGAAACGATATGAAAACGGAAATAAATAAAAAATACGGCATCGTCGCCTTGCTGTTTACCGTATGCAGCGCGATTTCTCTAATCTCAGCGGTTGCTTATTTGATCACGAGTGCGGACGGCGCGCTTTATAATGTCCTTGCGCTGGTATGGCTTGTGACGATTGCTTCCGGCTGTGTACTTGCAGTATTCTCCCATGGGCCCCGCTGGGTATCTTTTGTATACGCCGTGTTTTCGTCCTGGAGTGGGATGGAGCTTGCCTTCGGTTTTAACGTCTGAAACGTCGCACAGCCGGCTAACGCGCTGGTATCTGTACTTGGAACATCTATCCGACAATACCAACAAAAACGCCGGTCGAAATTCTACATTTTGCCGAGAGCAAAAACGAGCCG
>OHVX01000447.1_pt1 | contig 11642 bp, 11 predicted proteins | sample 1579581 | NCBI WGS metagenome assembly OHVX01 (sample SAMEA3882536, study PRJEB24775) | human gut metagenome | biome: human-associated habitat; feature: intestine environment; material: feces | place: Netherlands | collected 2009/2010
CATGGTATCATCCTTTCCGATTGGAACTGATGGATCGATGATGTTTGGAATCTTCATCATATCCTCAAGCACCTTGTCCTGATACTCTTTCTCGAGCGGCTCAAGCTCTGTGAGACGCTTTGAAATCTGTGCTACCTCAGCCTTTACAGCCTCAGCCTCTTCCTTCTTGCCCTGTGCCATAAGAGCACCAATCTGCTTAGAAACCTGATTCTTCTTTGCACGAAGATCATCTGCCTCCTGCTGTGCTTCTCTGGCCTTCTTGTCATACTCGATTACTTCATCGACGAGTGGAAGCTTGTGGTCCTGGAATTTCTTTTTAATATTTTCTTTTACGAGATCCGGATTCTCTCTTAAAAACTTTAAGTCTATCATAATTCCTCCAAAGTATTATGTTTTTATAACTTATAACATTTTACTCTGAAAACCCTTAAAATGCAAGAGGATACTTGTCAGTAAGTGTCTTGATGATAGCCTTTGCAGGCTCAACTGCGCTCTCGCCCTCTTTGATGATCATGGCGATTGCCTCTGCAACCTTGTCGAAATCATCCTCCTTTAAGCCTCTTGATGTGGCAGCAGGTGTTCCGAGACGGATACCGCTTGTGACAAATGGCTTCTGTGGGTCGTTAGGAATAGTATTCTTGTTGGCTGTGATATGAGCCGCATCGAGAAGCTTCTCGATAGATTTTCCTGTGAGACCAAACGGAGTTAAGTCTACGAGCATGAGGTGGTTGTCTGTGCCGTCTGATACAATCTTGATGCCACGGCTCTGAAGACCCTTGCAAAGTGCCTGTGCATTCTTTACAATCTGCTTCTGATACTCCTTGAACTCAGGCTGTAATGCCTCCTTGAAGCAGACTGCCTTTGCAGCAATAACGTGCATGAGAGGTCCACCCTGGATTCCCGGGAAAATAGCCTTGTTGAAATTGTACTTATCCTGCATCTCCTGGCTGCAGAGAATCATTCCACCACGAGGTCCGCGGAGAGTCTTGTGTGTAGTGGTTGTGGTGACATGTGCATATGGGATTGGACTTGGATGAAGTCCTGCGGCTACAAGTCCTGCGATATGAGCCATATCAACCATGAGCACTGCGTCTACCTTGTCTGCAATCTCTCTGAAACGCTTGAAATCTATAGTTCTCGCATATGCAGATGCACCTGCGATAATCATCTTTGGCTTGCACTCAAGGGCGATCTCCTCTACCTTGTCGTAATCGATGAAGCCCTCGTCATTTACTCCGTAAGGCACTACATGGAAATATGAGCCTGAGAAGTTGACCGGTGAACCATGTGTGAGGTGTCCGCCGTGGTCAAGGTTCATTCCCATGATGGTATCGCCCGGCTTTAAGATGGCAAACTGAACTGCCATGTTGGCCTGTGCGCCTGAGTGTGGCTGTACATTTACATACTCTGCGCCGAAAAGCTTCTTGGCTCTTTCTCTGGCAAGCTCCTCTACCTCGTCCACGCACTCGCAGCCGCCATAGTATCTTCTTCCCGGATATCCCTCAGCGTACTTATTGGTGAGGATGCTTCCCATAGCTGACATAACAGCAGGGCTTACCCAGTTCTCAGAAGCAATCAGTTCAATATGACTGTTCTGGCGCTGCTGTTCATCCACAATTGCCTGTGCAATTTCCGGATCTTCTTTTCTGACTTCATCCAATGAATACATAATTCTCCTCCTCTGATTATAAATATAGGTAAGTATACCATAAGAAACCCGAAAAAGAAACATTGCTTTACTCTTTCGACAAATACTGCTAAAATATAGTGAGAATTCATAGGGGGAGAACACTTTTCATGGTAAATATGGTAATTAACCCGGCATCCAAATCCGGCCACGGACTTGAAATGTGGAAGGAACTGGAAGACTGGCTTTTAAAACACAGTATTGAATATGAAGCCTTTTTGTCCAAAGGTCCTGGCGATGTCACCAGGATAGTACACGAATTATGCGAAAACGGATTATCCAAAGCCTCTTCCATGCTGCGGATTATTATTCTGGGAGGTGATGGGACCTTTAATGAAGCCCTGCAGGGAATTACCGACTTTGACTGCGTGGAAATCGGCTATATTCCTACCGGTTCCAGCAATGACCTGGCACGTGACCTTGGAATAAAGGGAGACCCTTCTTTCCTTTTATCCCAGATCCTTGTGTGTGACAAGCCACACCTTATGGACCTTGGCCGCCTGACCTATCACGACTCTGCCAGTGAGCGCTCCAGACTCCATGAAGAAAAGGACTCTGACACCCGCTATTTTGCGGTAAGCTGTGGTATCGGTTATGATGCTGCCATCTGTGAAGAGGCACTGGCATCCCACTTTAAAAACACCTTAAACCGCCTCGGACTGGGAAAACTTACCTACTTGACCATTGCCTTAAAACAGCTTATATTGACAAAGAGAGGAAATTGTACTATTACATTAGATGGTAAGGAACCTTTCGAGCTGAAAAGCTTCTTATTTATAGCAACCATGATTCACCGTTTCGAGGGTGGCGGCTTTATGTTCTGTCCGGATGCCGATGCGCAGGACGGACGCTTTAACCTTTGTGCGGTCGGACCAATTGCGAAGCTGCGGATACTCTTTGCACTGCCGTCTGCGTTAAAGGGGCAGCATTACCGCTATCCGCACATCTATCCCTATGACGGGGCTTCGGTTCACATCGAAGCAGACCGCCCGTTCTGGGTTCACACCGATGGAGAGGTCTCCAGGAAGAGCAGCTCCATCACAATTGAGTGTTTACAAAAGAAGATTCATCTATTAAAATAGGAATGTTTCTTTGTAGACATGAGGAGGAAATGAGGAAATTATGAAAAAGTTTTATGAAAGGTATAAGCATGCGATACCTCTTATTGTGTATGCATTCATATACCTGAGCTGGTTTTCGTATCTGGAACGTACCGTACAGAACCCGCAGACGATCATCCATATGAAATGGGATGATATGATTCCGTTTTGTGAGGTATTTGTTATTCCATATTACCTATGGTTTGGTTACGTTTCCATTGTTGTACTGTACCTATTATTCAAGAATAAACAGGACTATTACAGGGCTTGTACTTTTCTTTTTACCGGAATGACCATTTTCCTGTTAGTCTCTACCCTCTGGCCGAACGGACATCACCTTCGTCCCGCAGTAATGCCGAGAGATAATATTTTTACGACAATGGTTGCCGCCCTTTATAAGGCAGACACTCCGACAAACCTCTGGCCGAGCATCCACGTATATAATTCCATCGGTGCCCACCTGGCGGTTACTCATAATGAGAAGCTGCGAAAGAACAAAGTGATTTACTTCGGATCATTGATCCTGTGTATTTCCATTATTCTTTCTACTGTATTCATCAAGCAGCACTCCTGCTTTGATGTCATTACCGGTATTCTGATGGGTGCCATCATGTATGTGATTGTTTATCAGCTTGATATTATTTCGATCTATCAGACACGGCAGGCAGCCAGACGCCAACGGATGCGCGAGGTATAGACTGTTGTTATATTCTGTATTCTGCAAAATATGTAGTCGTTGCCTGATACAAATATCCAAAAGCAAAAGAGTATCTGCAGAAGATAAAATTCTTCTACAGATACTCTTTTTATATTATGTATTGTTATCTGTCTGCCTCAATCGGAAAATGAACGGTAATTTCAGTTCCCTTTCCGATTTCACTCTTTAATTCCAGCTTACCGTGATGATACTGTACCGCATGCTTCACGATGGAAAGTCCAAGACCGGTACCTCCGGAGGACTTGGAATGACTCTTATCCACGCGGTAAAAACGTTCAAATACTCTGTCCTGATGTTCCGGTGCAATTCCAATTCCGTTATCTTTCACACATAGAACAGCTTCTTCGTCCTTCCGGTCGACCATAATCTCAACCTTTCCTCCCGACAGATTATACTTAATGGCATTATCACAAAGATTATATACAATCTCATACATAAGTCTGCGAACGCCATACATAATCGCGTTTCTACCCGAAAGAGAAAGGGTAATATCCCTTGCTCCTGCTGCAGATTCCAGATTCTGCTCCACTTCCTCTGCAATATCCATAAGGTCAAATTCCTCACAGGGAAGTTCATTTCCTTCATCTAACTGGGACAGACGGATGATGTCCTCAATAAGCGCCACAAGGCGTGTTGCTTCCTTCCGGATGTGGCCGATAAACCGTGGCATATCCTCCGGCTTTACCATACCGGTTTCAATCAGATCCGCACTTCCGATAATTCCCTGAAGCGGGGTCTTTAATTCGTGGGAAACATTCGCGGTAAACTCTCTCCGGTTCCGCTCTGCATATTCCTGTTCCGTGATATCAAATGCCAGCATAACTGCACCAAGCACCTTCCCGGCAGATTCAATCCGGCTGATATCCAGCTGGTATTCCCTTCCCATTCGTTCGATCCGGATCTCGCTGTGCCCCTCTTCAAAGGTTTTTTCAATAGCAGCACTCAATATCCTGCTCCGGTCCAGTCTCAGGAAGTCATGTCCGACTGCTCCCTGTGTATCACTGCCAAAAATAGTTCTGGCGGCAGGATTAATGCTTAACACAATTCCTTTATTATCTAATAATACCAGCCCTTCCTTCATGCTCTCTGTAATCTGGTTAAATTCGTCGGTCTTTTCTTCCAGTCTGCGAAGCTGTTTTGAAATTTCACTGCTCTGCCGGTTAATCCGGTTAAGCAAAGGAGAAATCTCTTCATAGGTTTCATTTTCCAACGGCCTTTCCAGATCCAGATTATTCAGCGGCTCTACAATCCTCTTGGAAAGACGGCTCGCAAGCACGCCGGAAAGAAGCAGGGCTCCAATAATGATAAATATAATCGGTTGCAGCATACCAAGAACCAGAAGTCCTGTTGTTGCATATTTTGCGGAAATACGCAGCACCGTTCCGTCCTCAAGACGTTTGGCATAATATCTGGTCTTTTCCATCAGAGTTGCGGAATACCTGGTTGATTCACCAATCCCCTTTTCAAAAGCAGTCTTTACTTCAGCACGGTCCTTATGATTCTCCAGTTCCTCATTTCCTGTTTCTGTATCATAAAGAACCGTTCCATCTGTATCAATCCAGGTCAGCCGATAATGATCAGACTGCAGATGTTCTAAATAATCCACGCCATCCTTTATAACAGAAACAGACGCCAGATTCAGTTCATCCGTCAGCTGCCCCTTCTGGATGTTTCCAAAATACTCATAAAATACTCCCAATATAATTGTCAGACTGGCAAGCAGTACGGTTGCAGCGACAATTATAATCGATTGAAAGATTTTCTTTGTCATGATTTAGCCTCCAGACGGTACCCTACATTGCGTACCGTTTCAATCAGTTCTCCGTAGTCCTTAAGCTTCTGCCGCAGCGTCCGGATATGCATATCCACGGTACGGGTATCCCCGCAGTAGTCCATTCCCCAGACCTCATTAAACAGCTGGTCTCTGGTAAACGCCATGCCCGGATGTGACAAAAACAGCCGGAGAAGCTCAAACTCTTTATAGGTCAATGTAATTCTTTCTCCATCTATGGTTACAGTGTGTTCATCGATATTTACAATCAATCCGCCGGTTTTAAGCAAATGCTCTACCTGACGCGGCTGGCATCTGCGCAGAACCGCCTTCACACAGGATACGAATTCCATTACACCGAACGGTTTCGTGAGATAATAATCCGCACCCAGATCAAGTCCCTGAATCTTATCATATTCCGCTCCCTTTGCCGTTGCCATAACGACCGGAATCTCTCTGGTTTCCGGATCCTCCTTCAGCTTCTGCAAAAGAGTGATTCCATCAATTCCGGGAAGCATTACATCCAGCACAACAAGCTCCGGCTTCTGATTCTTTACCTCCCTCAGAAAGGAGGTTCCATCCTCAAAGCCCTTTGCTTCATAGCCTGTGGACTGTAATGCATATACCTCAATATCGCGAATGCTTGCATCATCTTCTACACACCAAATCATTTCTATTCCTCCTTATGGACTCCCGTAACGGAAAAGATCACCCATTTTGCAATATTTACTGCGTGATCCGCAATACGTTCATAATATTTGGCAATGATCAGCAGATCTATCGCATATTCACCGTCCTTCGGGTCATCTGCAATCTTCCGGATCAGATCTTCCTTCACACGGTCAAAATACCGGTCTACAATATCATCATCCTTAATTACCTTTTCTGCTAACATTATATCACGTTTTACAAACGCATCAACGCTTTCGGTCACCATACTGATGGATGCCTTCGCCATTTCAGGAAGCAGAATATCCTCCTTCCGATCTTCTTCCTTAAGGAAGCAGATGATTTCAGCAATATCCTCTGCCTGATCCCCGATCCGTTCCATGTCCGTAATCATCTTAAGAGCTGCGGAAATCTGACGAAGATCCTTTGCTACCGGCTGCTGCTGCAGCAGAAGCCGCAGGCACATCGATTCAATTGTACGCTCCTTCTGGTCAATCTGGGCATCAATCGGTGCAATCTGTACTGCCAGAGATTTGTTTCCTTCTGCAAGTGCACGGGATGCCAGTTCAATTACTTCTTCACATAAGGCTCCCATTTCAATCAGCTCTTTGTTCAATAATGCAAGCTGTTCATCAAAATGACTTCTCATCATCCAAACCTCCCTGTTATATAATCTTCCGTTCTCTTATCCACAGGATCGGAGAACATTTTTTCCGTATCCCCATATTCCACAAGCTCGCCCAGCAGGAAAAATGCAGTGCGGTCCGAAATACGCACAGCCTGCTGCATATTATGGGTAACAATAATAATGGTATATTTTTTCTTCAGTTCTTCAGCAAGCTCCTCGATTTTCAAGGTAGAAATCGGATCAAGGGCACTGGTCGGCTCATCCATCAGAAGTACTTCCGGTTCTACGGCAAGTGCTCTTGCAATGCAAAGTCTCTGCTGCTGCCCACCGGAAAGTCCTAACGCATTCTTCTTAAGACGGTCTTTTACTTCATCCCAGATTGCTGCACCACGTAAAGAACGTTCCACAATATCATCGAGCTTTGCTTTATTCTTTACCCCATGTGTACGCGGCCCATAGGCAATGTTATCATAAATGCTCATTGGGAACGGATTCGGCTTCTGGAATACCATTCCGACCTCTCTTCGCAGATCATTTACATCCACATTTGGAGCAAAAATATTCCGCTCCTTGTATTTAATTTCTCCTGTGATTTTTACATCCGGAATCAGATCATTCATACGGTTGATGGTCTTTAAAAAGGTGGATTTACCACAGCCGGACGGACCGATCAATGCGGTAATGCTTTTTTCCGGGATCTCAATATTAATATCTGTCAGTGCCTGATGGCTTCCATACCACAGACAAAGATCATGTACCGTCATAATGTTGTTCATCACTTACATATCCTTTCTCTTTTTGAAATACTTTCCAACCAGTACTGCCGCAAAATTGATGAGCATGGTGAGAATCATCAGAATCGCCGCAATTGCAAATGCCACTCCGAATTCTCCCTGTTCCTTTGCATATACATAAAGAGCTACTGTCAGTGTAGCTCCGGCACTGTCAAGTCCTTTAACGATATTATTAAGTGCATGGGCAAAGCCGGCGGTGAAAAGCAGGGCTGCGGACTCTCCCAGGATTCGTCCAACCGACAGAATACATCCGGTAATGACACCATCAATACATCCGGGCAGTACTACGGTACGGATCACTCTCCATTTACCTGCGCCAAGTCCAAAGCCACCCTCACGGTAGCTTTGCGGAACAGTCTTAAGACTCTCCTGGGTAGTACGCATGATCGTTGGAAGGTTCATAATTACCAGTGTCAGGGCTCCTGCCAGCAGGGAAGTCTTCATATTCAGGAACTGGCAGAAGAACAGCATGCCAACCAGTCCATAGATAATAGACGGAATACCGGACAGGGTTTCTGCCGCATATTCAATTACGGTAACCAGCTTCTTATTGGCTGCATACTCGGTCAGATAAATTGCCGCCCCTACACCAAGAGGCAGAACAATCAGCAGGGTTGCAAGTACTATATAAATTGTGTTCAGGATATCCGGCAGAATTCCGATACGGTCCGCCAGATAACTTGGTGATGTAGTCAGCAGCTCGAAGGAAATATTGGGAAGTCCCTTAATAAACACATATCCGATCAGGAAGAGGACAAGGAGAGCAGTGAGTCCTGTGGAGATCCACATCAATATTTTCATCATCCAAATATAAAACACACGTCTGTGTGTCGTTCCACCATGTTTCATCTCAAGCCTCCTTATCCCGTTTCAGGAAAAAGTTTAAAGTTGCATTAATCAGCATAATGAACAGGAACAGTACCAGTGCAATGGAAAACAGTGCCTGCCTCTGTAAGCCTGATGAATAAGACATTTCACTTGCCACTGCTGTCGTAAGGAACCGGACGCTTTGAAAAAGCTCCGGCATGTTGGGTACATTTCCTGATACCATCATGACTGCCATCGCTTCTCCGATGGCTCGTCCAACACCCAGTACTACGGCTGCTGCAATACCACTTTTTGCAGCCGGTACCGATACCCGGAAATAGGTTTCCACAGGCGTGGCTCCAAGAGCCAGAGAAGCATCCTCATACTCCTTCGGTACTGCTTCAAGACTCGTCATGGACACCTTAATAATGGAAGGCAGGATCATAATGGCTAATACAATAATGGCTGCCAACAGGCTTGCTCCATCCGGAACATGGAACAGCTTGCGGATCCCCGGCACAAGCACCTGCATACCCACGAGACCATATACAACAGAAGGAATTCCGGCAAGGAGACTTACTGCGGATTCCATGACGGTGCGAACCTTCTTCGGTGCCACCTTTGCCAGATATACTGCTGTGAGGAACCCAAACGGAACTCCCAGCAGAATCGCTCCTGCGGTTCCATAAACACTGGTCAGAATAAACGGCAGAATTCCATAGGAAGGCTCTGCTGCCGTGGATGCCCACGTTTTGCCAAACAGAAAAGGAATCAGTCCGATCTGCCGGATGGCAGGTATGCCGGAAATGATCAGATACACCGAAATCAGCAGCACACAGCCTACTGTAATCAATCCGAGCACCAGGAAAATCCCGTGTATGAAGTTTTCAAAAAATTGCTTCTTTTTCATGTTATTCACCTGTTATAATTAATTTCTCTACTGTTATTAATGATATAACGTAATGATATCCAGACAGCAACCCGGATGTCTCTCCTTAAGATGTCATGCTGTCTGGATGTCAGGTTTGTTTCTCTTTGATGCTTAGCCGCATCCGGTTTAATGTCTAAATCCGATTTTATTATTTTGAGCCGGATTCCCTGATATCTTAGTTCGCTGCTACTGCTCCGGCCTCGGAAATGATGCCTGCTGCATCAGCAGAAGTGATGTAGTCGAAGAACTTCCGGGCAGTTGCGGATAATGCCACACCATCTTTGGTTACCAGTACGAATGGACGCTGGATGACGTAAGAACCGTCTTTTACGGTATCTTCCGTAGGAACCACACCGCCTACGGAAAGTGCTTTTACACTATCCTTTACAGAAGCAAGGGAAGCATATCCGATTGCATCCGGATTCTGGGCTACGGTTGTGATTACATCACCTGTAGAGGTTAATTCCTGACGGTATGCACATGCATCTTCAGTTCCGGTAATGGATTCGAAGCCATCTCTCGTACCGCTTCCTGCCTCACGTCCGATCAGAACGATTTCTGCATCATTTCCGCCGACTTCACTCCAGTTTTTAATTTCACCCTTATAGATCCTGGCGATAGTGTCAATGTCAAGATCAGCAACAGGATTTTCCGGATTTACGATAATTGCAATTCCATCATAAGCAAGCACTGTCTGTGTTAAGCCTTTTGCAACCTCTTCATCCTTTAAGTTTCTGCTGGAAAGTCCGATATCACATCTTCCTTCCTCTACTGCTGTAATACCTGAACCGGATCCGGTCGGATTGTAGGTAAAGGTTACTCCATCGTTCTGTGCCATGAAGGATTCTCCCAAAGCACCGATCACCTTCTCCATGGAAGTAGATCCATCGGTAGATACGGTTCCGTTGTCCTCAGTTGTCTGTGCAGGTGCTTCTGCTTCTGCAGTCGTGTCTTCTGCAGGTGCTGCCTCTGTTGTTGTCTCTGTTGTTGCCTCAGCTGTAGTTTCGGTTGCGGTATCCGTTGCTGTGGTTGTGTTAGATCCACATCCTGCCAGGAGTGCTGCTCCTGCAAGAGCCATAACAAATACACTTAATTTCTTTCTCATAATAAATCTCCTCTCGGTTCACCTTTTGTTTTTGATTCCGGTGATGTTTTGTTTGTTTTGATCTTATGTATCTCATCATAAAGACTGCTTGTAAAATGAAAAAGTGTGCTTATGTAAAATGTTTGTCAAGGCCGGAAAAGGAAATGTAAAAGGCAGAACCCATTTCTGAGTTCTGCCCTATTCAGTACCGTTGGTTTCTATACCACCACTCTGGCGTACTTGTCATAGTACATCTTCGCCTGTTCTCTGGTTAATGAAAACCAGCGAACCAACTTTCCGATAATCGTCTCCTCTGTCCGGTGTTCTTCCTGATTATCAAGAATCATCCGTTCTATGCTTCGTTCCCGCTCTTCCTCTTGTCCGCTTCTCTTATACTGTTCAAATAATTCACACACTTTTACATCATCCTCCTCTTTCGTCTTCATTTCCTGCATCATGGATAAGGTATCTTCTACATTTTCATCACCAGACAGCACACGCAGAAGCTTAATCAATGCTTCCTTGTGCACAATCTTCCGGTCGGAACAATAACCGTTTCCTTCTGCCAGATAATCAACTACGATACGCATATCACTTTGAAATAATCTTCTCGTTTCTGCCGACAGATTTCTCATTTCAAACACATGCAATTTCAGATTGTCGGTAAACTTAAGCAACGTTTCCGATGCATCCCGGTTATGTAACAGTTCATGCAGGCTTTCCCTGCAATTCCATCAAAGAGAAGAAGGCATTTTTCCTGCTTTTATACTGCTCACGGTATGCACCACCGACGTAACCAGCCTTACGAAACAGCATTTTTGAATCGACTCTGCTCTGATTTGCAAACAGATACATGGCTCTGACACGACCGGAATGCATTTCATACTTACCTACATCCTCCAACTGATTTCTCAGCTTTTCCTGTCCCTGATACAACGTTTCTGTCGGTGCCGCCAGAAGATTTTCCTGCTTTACTCTCTGCTGTCCTTCATGCAAGAATACATTCAGCAGATCGGCTGCCACATCCGGATATGCTTCAAAATCCTTCATCACAAGATCCTTTGTGTCCTTGTTTTTCATTCTTCTCCTTTTGCAGGAGCAAAATGATACAACAAAATCTCCTTCTCCTGCTTATCTTTTGTTTTCTCTGGGAATAAGCATAGATTCTGGAAGCGTAATATCTGCGCCAAGTTATTATTCGTGAATACTGGTAACGAAATGTTCCTTAATGAATTTTAGATTTCGATTCAAACAATTCTGTCATATGCTTAATCTGATTTGTAAGTTCAATATAACAGAATATTTAGTAGATTTCAACATGTTTTTCAAGAAATTTATGATTTTCTTTGGTGGTTTGTTACTGTTCATGCAGCAGCCAGACACTTGCTGTCAGGCTGCGTAAGAACATGATTCAGGAGTGAGCAGGCTCCTTTTGCGAAGCAAAACTTCAAAT
>OHVX01000450.1_pt1 | contig 11631 bp, 10 predicted proteins | sample 1579581 | NCBI WGS metagenome assembly OHVX01 (sample SAMEA3882536, study PRJEB24775) | human gut metagenome | biome: human-associated habitat; feature: intestine environment; material: feces | place: Netherlands | collected 2009/2010
TATGATTAACCAGAAGACAACTGCAGTACGTCTGATCCCGGTAATTGGCAAAGGCGTAGGCGAAACTGTTGAGTTTGGCGGACTTCTTGGCTATGCACCGATCATGCCGGTAAATTCCTTCTCCTGCGATGCGTTTGTACAGAGAGGTGGAAGAATCCCGGCACCGATCCACAGCTTTAAGAACTAAGGTACTGTTTACTTTATGACCGGCAACACGTTTCGCGATGCACAGAATTTCTGAAATTAATTTCATTTCGGGGTTGACAGACTCACGTTGATGTGCTAAAGTAAACACAACTTAAAAAACAAACCAGTGAGAAAGAGAAGTAAACATTTCAGGAAGCTTCACAGAGAGCGGTGATGGTGGAAATCCGCAGGGGACCAGATGTTGAATGGACTTTCGAGGGCGGCCCGAAATCTTGATAAGCGTGAGAGTAGGCACCGACGGGAACCGAACCCGTTATAAATCAGGAGTGTATGTTTGTACATGAGAAAGTGGACGATTCGTCAATTTGAGTGGTACCGCGATAATAAGATTCTTATTACCGTCTCAAGCAACAGATAGCTTGTGGCGGATTTTTTTATATATAAAGAGAATCTGTTATATGGCACCCCCTGTAATGCAGGAAAATCTGCTGATGGCAGGTGGGGATCACAGCAGTTGACACATCCGGGAAAAAGAGGAATCCGGGGAGTTCTTTCTCACAGACAGTAACAAGGGATTGGCAAACATCCCTGAGACTATGGCAGTTAAAAAACCATGAACTGCTAAATAAGATGTAGAGAGAGGAAAAAAGACTATGAAAAAAAGAGTATTAGCAATCGCAGCAACAGCAATGGCAACTATGATGATGGCATCACCGGTTATGGCACAGGATTTCAAGATCGGTATCTGCAATTATGTAGATGACGCTTCCTTGAATCAGATCGTAGACAACATCCAGTCCCGTCTGGAAGAAATCGGCAAGGAAAAAGACGTAAATTTTGATGTGTCCTATGATAACTGTAATGCAGATGCCAATGTTATGGAACAGATCATTTCTGATTTTCAGGCTGATAATGTAGATTTGATGGTAGGTATTGCAACACCTGTAGCAATGCGTATGCAGTCCGCAACAGAAGGAACCGATACACCGGTTGTATTTTCCGCAGTGTCTGATCCTGTAGGAAGCGGCCTTGTAGAGGATCTGGATGCACCTGGAGCAAACATTACAGGTACAAGCGATTATCTGGATACAGCATCCATCATGAAGCTGATCCAGGCAGTGAACCCGGATGTAAAGAAAATCGGACTTTTATACGATATCGGACAGGATTCTTCTACAACAGCCATCCAGGAAGCCAAGGATTATCTGGATAAAGAAGGCATCGAATATGTAGAGCGTACAGGTACCACAACAGATGAGGTACAGCTTGCAGCAGATGCACTGGTGGCAGATGGCGTAGATGCAGTATTCACACCAACTGACAACACAATTATGACAGCAGAGCTTTCTATCTATGAGAAATTCATTGATGCAGGTATCCCACAGTATACAGGAGCTGACTCCTTTGCACTAAACGGTGCATTTGTCGGATATGGTGTTGATTATGCAAACCTTGGACAGAAGACAGCAGATATGATCGCAGACATCCTTATGAATGATGCAGATCCTGCAACAACATCTGTTGAAACTTTTGATAATGGTACTGCAACAGTAAACACAGAAACCTGCGAGGGACTGGGACTTGATCTTGAAACTGTTAAAAAAGATTTCGAGCCATTATGCACACAGGTAAATGAGATCGTTACAGCAGAGAGCTTTGATGATGTAGAGAAATAATAAGGATATTCGGACAGCATTTTGAATAAATTCAGAATAAGTTCTGGGTTTATGGAATCCATTGTGCCGATTGAAAAGACTGATATATTTTCTGGATTAAAATGAACAGCAGCAGATATTTTCTGTTGCTGTTCATTGAATGTAATAAAATAAATACAAACTGGAGGAAATCATCGTGACTATTGCGACTATACTCTCTCTTGGAGAGACCGCACTGAAACTTGGCCTGATCTGTTCATTGACAGTTCTTGCCCTGTTTCTCAGTTATTCCATGCTGAATGTCTGTGACCTTTCCACTGATGGCTGTTTCACACTGGGAGCAGCAGTGGGAGCGGCAGTGGCAGTCAGCGGACATCCTTTTTTATCAATTTTTGCAGCCATGGCTGCAGGTATATGCTCGGGCTTTGTGACAGCCATACTTCAGACAAAGCTGGGTGTTGACAGCCTTCTTGCAGGAATTATTGTTAATACGGCTCTTTATTCTGTGAATATTGCAGTGATGGGAGGTTCCTCCCTGATCAATATGAACAGAACAGAGACGGTATTTTCCATGATGAAAGAAACATTGAAAAGTACACCGCTGAAAGGAAGAGGAGATATTGTAGTTGCTTTCATTGCAGTAGCCATTGTGATTGTCTTCCTTGTATTTTTCTTAAGGACAAGACTTGGCCTGGCAATCAGGGCAACAGGAAATAATGCAGATATGGTAAAATCCTCATCTATTAATCCGGTATTTACTACGATTGTAGGTCTCTGTGTTGCCAACTCCTTCACAGCACTTTCCGGATGTCTTCTGTCTCAGTCACAGAAATCTGTAGATATCAATATCGGACAGGGAATGGTTACCATCGCGCTGGCTTCCCTGCTGATCGGTGGTACGATTCTTGGCAGAGGTGGAATTTTCGTGAGAGCTGTTGGCATGGTACTTGGATCTTTTATTTTCCGTCTGGTATATACCGTTGCACTGAGATTCAATATGCCGGCATTTATGCTGAAACTGGTATCTTCTGTGATCGTTGTGCTGGCTATTTCAGGTCCATATTTGAAAAAACAGTGGCCGCAGATTAAGAGAAGAATGACTCACAGGAAGGGAGTACAGTGATTTATGCTGAAGATTGAACATATTTCCAAGACTTTTAATCCGGGTACGGTAAACGAGAAACAGGCCATCAGAGATTTATCCCTGAATCTGGAGAAGGGCGATTTTGCAACGATCATCGGTTCCAATGGAGCTGGTAAATCCACTCTGTTTAATGCAATCTGTGGAGATTTTCTTACAGATTCCGGTGTGATCATGCTGGATGGACAGGACATTACTTTTATGCCCCAGCATGTACGTGCAAAGACCATCGGTCGCCTGTATCAGGATCCTATGAGGGGAACTGCACCTGGAATGACTATAGAAGAGAATCTGGCACTTGCAGCAGGGAAAGGCGGATGGCTTTCCCATGTGTCCAGACAGGAGAAAGAACGATTCCATGAAGAACTGAAGCTTCTGGATATCGGACTTGAGAAGCGTATGACTCAGCCGGTAGGACTTCTTTCCGGCGGACAGAGACAGGCGCTGACACTTCTCATGGCAACCATGAATCCGCCCAAGCTTTTGCTTCTGGATGAGCATACAGCAGCCCTTGACCCGGGCACAGCAGAGAAGGTGCTAAATCTTACGAAACGAATTGTAGAGGAACATCAGCTTACCTGTCTGATGATCACCCACAATATGCAGTCGGCCCTTGATCTGGGAAATCGTATTCTGATGATGGATTCCGGAGATATTGTGCTGGATATCCATGAAGAAGAAAAGAAAGGCCTGACAGTGGAAGGACTTCTGGAGAAGTTTAAGACAGGTGCCGGTAAGATGCTGGATAATGACCGTATTCTTCTTTCCGGAGAAAAGTAATTATAAAAATAACATGTAATTGTAAATGAAAGAACCATTATATACAGAAGTTATAGTTGTTGCCTGAAGCATACAACCATGTTTTCTGATATAATGGTTCTTTTTGTCTGGTAGCGACTCTATTGCTTGCTGTAATTTGCAGAAGGTTCCTGCTCTGGTTTGAGTGTGATAAGTTTGCTCCCAACCGCTGCTGCGATGAATATCCAGATAAACATTTTAACCGGGAAGCAGAGGAAGAGAAGCATGGTTACTGCCAGTGGCTTTTTCATAATTCCACCCAGAAGTGATGCAGTAACGATTGCAGCTCCAAATACCACATGTCCCCCGTCTGGCCCGCAGGTCAACATTGCCACGCCGTATCCCATACATACTCCGGCAAAGATGACAGGGAAGAAATGTCCTCCCTTTAAACCGAACTGAATACACAGATTTGTCAGCAGGAGCTTAAAAAACGCAATGCCAATAAGTGCCAGCGGCAGATAAGAGGTATAGGTTTTCATAAGTGTTCCCATCTGTTCTTCTCCGGAAAACATAAGTGCAGGTAAGAATGAACCTGCGATTCCAAGGCATAAACCTGCAAAAATCTCTTTGACAACTGCCGGGAATCTGCTGGAAATACTTCCCGTCAGCTTGTGTGTTGCCTGATAGAAGTATGCCAGGATAAGACCGCACAAAATATACAGAATCATAAGCAGATAGTCTTTTCTCTGGATTTCCACCATATCAAAGGATGGAAATCCGGAAAGCCCTGCACCAAAAAGTGCAGATAAACCTGCATAAATACCAGTGCCTGCAGCCAGCGCGATTCCGTAAATAAATAATTTAGAACCCTTTGTTAAGGCTGCAAGGTCTTCCTCAGAGTTTTCTTCTACTTCGAAAATGCCGAACAGAGGTGCATGAAACAGCACACTCATGGAGACTGCGGCACCGATCTGCGAATAATTTCTGGTATTCTGTTTGGCAAACTTAAGGTTGTCTCCGGCCCAGTAGCATAAACCTACGATAATACCGGTAAGTCCGGCTTCGGGACCTACACTGCTTCCTATGAGTAATGGCAGCAGTGCTGCCACCATCATTACAAGCATGTTTTTGTATTCGTATCTTTTTTCTGCTCTGACTTTTTCCATAACGGTTTCCAGATCTTCGGGATAGTCTCCGAATATTTTTCGGAAAATACCGATAATTGCCGCACCGGCTACACAGATAAGAATCGTATAATAGGGAACAGAGGTTTTCCCGGGAAGCCATTTCCACAGAAATTCAGTTCCCACTGCCATTATTTTCAGCAGGATCCATACCAGTGCACCGGCAACAGCACCAATGAGTGCACAGAACAGCCACAATTCAAGCTGATTTTTTAAAGATACGTTTTTGGGGCTTTTTGTGTTATCCATACAGTCATAACCTTTTTGTTAGTTTTCGGTCTTTCCGAAATTGATTCCAAGTACGATCATATTGATACCCTGCATCAAAACAGAAAAAGCAATCATATATCCTGCAGAGATCATGGTAAGTACAGGATGGGTAAATGAAATGATGCTGACAATTACGGATAAAACACCGCACACAATACTCAGGATACCTTTTCCTTTAGATGTTTTATATACCTTTGTGCCGGCGGCAATCTGGAAAATACCGTAGATCAGAATGATTGCACCGACCATATAAGCTGCCATTACGTCTGTGATGAACCGCTGAATGCCGCTGAATAATAAGATAATACCTGCAAGTCCTTCCAGAACACCGAGAATACATGCTCCGATTTCTTTCTTTTCTTTGGATAAAGAAAGGATTACAAGTTCAATACCATTTACAAACAGAAGGATTCCCAGGATCCATCCGATGGCAAGAAAAGTTCTCATTGGTCTTACAAGAGTGTAGACTCCTAATAACAATGTTAAAACTCCGGTGATCAAAGTGAGGTATTTTAGTGCTTTATTATCTTTCATACTGTTAAGCTCCTTTCATATTGCAAGTGAAACCGTTTTATACTATACTTCAATTAATTTCAGGCAGTATATTATTTCATTGGAGGACAAGTGCATAAAAAGAATTAAAGTATTAGGCAGTGTGTTAAAACGGACTCGCGCAGATAAAATTATCATTGGTTTTATTGTGTTTATTTTTGCTATCGCAGCAGTGATCCAGCTGGTTGAACCGGACATTAACCGATACGGAGATGCACTGTGGTATTGCTATGCGGTGATCTCCACTGCCGGATTTGGCGATGTGGTTGCGGTTACTTTTATTGGAAAAATGTGTTCCGTTCTTCTGACGATCTATTCGCTTTTTGTAGTTGCCATTGCCACCGGGGTAGTGGTTAATTTCTACACCCAGATGGTGGAATTGCAGCGAAAAGAGACACTTGCCATGTTTATGGATCAGCTGGAAAGACTTCCTGAGCTTTCCAGAGAAGAGCTGGAGAATATTTCCAGAAAAGTGCGCCAGTTTCGGTAGCTGTGGATCTTACTGATCTCTGGAAGAATGTTCTTCTTCCTGTTTGCTGCGTACCTGCGGGATCAGAGAAGCTGCCAGCTTTCCTTTTCCGCGGTTTCGCAGATACAGAATACCGATGATAGAAAATACGACTGCGCCGATAAAGTTTACGATCAAATCTTTCATGGTATCAACAATACCAATATCAAGATAGCCTCCCAGATTCCAGGTCTCGCCGTTAACGGCCAGGGACTGAACATCTACATGGATCGGAACATTTGCACCGGTAGGATTCAGCTTCACAGAGTTGATGGCCGGTACGATCCAGTCCTTCTGCATATCCATTCCAAAAAACCAGTCCATGCTGAATTCAAAGAATTCCCACATAACACCAACAGTCATTGAAAAACAGAATGCAAAAAAAGCTACAAAATACGGTGACATTTTAATGGAAAACCTGTCACTGCGGTTAAAAAGATCGATCAGTGCAAATCCGATGGCAGCCATCAGAAAACCGTTAGTAGTATGTAAAATGGTATCCCAGATAGGGATTTTTACATAAAAGGCATTGATTTCGCCAAGAATTTCTGCTGAAAAGATAAAGATCAGAATGACTGTTTCCAGTCCCGGTGGTATTGTGACGTTCAGTTTCCTGTCCAGAAACTGGGGAACCATAAAAAGGATCAATGTCAGGATTCCCAGAAACATATTGTGGTAATTTCCCAGGAAAAACTGACGTACAACAGATAAGATTACCAGGGCGGTAAGTACCATCTGAATCTTTGTTCTGTTCTTTTTCAAACCTGAATTAGCTTTCATTTTTCTTTTCCTCCTTCCTTATTTTATATCCTTATCCTCACTGTTTGTATTTTAACATAAGTGCATCCAAACAACAAGAATTATAGGATAATAAGCTGTTTCTGGGACTCGTGGCAGAATTTTCTGCCGGTTTTCAGACACAGAAGTTTTTCATATAAATTGGAAGAAAAAACAGTTTCAGATAAAATCTGATTACCTTCACTGTCCAAAAGATTTTGGGCGTCCGCAAGCTTGGTGATAAGAGGAATTCGGCTGTGCTGCTTGATCCGGCTTAGCAGTTCGCTGCTTTCTTTGCGGAAACCAAGAACCCGGGCAAAGGGAATCTGAGTGGGTGCAGTGTGGATATTTAATATAATATGAAGCAATGCCCTCTGTATCCTTGTCTGAGTCAGCTCTCTGGTTTTTAAAACAGATACAGACTGGGAAAAGGACAACAGAAAATTCTGTTGATTTATGATCCGCCGGGCGAGATCCTCGGAAACATCCATATAGGAAGAAAGGCTTTCTACATTTTCTTTCATAAGGCAGTAAGAAAGAATAGAGTCCAGAGAATTTTCTGTGAGAAATTCACCGGAGTCCAGCGCCTTTTTGAAAACGTAAAAAGCATCTGGTGGAATCTGGGATGATAATATATTGGCAGTTTTGGTATCCGGATTCCTGACTGGATTATTTATGTCTGAGATTGCCTCTGAATGGCCACCTCCCGGATTCTGAATAAGACTGCGTATAGCAGTTGCAGATGCAAAGAAATCAGTAGATGACTGTAAATCAGGGGAGGAGCTTGCTGAATTTCCTTCAGGGACAGTGGTTTCATGATAGCCCATTCCTTCCCTGCGGATCGTGACAGGGCAGATCCGGCTGTTCAGACGGAGAAGTGCCTTGCAGTATTCGATTCCCAGAATATTATTCGGTGTATTCAGGATCTGTGTAACTTCATTTAACAGAGGAGTAAGGACTCCGTCAAAATCGTCACCATTGAAGTTGCGCGGATTCTTAAAATATTCTGTCAGTGCCTGGCTTCTGGCAGCCGGAAAAGTCAGCCCTTCGCTTAAAAAGCTTTTCAGCAGCTTTTTATATTCTTTAGGTTCTTCTACGAGGATCTCAGCCAGTTCTCGCAGTGCGCTGATCTCCCCGGATTCACTTCCAAAGCAGAGCATATCAACAACGCCAAGGCTGTCCAACAGGGAAACACCTCCCATTGCAAAGGCTTCCGCACTTGCTGTAGAGATGGATACCGGCATTTCAAGTACAAGGTCAGCGCCGCACCGCAGAGCCATTTCTGCACGTACGTGTTTGGAGATGAGAGCGGGAGTGCCGCGCTGCACATAATCTCCGCTCATGGCAACAATCACATAGTCTGCCTTTAGCTTTTCTTTTGTATACCGGATCTGATATTCATGTCCTTTGTGAAAAGGATTATATTCTGCAATAATTCCTGCTGTTTTCATAAATTTAGACAGAAAGCTCCTTTCTGAAATTTTGTAGAGTTCTCTCTTTTTTACCATATTGCATCTTAAAAAATACTTTTTTATGTCATATTCTACCATTCAGATGCTTGAAATACAAGGCTTCAGGAGTTATAATGAAAACAGCGCAGATAATTGATAGAAAATTGATATTGGATATCAGAACTGCTATATGAAAGGAGCCATTTTAATCATGGGATTTATTGACACACTCAAAGAGAGAGCAAAAGCAAACGTAAAAACAATCGTACTTCCGGAGACAGAAGATAAGAGAACTCTGGCAGCTACAGAGAAAATTTTAAAAGAAGGAATTGCAAAGGTTATCCTTGTTGGTAACGAAGAAGCTGTTAAAAAGAGTGCAGCTGAAGACGGATATGACATTTCCGGCGCACAGATCGTAGATCCTGCTACATCAGAGAAAACACAGGGATACATTGACAAGTTAGTAGAATTAAGACAGAAAAAAGGCATGACACCGGATCAGGCTAAAGAGATTCTTCTTAACCAGTATCTGTACTATGGTGTAATGATGGTAAAAATGGGCGATGCAGACGGTATGGTATCCGGTGCATGTCACTCTACAGCTGATACATTAAGACCATGTCTTCAGATCCTGAAAACAAAACCAGGTACAAAACTTGTATCCGCATTCTTCTTAATGGTAGTTCCGAACTGCGAATATGGCGCAAACGGCGCATTTGTATTTGCTGATTCCGGTCTGAACCAGAACCCGACTTCAGAAGAGCTTGCAGCAATCGCAGCATCTTCTGCAGAATCCTTCGAACTTCTTGTTCAGGAGAAACCAATCGTTGCAATGCTTTCACACTCCACTAAAGGCAGTGCAAAACATGCTGACGTAGATAAAGTAGTAGAAGCTACAAAGATCGCAAAAGAGCAGAATCCGGAACTTGCACTTGACGGAGAATTCCAGCTTGATGCAGCTATCGTTCCAAGCGTAGGCGCTTCTAAAGCTCCTGGAAGCGAAGTTGCAGGTAAAGCTAACGTACTTGTATTCCCAGACCTTGATGCAGGTAACATCGGATACAAACTTGTACAGCGTCTTGCAAAAGCAGAAGCTTACGGACCTGTAACCCAGGGTATCGCTAAACCTGTAAATGACCTGTCCCGTGGATGCTCTGCAGACGATATCGTTGGTGTGGTAGCTATCACAGCAGTACAGTGCCAGGCTGACGACAATAAATAAGATTTCAGTCAGACCGTAAAACGGACTGAGAATTATTTCATTGACTACATAATGTTAAAGGCATCGGAGGAGATATTTCTGATTCTGATGCCTTTGATATCATTACTCATATTTCCCTGGAAATGATGAGAATAATATTATAATATGAAAGGAAAAGCTGACAGAAATATTCGAAGACTTGTGTCAGGATTATGGACAGTATTCGAAATTTGTTGCCGGCAGAATATGAAAATGAACGTATTAGTAATCAACTGTGGAAGTTCATCCCTTAAATATCAGCTGATCAACTCTGATTCAGAAGCAGTTCTTGCAAAAGGTCTCTGCGAGAGAATCGGTATCGATGGAAGATTAGTATATCAGAAAACAGGCTGTGACAAAGAGATCACAGAAGCTGCAATGCCTACACATAAAGAAGCAATCCAGATGGTACTGGATGCCCTCACAAATGATAAAACAGGCGCAATCGGAAGCCTGAAAGAAGTAAATGCTGTTGGACATCGTGTTGTACATGGTGGTGAGAAATTTGCCAAATCTGTAGTGATCACAGATGAAGTAATCTCAGCAGTAGAAGAATGCAATTACCTTGCACCACTTCATAACCCTGCAAACTTAATTGGTATTCGTGTATGTCAGGAACTTATGCCTGGTGTACCAATGGTAGGTGTGTTTGATACCGCTTTCCATCAGACAATGCCGGCTAAGGCTTATCTCTACGGACTTCCGCTTGACTTCTACAAGAAATATAAAGTAAGAAGATACGGTTTCCACGGAACATCCCACAGCTTTGTATCCAAGAGAGCTGTTGAGTTCCTTGGCCTTGACAAAGATAACTCCAAAGTTATCGTTTGCCACCTTGGAAACGGATCCTCTATCAGCGCTGTTGTAAACGGTAAATGTGTAGATACAACCATGGGTCTGACTCCACTGGAAGGTGTTGTTATGGGAACCCGTTCCGGTAACATCGATCCGGCTATCATGGAATTCATCGCAAAGAAAGAGAACCTGGATATCTCCGGTATGATGAATGTACTGAACAAAAAATCCGGTCTGTTCGGTCTGTCCGGCGGTCTGTCAAGTGACTTCCGTGACCTGACAGACGCTATGAATGCCGGAGATAAGAAAGCTAAGATTGCTATGGATGTATTCTCATACAGAGTAGCAAAATACATCGGATCTTACGCTGCAGCTATGAATGGTGTAGATGACATCGTATTTACAGCTGGTATCGGTGAGAATGCAATTCCGGTACGTGAAAAAGTAGTAAGCTATCTGGGTTACCTGGGAGTTACACTGGACAAAGATGCAAACGGACACAGAGGAGAAGAAATCGTAATTTCTACTTCTGATTCAAAAGTAAAAGTTGCAGTAATCCCGACAAACGAAGAACTGGCTATCTGCCGTGAAACAGTAGCTCTGGTATAAAAACAGAGAAAAACTGTAAGATTATATATAAAAGAAAGTCCCCTTTTGACTGTAAGCCGAAGGGGATTTTCTTCCCACTGAAAGAAAGGATAATCTGCAAATATTAAAAGAATATTTCAGAAATATTGCAGGTTGTCAGGAAAAAACAGTTGACAAAAAGAAAATGCTTCTGTATAATTGGAGAAGTGTGGTTAGGAGTGAATTATGCTGATTGATTTATCCAAATTACTGACTCATGAAGGAAAGCAACAACAGGTAGAAATATTGCCGTCAGGAGATACTTTTTCCTGTGAACTGGGTGAGTTTTCTTATGGAGAGAACGAGCCGGTGATGCTGACGATCAAGCACAAAGAGAATCAGATTCTGAGTATCCGTGCGGAAGGTCAGGTTGCTGTATGGATTCCATGTTCCAGATGTCTGGAGCCGGTGCTGGTATCATGTCCGGTCGATTATGACGAGGAGATTGATATGAAGCTGTCCGAGGAAGAACGGATTGAGGCATTGGATGAAAGCAGTTTTATCCATAACAAAGAGCTGGATACCGATAAGCTGCTGCATAAT
>OHVX01000451.1_pt1 | contig 11613 bp, 9 predicted proteins | sample 1579581 | NCBI WGS metagenome assembly OHVX01 (sample SAMEA3882536, study PRJEB24775) | human gut metagenome | biome: human-associated habitat; feature: intestine environment; material: feces | place: Netherlands | collected 2009/2010
ATTTCATAAGCAGTGCATTTGATATTTTTATTGTGGTAACGATTGTGCTGAATCTGTTTGTGACCTTATTTCAGACATTTGATGAGTCGGCGCCTTATGCCAATGTATTGAATGTACTGGAGCTCATTACGATTCTTATTTTTACGGTGGAATATGTATTGCGCATCTGGACGGCAGATTTCCTGTATCCGAACAAGCCATACTGGAAAGCTGTACTGGCCTTTGTGTTTTCGCTGTATGGACTGATTGATTTCTTTACGTTCTTTCCTTATTATCTGCCGATTTTGTTTCCGATGGGAGCGGTGGCCTTCCGGATGTTCCGTGTGATCCGGATCTTTCGGCTGTTCCGGGTCAACGCGCAGTATGATGCTTTTAATGTGATTATTAATGTTTTAAATGATAAGAAAAATCAGTTGATTTCTTCGATCTGCATGATCCTGATCTTCATGGTGGCAGCTTCCCTGTGCATGTATAGTCTGGAGCATGAGGCGCAGCCGGAGCAGTTCGCCAATGCGTTTTCGGGAATCTGGTGGTCGGTTTCAACGCTTCTCACGGTGGGGTATGGTGACATCTACCCGGTGACGACGATGGGAAAAGTCATGGCGATTGTCATTTCCTTTCTGGGTGTCGGAATGGTTGCGATTCCAACCGGTATTATTTCCGCAGGTTTCGTGGAGCAGTACACGAAGCTGCGTATGCTGGCATTTCATTCCGAAGAACATGAATTAAAATTTGTCACTTCCGTGATCCCGCAGGGACATTCCTGGTGCCGGAAAAAGGTAAAAGAGGTTGCTTTTCCACCGCAGATTATTCTGGTTACGATTATCCGGAACGGAGAGGCACTGGTTCCGAACGGGGATACGGTTCTGCTGGAAAATGACACACTTGTCATCGGAGCAAAGCATTATAACGGTGAGGAATATATCAATCTGAAAGAAATCATTGTGAAACAGGAAAATGAATGGGTTGGTAAGCAGATCAAGGATCTGGATATTTCCCGTCAGGAGCTGATCGTCATGATCCGGCGTAAGAACCGGACGATTATTCCCAATGGACTTACCTATATTAAAGAGGGAGATGCGGTAGTACTGTATTCCAAGCTGAAGGATGCAGACTAAGGGGGAAAAGTGAAAAAACTGTGAACTCTCGAAATCCGGGAATTTCGTCACAAATTGCACACATTTAACTGATATTCTGCTACTACGATCAATATCGTAGTAGTTTTTTGCTTCATACGAAATTCCGTTGGAATTTCATGTGAAGCAAAAGCTCCGCTTGGATGCGCAGCTCGCGGAGAAGAAATTAGTTGCTTTGCAACACCGCTCGCGCGCGAAGAGTTCACAAGTGAACTCTTTATTTGAGTCCGGAACACTTAATGAATGCAAGTCGAAGACGCAGCATGAATTTAGTGAGAGGGACAAACAGAGTATTTAGAGAAAGCAATCCAAAGAAACGTTAAAGGGAGAATTTACATGGAGGAGATCAAGCAGTACCGGCATGAGAACAAATACCACATAACTTATGTGCAGTACTTATCATTACGGCAGCGGCTCCGCGCGGTGATGAAGCCGGATCCGCACACCAGACAAGATGGATCCTACCGCATCCGCAGCATTTATTTTGATAACCTCGCAGATAAGGCGCTGCTGGAAAAACAGGAAGGAGTTCCTTATCGTGAAAAGTTCCGGATCCGGTATTACAACGATGACTTTTCCCACCTCACGCTGGAAAAGAAAATCAAGAACCGCTCGTTGACCAGAAAGGAGAGTGCCCCGCTTTCCATAGAAGAATGTGAGAAGCTTCTTGCAGGTGACATGGCATTTATGAGAGAGCACCCACAGCCGCTTGTGAGGGAGCTGTATCTGAAAATGCGGCAGCAGCTTTTGAAACCACGGGTGCTGGTATCTTATCTGCGCGAGCCTTATATTTACGAAGCAGGAAACGTGCGGGTGACCTTTGACCGGGCGATACGGACCAGCATGTGGGAACAGGATTTTCTGCTGGATGAGGTCTATGACATCAGCTGCCACGCAGGTAATGGAGCAGAGGATCCGCCGGATTCCATACTGATGGAGGTAAAGTACGATAACTTCCTGCCGGAGATTATCCGGCTCCTGTTACAGACCGATGACGTGAGACAGCGGGCCTTTTCCAAGTATGCAGCCTGCAGACGCTTTGGATGAAGCAGATCAGGATAAAGCAGATCGTGATGAAGCTTAAAAAAGAATGATACATAAGTTTTGGAGGTAAGAGATGACTTTCAACGATATTTTTAAATCAAGTTTTTTAGAGAGTGTGACGGGATTTTCCCTGTCGGAGGTGCTTCTGGCAATGCTGTTCGCCGTGATTGTGGGACTGTTTATTTTCTGGGTGTACAAGAAGACATTTACCGGAATTCTGTATTCCTTCGGCTTTGCACTGACACTGATCGGACTGACACTTGTTACGACACTGGTCATTATTGCGGTAACCTCGAATGTAGTGCTTTCCCTTGGTATGGTTGGTGCGCTGTCCATCGTCCGTTTCAGGACGGCCATCAAAGAGCCGATGGAGATCGTGTTCCTGTTCTGGTCCATAGCAGTGGGCATCGTTATTGGAGCAGGAATGATTCCGCTTGCAGTTTTGGGATCGGTGATTATCGGTATCATTCTTCTTATTTTTGCCAACCGGAAAAATGTGGAGAACGCATACATTCTTGTTCTGAACTGCGAGAATGAAGAAGCGGAAAATACTGCAGCAGAGCTGTTAAAAAACACTGTAAAAAAGTATCGGATCAAGTCCAAAACGGTAAATGCAGATGGAATCGAGCTGACGACCGAATTAAAGATCAAGGATGATAAAATGGCATTCGTGAATCAGATGAATAAAATTACAGGCGTGAAGAATGCCACACTGGTCAGCTACAATGGAGTATATATGTCTTAGGAGGAAGCATGACAGAGCATAAGCATATCGGTAAAATCGTTGGTGCGCTGATGGCAGCGGCGGTTGCTTTCTGCCTGATAGTCACACTGTTTGCAGATCGTTTTGTGGCGGTTTCGGGAAGCAGCGCAGCAACGATGGAATATAAAAGTACCTTATTTGATACGTCTGAGATTATGACGGTGAACATTATTATGGACGAGGACCAATGGCAGGAGCTTTTGGACAATGCCATTTCAGAAAAATATTATGCATGTGACGTGGAAATCAATGGGGAAACGATTTCCAATGTCGGAATCCGGACAAAGGGAAATACCAGTTTAAGCTCAATCGCGAACGATCCGGATACCGACCGTTACAGCTTTAAGATAAAATTTGATAAATACGTGGACGGACAGACCTGTATGGGATTGGATAAGCTCGTCCTCAATAATAATTTCGCAGATGCCACCAACCGGAAGGAAGCGTTGGTTTATGATATGTTTCAGTACCTTGGGGCAGATGCTTCCTTATATCATTATGCCAAAATCAGCGTGAACGGAGAGTACTGGGGAACCTATCTGGCACTCGAAGCAGTTGAGGACAGCTTCAAGCTCAGGAATTACGGAGTATCCGATGGAAAACTGTATAAGCCGGAAACGATGGGAATGGGAAATGACCAGAAAGAAGAGGGTGAAAAACAGGATGGAAAATTTGATGGAAATTCCCTGCAACGGCCGGATAATGCAGACTTCCCGAGCAGTGAAGAAGGAGATTTGGCAAAAAACAGCAATTCTATGGACAGGCCGGAAAGACCACAAGGAGACTTTGATCAAGCCGGTATGGATGAAAAATTTAAGGATCCACAAGGCGGTTCTGGTGACTTCGGCAACCGCAACGGTGGTGCAGACCTCAATTATACCGATGATGACGTGGACAGCTACAGTACCATCTGGGATGGTGCAGACGGCAAGGTTACGGACAGTGATAAGGAACGGGTAGTTAATGCGATTAAGAATATCAATGAGGGAACGGACCTTACAGCATACCTTGACATAGACAATATTCTGAAATATATGGCAGTACATGAATTTGTTGTAAATCTGGACAGCTTAAGTGGCAATATGGCGCACAACTACTATCTGTATGAAAATGACGGGCAGTTGAATATTATCCCATGGGATTATAACCTTTCCTTCGGAGGAATGATGAACGGTGGAATGGGGGGCAGTCCGGGAAGAGAGTCCACGGAAAGCAGTGAGGCAACCAGCATGATTAACGATCCGATTGATACACCATTTGACGGAACGGACTTTTTTGATGCACTGTTGGAAAACGAAGAATATCTTGCACAGTATCACGGATATCTGCGGCAGTTGGCAGAAGAATATGTGCAGGGCGGCAGGTTACAGGAAGTATGGGAGCGTCTGGATGCACAGACGGATGAACTGATTGAGACCGATCCGACCGCATTTTATACCGCAGCCGAATATGAGGAAGCAAAGAAGACGTTATGGACGGTTTTGCAATTACGGGCAGAAAGTGTGCTGGGACAGTTGGACGGAACAATACCATCCACCGATGACGGACAGCAGAATGCGCAGGATACGTTAATTGATGGAAGCGCAATTGATCTGTCCGTCATGGGGGAATTTAATCATTAAACAGTGGTCAGGAATATAATAAAGTCCGATCCTTTTGGGCGATGGCAATATAGGTTTTTCCTTCATTGAGCTGGATTTCATTTCCGTTATCATCGTAATATTTCGTCGGAGAATAGTCTGATGTCTTCTTCCAGGTAATGTGGATACCACGACCCTTGGTAAAATAATAGCCGTCACTTGTAGAATCAATTGTCTGGAAAGCCAGATAACCTTTTGCATCCCGCTTGGACCAGTTGGTATTCTGAATAATCACATTGGAAAAAGTCAGCTGCTCACCATTCATGCCATCTACCTGTGCAGCACCGTGAATGTTTTTCAAATACTGGCCGGAAGCTGCATCATAGGTGAAATAGCTCTTGGTATAGGGAAAGATCTTGGACAGATCAATCACATTTCCTGGGATTGCAGATGCATACTGTTCCAGAGTGTTTACTCCGGAAGCAAAATTGAAATGGCTGGCATTGTAGTATTCCTGACGGGTAGTCAGGGAATATCCAAGACTTGCACAGGCTGTCTGAATGCCGGAAGCACTGATGTAGGCATTGTGTGGTGCTTTCCGGTCTGAGGTACGATAGAACTGACCAGAACCGGGGCGGTCACCACCGGTGCCATATTCACTTGTGCCGGATAAATTGTTGATATCCGGGGCTGTGATGCGGTCCTTCATATAGTAGACACCACCAAAGTGTATCAGAATCGGGTCCCATTCGGTAGCAATACTGATGTAGTAATCACGACAACTGCGGATGTTGCCGATCCGCTGAAGATCCTGCCAGTTGTCAATAATGGCAAGCTGTCTGGAAATATTGCCTTCCTCCATGATTTCATAAAGAACCTTGGCACGGCTGATGCCATAGGAAGGCTGGCAGGCTTTATCGGTTGGCATCATGACGGCAATTGGCCGCTGGGATGCCTGGGATGCAGGAATAAGCTCATTGGTGTAGACGCTGTGAACTTCTCCGTCAGCATGGGCATCTGTGCCTCCTATTCCGAGCCAGGGTGTGATGAAAATACCGAGTGAACAGATTGTGACGGCCGTGATAGAGGCAATGATTCGTTTCAGGGTAGCTGTTTTCATTGGAAATCTCCTTTCTTAAATAAGTAGTTATTCAGAGTCAAAAAAGATCTTTTTTGATTCGAGGAACTGAATCATATATTGATCCCAAAGTCTTTCTGCCGATTTATCCATGACAAAGCTGTGATAAGATACCGCAGTAATGAGCGTAAGCGAACCCTCCTGATATTTGATGTTCAAGACCAGCTGGTCAAGCTCTTCCGGGAGTGCGTCATGCTCTTTGTTAAAGCGTTCGGAAGCAAAGAGGGCCTTGATCTTATCCGGCTTCAGATAGAGTGTAAAATGGAAGCGCACAGGAGTCCTCTTTCCACGGATGAACTGGAAGCAAAGCTCCTGTAGGTCTTTCCAGCAGGAAAACTGATAGGAAGCTTCCTCATCCGGCGCATTCACATCGCCCTTGTAAAAGGCGGGAACAATATGCCCGTCAATGGTGAAGGTGTTGTACGTCGTAATGGAAGCTTCCGCCAGTAAAAAATCCTCAAAGCAGTCGGATTTTAATAAAATTCCCATAAAGTTTTTGGTTTCGGTAATTTTCAGTGCTTTCACAAATACCTCTTACTATCGTATTGGAACTATTCGGCTTTGAAGCGTTCTGCCTGTTCGGTGATCAGGGCATGATCTTCAAAGTAGTTGATCTTCATGGAATTCTTTACATCAGCGAGCGTCTGTGCGGCTACCTTTTCTGCCTCTATGGAGCCCTTGTGAAGAATTTCATAGACAGCGGGAATGTCCTTTTCCCATTCCTTACGGCGTGCACGGATCGGTGCCAGTTCCTCCTGAAGAACGTTGTTCAGGAACTTCTTCACCTTCACATCGCCTAAGCCGCCTCTCTGATAATGTTCCTTTAATTCATCTAAATTCGCATATTCCGGAAGGTATTCTGCGAACTGCTCATCCTTACAGAAGGCATCCAGATAAGTAAATACCGTATTGCCCTCAATATGTCCCGGGTCGGAAACCTGTAAATGGGTAGGATCGGTATACATGGACATGATTTTCTTGCGGACTTCCTCTTCGGTATCGGAAAGGTAGATGCAGTTGCCAAGGGACTTGCTCATCTTGGCCTTGCCGTCTGTACCGGGGAGACGCAGGCAGGCCTTGTTATCCGGTAAAAGGATTTCCGGCTCAACTAAGGTTTCTCCATAAACGGCATTGAATTTGCGGACGATTTCCTTTGTCTGCTCAAGCATCGGAAGCTGATCCTCACCAACCGGAACGGTGGTTGCCTTGAATGCCGTGATGTCGGCAGCCTGACTGATCGGATAGGTAAAGAATCCAACCGGGATGCTGGCTTCAAAGTTACGCATCTGGATTTCGGACTTCACAGTAGGATTACGCTGCAGCCGGGATACGGTAACCAGATTCATATAATAGAAGGACAGCTCACAAAGCTCCGGAATCTGTGACTGGATGAACAGGGTGGATTTCTCGGGATCGAGACCACAGGATAAATAATCAAGTGCGACTTCGATGATGTTCTGACGAACCTTCTCCGGGTTCTCAGCATTATCAGTGAGTGCCTGTGCATCCGCAATCATAATGTAAATGCTGTCATATTTGCCGGAGTTCTGCAACTCGACACGTCTGCGGAGAGATCCTACATAATGACCCACATGAAGTCTTCCGGTAGGACGGTCTCCTGTTAAAATAATCTTTGGCATTGTTTTTACCTCGTTTCTATGATCTTCAACTTATATTTGACAAATTTCATGGCGCTTTGCAGCACTTCTTACAGTATACACTATCCCTAAAGAAAAGCAAGGCGCGGAATCTAGTTAAACCACCGGCCGGTTGCTCCACAGGGAAGTACCAGTCCGTTTGAGGAAACCGGCAGTCCGATTTCGGAGGATTGTACCTCACCGCCGCGCTTTTTCTGGATAACGGCGCTTAACATATAGCTTAATACGGCAGGCTGAAGTCCTGTTGTATAGGAGTTAATGAGGAAAAACAGTGCATCATCACTTAAGAGCTGCGCTGCAAGTTCCACAAAGGGATAAATGCTTTCCTCAATCTTCCAGATTTCTCCCTTGGGACCGCGTCCATAGGAGGGAGGATCCATAATGATTCCATCGTATTTGTTGCCGCGGCGGATTTCACGCTCTACGAACTTTACGCAGTCATCCACCAGCCAGCGGACCGGAGCATCCTCTAAGTGGGAAGCTGCCGCATTTTCCTTTGCCCAGGTGACCATGCCCTTAGAAGCGTCAACATGGGTAACGCTCGCTCCGGCACTTGCAGCCGCGAGGGTAGCACCACCGGTATAGGCAAAGAGATTCAACACCTTCACAGGACGTCCTGCCTCCCTGATGCGTTCACTGCACCAGTCCCAGTTGACCGCCTGCTCCGGGAAAAGCCCGGTGTGCTTGAAGCTGAACGGCTTTAACCGGAAATTCAGTTCGCGGTAAGAGATGGTCCATTCTTCCGGCAGCTTAAAAAATTCCCATTCACCGCCGCCTTTGGAACTTCGGTGATAATGTCCGTTTAAGCGGTTCCATTCAGGAACGTTTTTTTCGGTTTTCCAGATGACCTGCGGATCCGGACGAAGGAGGATGTACCTGCCCCAGCGCTCCAGCTTTTCCCCACAGGAGGTATCTATTACTTCATAATCTTTCCAATGATCTGCAATCCACATTTTTGGCTCCTTCTGCCTCTTTCTGATAAGAAAATAAGTAATTCCATGATTATCTGCTTATGATGAATACTGTGCTTTACTCACGAATTCGCACTTTGTGCTTTACATCCTGCTTCGCAGGATATTCGTTTCACTCATTACATCATATATGTAATTTGGGCAAAAAAGCAAGGTTTTTATTTGAATTTCACTTGCAATGTGATATGATGTGTAACAGTTCAGCCAATCCGTACCAACCGGCAGCTTATGAATGGGTCTGGCTGTATAAGAACGTAGTCCGGACAGGATGAATTACTGAACAGTTATATTTGGAGGATGAGATGAGCAGAGCATATTTGCAGGATAAACAGAGGGTTGTGATCAAGATTGGAACATCTACAATCACGCACACGGATACCGGACACCTAAATCTGGTAAAGCTTGAGAAATTCGTGAGGATTCTTACCGATATTCATAATCAGAACAAGGAGCTTATCATTGTGTCTTCCGGAGCAATCGGAGCCGGAAGAAAGGCACTCGGTATTCAGGGAAAGCCCTCCACTCTGCCAATGAAACAGGCTTGTGCAGCAGTTGGACAGGCGAGGCTGATGATGATTTATCAGAAGCTTTTTGCAGAATATAATCAGACTATTGCTCAGATTCTGGTTACAAAGAACGTGGTTACGAACGGAATCAGCCGGATTAACGCAGTCAATACCATACAGGAGCTGCTTACCATGGGAGTGATTCCAATTGTGAATGAAAACGATGTGGTTTCCACGGATCAGATTCTGGATGGGAATTTTGGGGATAATGATACCCTGTCCGCGCTTGTTGCCAAAATGATAGGAGCCGATCTGCTGATTCTGCTATCTGATATTGACGGGCTTTATACCGATGATCCAAGAAGCAATCCGGACGCCCGGTTTATCAGCTGCGTGGAAAAGATTGATGATGAACTGCTTTCCTGTGCCAAAGGACCTGAAAGCGGCTTTGGAACCGGAGGTATGACAACGAAGCTTGCAGCTGCAGAAATTGCGAACGGAGCCGGAACGGATATGGTAATTGCCAATGGGGACGATCCGGTGAATGTCATCCGTATTCTGGAGGGCAAAGAGGTCGGAACCCTGTTTAAAGCGTAATTTCAGATCGTTTATCTGATTTATATAGCAGGCAGAATTCTGTCGAGGAAGCTGATCAGGTAGAGAAAATTCTGTTGACAAGGCAGATTATGAGAAACTCCAGCGTTTGTTGTAGAGTTATTGCGAATTAATAGGAAATAGAAAAGTGGAAATAGAAGAGTAGAAAATGAAGCAGTTGATAGAAAACCCGGAAAGCACACAGATCTTTGTGGTAATTCTTGCAGCTATTTTATTGGTAGTTCTTGTGATGTTCGTGATCTTTCTCCTTCGTAGAAGAAGACCGAAGGCGCAAAGCTACGATGAAATGGAGGGGCACGAATTTGAATATTTCTGTGCGGATCTTTTGGGAAAAAGAGGATTTGAAGAGGTAGAGGTTACAAAAGGAAGCGGGGACTACGGCGTAGATATTCTCGCAGAAAAGGATGGCGTGACCTATGCAATCCAGTGCAAGCGGTACGATGGTCCGGTCGGCGTGAAAGCGGTGCAGGAGGCTTATGCCGGACGGGACTATTATGACCGTATGGTGGGAGCGGTACTGACGAACCAGTACTTCACTACTCCGGCTGTTGAAGCAGCGAAGAAGCTCAAGATTCTGCTGTGGGATGGCGGATATCTGGAGAGCATGATGGAAGAGTAGAGGCGAACGACGGTTTGAACAGACTCTTGACATACCAATAACAATGAATTATCATAGAAATGTAGTAAAAAAGAGCGTTACCGTAAAGCAACGGTTCGCCTATTTATAAGTAAGCTTTATCAAAAAGCAACCTACATTTGGTCGTGGCGGTTGCTTTTTTGATGTTTATCTTTTCTGTAAGTTTGGATGATACTGATGAGCGTAACAATTATGCTGATAACCGTTACAACAATACCAATGACACTTACAGTGATTCCTGTCATCAATTATGTACCTTTCATTATATTTCCCATTTGTATCACCTCCGTTAATACAGGAAGCTCTCAAAATGTAAAACATTTTGGCGAAAGGTGAACCGCTACCCGTTTAAGTAACGCCCATATATACAGTATAACATGTAAAAGCAATAAATCAACAAAGAACAAACATTTGTTCTAGATGCTTGCTATCAAAATAAAATCAGTCAAGCCGATGAATAAACAGACCGCTTCGAAGCTTGGGCTCGAACCAGGTGGACTTCGGTGGCATTAAAAGACCGGCATCCGCAACATCAAGCAGCTCCTGAATGGAGGTCGCATACATGGAGAACGCAACGGTGCAGTCCTCGGCAACGCGCTTTTCCAGTTCGGAAAGTCCCCGGATTCCGCCGACAAAGTCAATCCGTTTATCGGTTCTAGGGTCTGCAATCTTAAGAATGGGACGAAGCAGATTATTCTGTAGGATAGAAACATCCAATCCTTCGACCGGGTCATCCACAACAAGGCTCTTGTCAGCGGTAAGCCGATACCAGCCATCGTTCAGATACATACCGAAGGTGCCCTTTTCTTCCGGAGCAAAGGGAGTATCACCGAGGTAGGAAACGGTGAATCCGGCCTTCCGGACTGCTTCTAAAAATTCCTCTTTCTTCATTCCGGCAAGATCCTTCACCACACGGTTATAAGGCATGATATAAAGCTGGTCATCCGGGAAAAGTACGGAAAGAAAGTGGTTGAATTCTTCTTGACCGGTATAGTCAGGATGCTCCTTGCGGCGTTTTAATCCAACCTTCACCGCAGAAGCACAACGGTGGTGACCGTCTGCAATATAAGTAGTGGGAACTGCGGCAAAAGCCTGTTCCATTTTTTCTATGACATTACTGTCGGAAATCACCCAGGCGCGATGTGTAATCCCATCCGGGGAAGTGAAGTCGTACACGGGTGTTTTTTCTTTTTCCTTCCGGATAATCCGGTTGATTTCTTCAACAGAGCGGTATACTAAGAAGATCGGACCGGTCTGCGCATTGGTGCGGTCCACGTGGTTAATGCGGTCAATTTCCTTTTCTTCACGAGTATTTTCATGCTTCCGGATGGTGCCGTTTACATAGTCATCAATGGAAGAACAGGCAACAATACCGGTCTGGGAACGACCGTTCATGGTGAGCTCATAGACATAGAAGCAAGGTTTTTCATCCATAAGAAAAGAGCCGTCTGCGATCATTTCGTCCAGTGTTTCTCTGGCTTTTTCATAAACACGATCGTCATAGGTATCGACAGAATTGTCAAACTGGGTTTCCGCACGGTCAATTTTTAAGAAAGAAAGAGGTT
>OHVX01000452.1_pt1 | contig 11607 bp, 9 predicted proteins | sample 1579581 | NCBI WGS metagenome assembly OHVX01 (sample SAMEA3882536, study PRJEB24775) | human gut metagenome | biome: human-associated habitat; feature: intestine environment; material: feces | place: Netherlands | collected 2009/2010
CAAAATATAAGTTCATGCGTCTAATAGTGAGAATTAGCGGCATTTAGAGGCGTTCAACCATAAGTGGAGTGCTTTTCTGGGAGAAATATGGCATAATAAAGCCGACAGGAGGTGACGCATATGGTTGAACCATTAGAACTTGGAAGGTTTATATCGACATGCAGGAAGGAAAAAAATCTGACGCAGAAGCAGCTGGGAGAAGAACTGGGCGTGACAGACAGAGCTGTGTCAAAATGGGAGAATGGAAAATCATTCCCGGACATCAGTCTGATCGAGCCACTGTGTCAGATACTGGATATCAGTGTCAGTGAATTCATGCTTGGAAAAAGGATTGAACCGGAACACTATCAGGAAGAGACAGAAAAAGCCTGGATTGCATCGCTGGATGAGCCGTTATTGTATAAAATTCAGATGATCATATATATATTAGGAATTGCAGCGGTTGCGGTATTGCAGGTTCCTCTTTTTTCACACGGACCTATGTGTGTGAATATTATATGCTGGGCTGTATGGGGTGCACTGTTCTTTGCTGCATATTACCTGGATAAGAAAATCCCGGAAAGGAAGCTGAGATATTCGAATCCCTGGATCGAAGGGGTGTTTTCAGTGATTTATTTCCTGTGTTATATGTTATGGTTCTTTTTGCGCAAAGATGAATGGGGAACATTGCCGATGTCGGAACAGACGTCGCTTTGGGCGATAATTGTTGTTGGATTGATTGTGGAGTTTTGTGTGAGAGTTTTTTCGGCAAGAAAAAAGAGGAGAAGTGCTGTTTAATGCGTTTAAAACAATAGAAATTGTATCGCAACAGCGATATAATAAATAAAAGAGCATATGCCTGACATGGGAAATATAAGAATCAAGGATGAAAATATGAATAAAACAACAATCATAACCAACGTACAAACCCATCTTTTTGAGCTGCAAGACTTAAAATACCGCGACTTCCATGCAAAACTAATGCCGACAGTCAACAAAGAAAAGATCATCGGTGTCCGGACGCCGGCACTTCGTGTATTTGCGAAGAAGTATGGAAAAACGGATGAAGCAAAAGAATATCTGCAGATACTGCCACATCAGTACTACGAAGAAAATAATTTGCATGGACTTTTGATCGAACAGATTAAAGACTATGACATATGTCTGGAAGAACTGGAACGTTTTCTTCCGTATATTGATAACTGGGCGACCTGCGATATGCTTGCGGTCAAGGTAGTGAAGAAACATCTGGATACATTTATAGATGAAGTATACCGATGGATGGAATCCGACCATGCATATACCATCCGGTTCGGTATCAGTATGCTGATGCGCTATTATCTGGAAGATGCATTTCAGATGGAGTACCCGGAGAAAGTGGCACAGATCCGTTCGGAAGAATATTATGTAAATATGATGCGTGCATGGTATTTTGCGACGGCGCTTGCAAAGCAGTATGATAAGATTCTCCCGTTTATCGAAAAGCAAAAATTAGATGTCTGGACGCATAATAAGACGATCCAGAAAGCTATCGAAAGTTACCGGATCACGCCAGAGCAGAAAGAATATCTAAGAGGGTTAAAGATTAAAAAATGAAATCCATATCCATTTATACGATCACAAGAAATCAGAATATCGAACAGCTGCAAAAACTGGAACGTCAGTTATCCGGAAGAGACTATTTTCTGAAAATGCGGGAATGGGAACTGGAAAGTATGAAAGCACTGACAGCCGAATTGGAAACCTGTATGGAGGATGTATATGCACTTCGTTTCTTTTATTCGTTTCAGATTCCGAGACTGGGAAAAGAATTTGATCTTCTTCAGATCAAAGAAGACCAGATTGTAAATATTGAGTTAAAAAGTGGTGTGGTATCAGATGAGGCCATTCGCAGACAGCTTTTGCAGAACCGCTATTATCTGTCGGTGCTTGGAAGAACGATTCATTCGTATACTTATATCAGCAGCCAGAACCGTCTGGTAAGACTGACGAATCATGATCATATCGCAGAGGCAGACTGGGACGAATTATGCAGAGCTTTGAAAAGAGAAAGTCCGGATTATGACGGGAATATCGAAGAACTGTTCCGCACAGAACTCTATCTGATCTCACCGCTCAGAGAGCCGGAACGCTTTTTACAGAAAGAATATTTTCTGACGGCACAGCAAAGAGATATCGAACGACAGATTCTGAAAGGAATCCGTGCAAAACATTCCGACTATTACTGGTTCAGCGGACTTCCGGGGACGGGAAAGACATTGCTTCTGTATGATCTTGCGATGAAGTTGTCGGTACGTCAGAGAGTCTGCATGATTCATTGCGGAGAATCAGGAGAGGACTGGAGAATTTTACATAAACGTCTGCGCCGGATTGATTTTCTGTCGGATCGTCAGTTATCACTTCAGGCAGCAAAGCAGACGATGACAGAAAATGTGTGTGCGGAAGAAGCGTTTGATACATTCTTAAAGCCATACAGTGCTATTCTGGTGGATGAGGCACATCTGCTTTCTGTGGAGCAATTAAAGATATTAGAAGAGCGTAAAAAACAAATCCCGGTAATCTTTTCCAGCGATACGGAAGATATGATCTCGCCTGAAGAACTGGATCGTGAAATACCGCAGCGGCTTGCCGGTCTGCCGGATGTGCAGAGCTTTCATCTGACAAATCGTATCCGTACAAATGCAGAGCTATCTTCCTTTATCCAGAATATGATGGATTTGTCACGTAGAAAAGGGAAGAATGGCTATCCCAATATTGAAGTAGTGTATGCGAATGATGATACAGAAGCAGTATGTTTGATGCAAGGCTATGCGAGACGGGGATATCTCTATCAGAATCCGGCAATGCGGGATGTGAACCGCCTGGTAGCCGTACTGGATGAACAGTATTATTATGATGAGGACGGTTATCTCCGTGCGAGAAAGATTAGTGAAGCTTCTTATGAAATAACCCGTATAACAACGAGTGAAGGCAGAAAATCAAATGTGAGACTTCTTTTTCATCAGCTGAATCAGGCAAAAGAAAAACTGGCGATTGTGATCAAAGACAATCCGGCAGTGTATGATACGATTTTGGATATATTATAGATGCGTAAAAACAGATAAAGAACTGTTTTTACGCATTTTTCTGTATCAGTCATTTCCAGATATTTTCAGAAAGAAAATTTGCCCGGTTCCGAAATGCGTGGTACAATATTCTTCAGATAAAATATTGAATCAGAGAGGTTTTTACAATGGGAGAAAAAAATTACAGTAAAGTACCTGTATTTGAAAATGGACTGGCACAGCCTGTTTTCAAATTCACAGACGGAAAGACAGGAGAAAACTATGATCCTGCCACATCAAGTATCGTAAGATACTGTGTATATGTGGAATCTGACTATGACATGGATGGAGACGGAAAGAGAGATCTCGTTAAAGCATTCATCCAGGTTCCAAGAAGTGCCGTAGAAGGCAATTATAAGGCGGCAACGTTATATGAGGCGCGTCCGTATTGTGCCGGTGTACAGGCAGACGGATACGATCATATGAAAGAAGTGGAAAACAAAGAATATCGCAAATTTGACTTTGCAGATCTTGACAAAGAAGTGCCTGCACGTATTCCGGAAGGGACGATCAGTGCCATGGATCTTGCATTAAAGGCAGATCCGGCAGACTGGTATTATCCGGATAAAGGAAACAATAACAGCATGGTATATGAAAATCTAGATAACTTCAATTATTATCTGGTGCGCGGCTTTGCAGTGGTTGTAAGTGCCGGATTCGGAGCGCTTGGCTCAGATGGATTCAACTATGTCGGTTCAGAGTATGAAAGAGATGCATTCAAATCTGTTGTAGAATGGCTGCATGGCGACAGAGTGGCTTACGCAGATCGTGAAGGAAAGATCGAGACGAAGGCAGACTGGGCGAATGGGAATGTTGCCATGACCGGAAGATCTTATGCCGGAACCATGCCGTTTGCAGTTGCAACCACAGGCGTAGAAGGCCTGAAAACAATCGTTCCGGTTGCGGGTATCGCAGACTGGTATACACAGCAGAATATGCAGGGCGCACAGCGTTACTGGCCAAAAGAGATGCTGAACAGTTTTCTGGCATATTTTTGTTCCAGCCGTTATAACGATGAGACATTATCTGAGAAACAGTTGGATGATATTGCAGCATTCCATCATGAATTAAGTCTTCAGCAGTTAAAATGCGGATTCGACTATGATCCGGATTTCTGGGGAGCCGGAAACTACCGTCTGCATGCAGACCAGATCAAGTGCAGCGCACTGATCGTACATGGATTCAACGACGAAAATGTATCTACAAAACAGTTTGAAATGATGCATACTGCATTCGAACAGGCAGGGCAGACAGTGAAACTGATCCTTCATCAGGGGCCGCATATCACACCGACCATGGCGAATAAGAATTACGGAATCCTGATCGATGGAAAATTCTATGATGATATCGTAAATGAATGGATATCCCATTATCTGTACGGAGTAGAAAATGGTGCTGAAAAGATGCCGGAAGTACTTGCGCAGACAAACTATGACCAGAAAAAATGGGAAACAGAAAGTGCATGGGAAACAGAGTATACCATGAAGCTTACTTCAAAAGAAGAGAGTAAGACAGTGATTGATACAGACTGGGAAAAAGCTGGTGTCAGTGCAGAAAACTTCGATGATGTGATGGCACTGAAGTCTACAAATATGGCTCAGCGCTATGTGACAGATCCATTTGAAAAAGCCGTGACTGTACAGGGAACGGTATGCCTGAACTTAAAGGCAGCATTAAAAGACGGAAATATCGAAACAGATTTTGATCCGGAAAACAGAAACGATGTGGATACACTGACCATGCAGCTTGGTAATTCCAAAGTATCCGGTAAAATGGATGATGTAGAGATTGCAGTGCTTCTCTGTGATGTATGTGACGAAGAATTCGACAGCATCCAGACTGTAGATCCGGAAAGAAATATCGTTCCGGTAACGACAGTAAAATAAGGCGGAATCATGAATGGCGGAGATCTTCCGGCATTTGATGAGGCAGAATTCAATACTGTACATAAAAAATACCGCGTGATCACACGTGCATTTGCAGATCTGTGTAATCCGGAAGCAGGTTATGCGCCGGAGACAGCACAGAACAGTATCGAGCTTAAAAAAGGCGAATATCATGATTACAGCGTATATCTCAATGCGACAAGATATATCGTAGAGCCGGGACACAGACTTGCAGTAGTTGTTGCAACAGAAGATCCGGTGAACTGTCTGATCCATAAGACATATTCGGTAGAGATTGATGACAACTCTGTGATGGTGGAAGTTCCTGTGACAAAAGCGAGTGAGGACATGGGACTGAATAAAGCGGAATAGATAGAATATCTATCGGAAATGAGAAAAGTACGAGCTGCTGGTTGAAAATATTAGAAGTAAATGATTGAAAAAATAAGAACTGCTGTTTTAGGAGTAAAGTCTTAAAATAGCAGTTCTTTTGTGTTGCCATGTGTTCGTAAGGAGCTGCTTGGCTGCCAAAACATCTGTAAGGAGCTTTGCCAATGGTAAGTTTTCTGTATCAGCAGACGTTTTTTCAAGAATTCATGGCCACAAATCCCGGAATTCATGGCCAGTTATAACAATATTTGTAACTATCGTGGTACAATGAATGCAATAATTATGTGAATAAATACGGAGAAAATATAAATGTTTCAGATAGCAATGATAGAAGATGAAGAACATACAAGACAGGAAGTGGAAAGACTTATTAGCCGGGAGTTCGAGAAACTTAAGGTGCAGGATATAACCACCGAAATATATAAAACAGCCGAAGAATTTCTGGAAGTTAAGAAGCACTACGATGTAGTTATCTCAGATATTGATCTTCCGGGGAAAAGCGGGATCGATCTGGGAAGAATTTTAAAGGCAGAACAAAAAGATATCTGCCTGGTATTCCTGACATCGTACGCCGAATTTGCAGTGGATAGTTATGTCCTCGAGGCATATCAGTATATTTTGAAAAGAGATATGAAAGAGCGTTTGCCGGCAGTATTACAGAAAATTTATCAGGAAAAGCAAAAAGAGAGCCAGAATTTCTTCTGGATTGGTGGGGTGACGGACCAGAGAAAATTATATCATAAAGACATTATCTGTATCCGCAAGGTCAAAGGGCAGAAGTATGTTGAATTTGTAATGGTAAATGGCGCATACAAAGAACGTCTGGCACTGCATCAGATTTTTGAAGATTTGAAAAGCCCGGCTTTTATATTTGCCGGAAGAAGTTATATTATCAATATCGATCATGTGGATCGGATCACGACGGCTGCCATCTATCTGGAAGACGGGATTAAGATTCAGGCAGGGGCAGAGACTATTCAGGATGTGAAGACACAGATCATGGAATACTGGAGAAATGTAGAATGAAAGAATGGACGAGAAAGCGAAAAGCAGATGTTTGTATGGGGATTCTGTTGCAAATATATTTCTTCTTTCCATGGATCCGTATAGACGGAGGGTATCACACGATTCACGTGTATCTGATCGAGATATTCCGGAAAGAAAGCTGCATCAAGGCATATAATTATATTTTCTTATCTGGGCATCCAATCTTATGGAAATATTCCGGTTTTGCGGCAGTGACATTTACCATGATCATAGCATTTATGATTGTGATGCAGATGATCGAACTATGGCAATTGTACAGACATATGAAAGGGATCAAAACGTTTGATATACACAGGTATGTCTGGGTTCTTGCCATCGTTCTTTTTTTCTTATATCTTGATGCTTCATACATCTATCTGGATGACAGTGCGCTGTTCAAGCTTAGAATCTATATGTATATGGTGATATTCATAGGTATTATTGGAATCTGGATGTTTCTGGATATCGAGGCGGCTGCATGGGATACGGAGACAGCAAAGCATAAGACAGAACTGAAAGAGCGGGACGAACAGTTGCTGCAGGTAAAAGTGAAAGCGCTGGAAGAAAAATATCAGGAAATGTTAAAGAGCCGGAAGGTTGTACATGATATGAAAAATCACCTGCTTGCATTGAAAAAATACGATCAGGAGAGAGACTGGGAAGGACTGCACCAGTATCTGAATGAATTAAGTGATGATATGCTGGATGACAGCTATCAGATCTGGACGGGTAACCGCATGCTGGATATGATCCTCAATCAAAAGACGAAAGATGCAAAAGAGAAAGAGACGGATATGCAGATTGAGACAGAAGTATTTGCAACCCTTCCGTTTTCAGACAGGGAGATTATTTCACTTTTTGGAAACGTTCTAGATAATGCGCTGGAAGCCTGTGAACGGATCCAAGATAAAAAGCGCTGGATAAAAATTAAGATAAAAAAGAAGAATCATTTATTATATATTGAGACCTCAAATGCAATTAAAGAAATGCCGGTGCAGAATCAGAAAGAATTTGTATCAGTAAAAGAAGATGAGATACTTCATGGATATGGAATGAAGAACATACAGGATATTGTCAGAAAATATGACGGCATATTCCGATATAAAATTTACGGGGAGTATCTGGTCTGTATCATCTCGATATATGATATAAGAGGGGCGGAAGAGGAATGAGAATGGAAGAGAAAAAGAGACGGATGAATATTATTCTGGGGATCATACTTCAGATATATTTTCTGTTTCCGTGGATGAATATAACGGGAGAACGGAAGAATTTTATTATGTATGTAATTGCTGTGTTGAGAAATCACAGTTGTGCAGATACATATAACACGACGTTTTTAGACGGAGCAGCAGATGCATTACCACTGGATATTCATACACTGGCAAAAACATTCACGGTATGTGTTATGCTGTATGTCGTTCTTGAAGTAATCGAAACAATACGGCTTATCTGTAACATCAAGGGATGGGAAATAAAATTTTTATCTATCATAGAACTTATCGGATTATTTGCAATGCTGTCGGTAGTGGCCGAGATTGGACTTAACAGTTCATGGAGCAGTGCGGGTACGATACAGGTATTCCCGATGTATCTACTTGGGTATCTGGCAGTATTTCCGATATGGACGGGGATACGGTTACTGATGCATAAATCCATGGAAGAATGGGAAGAATCCGGTGAACAGATCCTGAAAACTCAGGAAAATGATAAGCATTATAAACAGGAACGGAAAAGAAGATTATATTTTCCAGGGAAATATTCGAAGCTTTATTACCATGTGCTGTGGGAGAATTTTAAATATCACTGGAGAGATTTTTCTTTTTTATTTGTATCGGTTCTGTTATCGGCAGCATTTCTGTTCATTGGATTTGGAATGAGAGAGGCATTTTCCGGAAGCTATGGATATGATAATGAATTACTAGGGCTTGGGCTGACTGAGATTATGAAGGACTGCCTGATCGTGATCGTACTGATATCATTGTTTTTGATTACGGTTGTCATGGTATTCTACCGGAAAAAACGGATGGCGGATGATGGGATTTTCCGGACACTTGGCATGCGGAGCAATGCCGTGTTCTGGTCCTGGATCGGAGAATTACTTGCCGGATTTGCGGTGGCACTGGTGACGGCATTTGTGATTGGAAGAGCCATTTTGTTTGGCATATATGCCGCTGTTATACAGCATTTTCCTAAAATCGATATGAAATCAGAGGTATCGTGGAAGGTGTATCTGATCACGGCAATCGTGATAGCTGTTATCTGTTTGTTTGCTTTTGGTATCTCTGGGGATATCCATGCAGGAGAACGTTCCGCCGATGCCAGAAATGCAGCGGTGAAAAGTGAGAAGATTCCGGGAATATACAGAAAAGCAGGGGCGTTGATCAGCGGGCTGCTGGGAGTAATCGTCCTGTATCTGTATACACAGAGAAGATTTTCAGAGAGTATCTTTCTTTTGTGTGGGTTCTTCCTGTGTTTGTATGTTTTTCTGTATAATATAGGTGCCATGGTCCTGCGTAAAAAAGAAACGTCTATGGATCAATACCTGCGAACCCTTCCGGAAGAACATATGATACGACACAGATACCAGACAACTGTAAAGTATCTGACACTTATGATCGTGATACATGTATGTGTGATGTCCTTTTTCTCGGTAAAAACATACTTGATACTCAGCAGATAATTAACAATGCAGGAAATGACAAAGCCGAATACTGCTGAAATATAAACCGTGTTCTGTCCAAAAAAATAAGTTGGAATCGTAGTAATTGCAAAGTCAATAATAAAGCAGATCACTCCTACGATTCCAAACTTAATGATTTGTTCTAATAATTTTTTCATATCCGCCTCCATAAAATGATAACATATCCATCATAGTATTTTATCAAATGGAGGACTCGCTTTCAATGTTTAATTTTAATTCTTTCCACATCCACAGCCGGGATTCGGATGTAAGTTTGTATTCTGATAAGTCATAAACGGTCTTACCTGTTCAAAGCACGGCTCCGGATCCATCTGACATCCACAATCTGAAGAAGCTCTCTCTGCATGGCTGCTTTCACAACAGGTCTCCTGCTCCTTCCTGCAATCTCCCTTGGAATTCTCCGGTCTCTCTCTTCTTGGCTGAATCACGCTCTGGGTTCCGCAGCCACAACCACAGGAACTGGTATTGCTGCCTCCACGGCAGGCCTCTCCACAGCACCGGTTCATCGCACACAAAATCAGTAAAATCAGTAAACAGCTGCCATTCATAATATGAATAACTCCTTTTACCACAATGGTTCTACTTCATAGTATGCTTCTGCTTCAGGAATGTTCTTATGTAGGCAAAGGTTTCTTTCTCTCCTTTTTCTGCCAGCATATAAAGGAACCGCTCCAGGATTTCCCTCGTATAGGGATGAAGCGGGGCGTGTTCGCTGCCCTTAAGATAGTACTTCAATGGTGCATCATCAGTATAACTATTCCCACTATAAATCTTACTGGCCGCAATGCGGTCAGCCAGCATCTCTGCGATATAACGATCCGGCATGGGAACCGGTACAATTTCCCCCCGCTTCCCGGTTGCAGTATAATCCAGCCAGTATTCGTAATGATGCCTGTTTCTTCCTTTATGATGAAGCCATGCGCTTGAGTAACCAAGAGCCTCACGTTCGGCATTGTTCGGGCTCTGTGTTCCCTGATAATATTTCACTCCCACCCAGAATTCCGAGGGACTGTATTTCGATAAATCATGTAAAATCCCCTGCTTATACAGACCAATTTTAAAACAGCCCTGCATCACAAGGATCTTATGGTATGTGATAGTTTTAAAATGCTTCCAGATATTACGGATATTCATGTTACTTACTACTGCTTTCTGTCTGATATACGGCAATGCTCCGGCTTTCGATCACCTGTCCGTTGTCAGCTTCCATTTCCTTCAAAGCCTTTCCTCCTGCCTCTTCTTCCGTTGACAGAATCCTTTTCCAGCGAAGGGTTTTCGGAAGCTTCGGAAGTGCCAGCTTATGCGCCTCCCAATGCATATTATATGCAAGATAAAGGAACGGATCGCCCTCATTCGCATACCTTCCACAAAGAAAAATATTCACAAGACGGCTCACAAAGCTTAAATCCGGGCGCCATGCTTCAGCTCCGTGATAGGAAATGTCCGGATAACCACAGCCAAGTGAATCCATAACCTTCAGTTCCTTTTTCATATGAATGATCGGATTCTGCTTCCGGAGCGCAATCATCTTTTGAGTGAAGGAAAGAAGCTCCTGAAACATCTGGGTATTATCTTTCCATTGCAGCCAGAATACTTCATTATCCTGACAATAGGCATTGTTATTTCCAAGCCGGCTGTTGCCAAATTCATCCCCACTGAATAAGAATGGGGTTCCCTGACTGAGCATTAAAAACGCAATGGCATTCTTGATCTGCTTCTTACGCAGCGACAGTACATTTTTCTTACGTGTCGTTCCTTCAACACCACAGTTCCAGCTGTAATTGTAGTCAGTTCCATCGGCATTATTTTCCCCATTGGCCTCATTGTGCTTGCGGTCATAGGAAACCAGATCCATAAGACTGAAGCCGTCATAATCACACACCGCATTCATCACCGCATATTCCTTTGGGTTCCGGCGCTGATAGCGGATAAAGTCATTTACAAGTCCCTCATCACCCTTTAAAAATCTGCGGATATCATTGCGGAAATTTCCGTTGTCCACCGCCACATGCTTAAAGGAATCCTCCTCAAGACAGGACAGATCCTCCTCCGGCAGATAAGGAAGCCACAGCTTGCTTCGTTTTAAAACCGGCTCTTCTAAAAGCATCCGCACCGGAAGATGAAATCCATTGATCCGGAATCCATCCACATGATATTCCATTGTCCAGAATTTCAGAACCTGTACCATAAAGCCCTGAGAAATATCCTCCGGGAAATAAAAATGCATCATCACTTCGATTCCTGCCTTATGCAGTTCCCGGACCATGGTTTTAAAGCTGATTTCCGGGGCTTTCGCACTATAGGATGCCTTCGGTGCAAAGTAAAAGCCCTTCTGGAAGCCCCAGCAGTTCAGACGTCCGTCCTGTACTTCCTTCTTCCCTTCCTCTTCCTTCTGTTTTGCTTCCTCCGGTTCCCGGTGGTCAGAATACAGAGGCTTGATTTTCGCTTCATCAAATTCGTAACAGGGCATCAGTTCAACCGCCGTAATGCCAAGCTGCTTCAGATAAGGAATTTTCTC
>OHVX01000453.1_pt1 | contig 11604 bp, 10 predicted proteins | sample 1579581 | NCBI WGS metagenome assembly OHVX01 (sample SAMEA3882536, study PRJEB24775) | human gut metagenome | biome: human-associated habitat; feature: intestine environment; material: feces | place: Netherlands | collected 2009/2010
AAAAGGCTGCAGCGAGAACGAGCGTACAAATCCATACGGCCTTGTCTCTTAGGATTAGTTTGAGAAGAAGTCGACAGTACATTTAGAAGCACCTACGTTCCTCAAAGAATTGTTAGATTAAAAGTAACAGACCGGATGAAGATACGTGCGACGGGGGCGAGGCGAATGGCTGAGCGGTATCGATATGCGGGTTCAACGGTATCACATTGGCCACATAGATTTTTAACTTGCATTTCTACCCGCCCTTTTCGTAGAGTCGCCGATACGTGCTTAGCGCACCCTCGGCGCGTCCGGCAGGCTTTGCGAAATGGGATCCAGGAGACTTCGGCGCAGCATCATCTTGCGGAATGCTTCTAATGAGCCTCCCATCCTTCAAAAACAGAATCTCATCGCACAGCCTATCGACCGAATCCAAGATGTGGGATGACATGATGATGCACGTACCAGAATCGGCCAGCTTCCTGAGAATCTCGGAATGCAAGTCCACCCTGCTGGGGTCGAGCGCGTTCATGGGCTCATCTAATAGAAGGTACCGCGCGCCCGTCGCATACGCAATCGCCAGGGTAAGCTGCTGCTTCATGCCCTGGCTCAGAGTGCGGATCCTCATCTTCGCGAACTCGCCTATCTGCGTTTGTTCCACTATCTCTTCGATATCGCGAGCATGCGGCCACATATCGCAAACCATCTTGAGGTGATCTTCCGCACGCAATCCGGGATACAGCAGCGTCCCCTCACCAGGTGCATAGAAGATCATAGAACGGACCTCTCTCGCACCCGTACCCTGCACCTCATCCAGAACGATGCTCCCGTCCACGCGAGGACCCGGCAAACCTGCCATCGCACGCAGCAACGTCGTCTTTCCATGCCCGTTCGGAGCGACGAGACCGTAGACCGTACCCGGGGCAAACTCAGCGTTCACCGAATCTACGAGCACCTTCTTTCCATAAGAGATCGTCAGCGTTTGAAGGTCAATCATCGAGATCATCCCCTTTCGATCTTTGGAACACTCAGGCGCACCATCAACGGAGATACGGCGCCCAAGACCACCAGCAGAGCGCCCGATGCGCCGACGACCTCTCCAAAAGGCATCGCGTTCGTCCCTCGCCCAAGGAACCCAATCGTCCCCACCTGGGAAGCGGGATCAAACGAGGCGAATGGAGCCAGCAGCGCGACGCCCATGCCCACGCTTTCAACATGAGCGCTCAACGAACCCAACACCAAGAGAACCGCGCAAACCATTCCGGTGACAACGGGGTTGCGGCTAATCGCTGCTGTCAACGCAGCGACGACGGAAATCACGCCGTATGCCATGACCAGCAACGGAATACTGCACAACACCGCCTCCCCCACCATGGACGTTGTCGAAGCTCCCGCCCGAATGAGAGCGACGGGATACTCCGATCCACCCGCACCGTTCTTAATCACGGACACAACGACAGCGGGAACCATCGACACCAAAAGCAGCACCAAGCCAAGCAGGAGAGCCAGCGCAACAGCCGTCAGAAAACGCACATGCGCTGTTGCGGGGATCTGGAGAACCAGAAGGGAACGACACTGCAGGTGGGTGCACGCGAGCGATGTGACAACCACGGGCAACAGCAAAAATAAGGAGGGAAGCGCTGCCTGGAGATACGAAAGGAGGATTAATGGGGGCATCTTCGTACTTAACTCGTAAACCTTGGGGTCCGGCAAGCTCGCGATCGACTCAAGCAGAAGGGCGCGCGCCTCCGCACGAGAAGGAGTCTCCGGCTCGATTCCGATCGATTGCAGGAGAGTCGCATCTACCGCGCCCAGCTCACCTCGAGCGCGCTCGTACGTCGCAAGGCTTCGAAACCCCTCCGCAGGCATAGGCGCGTACACGAAACCCGAAAGAGCATCCCGCATGTCTTCCAGGGCCGCTTTGCCCTCGACGTCCATATTCGCAGCGTTCTGCTCTAGATACCGATCTATTGAACGGAGCTCCCCATCCCTATACCGAACAGCGGAAACGTTATCAGCGTCAGGAAACATCTCGACCAGAGCCGGGGCCAGCATCGTCGTCGACATTGCAATCGCGCATACGGCGAGGGTAGGAGAACGCAGGAGCAGTTTCCCCATCGTTCTTACGTATGCAACGGCGGAGGCACAAGCGCTCGAACGAGTTGCCGTTCTCGATGCAGTGAAGGAACCTCTCTCAAGACAAATCGGGGATATCGGGCACGCGCAGCCGCTCTTTCCAGCAACGCAAAGCAGGCTAATTGCCAGCACCTCGATCCCGATTGCGCATACGAGGGCAATCGCGCCACGCTCGAAGCAAAGTCCAGGCAGATTCACTATCTGCGTTGTCGGGTACGGGCTATAGGCGCCGACGGTCAACTCAGTGTTCGCATACGTAAGGGGATTCAACAGGGCGAACTCACGTAAAGCGATGGATCTTCCGTAATACCCGGGAACCATCGTCACCCCCATCAGGGCACATACGAACACGATTCCAAGCGTAGGGTTATTGGCAATCTTCACGGCAAGGTGAACGACAAGCGAGATGAACGCTGCCACCAAGAATTGCATGATGGCCGTCTGCGCGAACACCAGCCAAGCCGGTTTGATAACCGGAGTCGCATATTGAATGTAGCCTATCGGATAGAACGGCGAGCCCGGGCCATTCTTCACAAGCGCGGCGATTATCCCTGGAAGATTGATGGCGAGGACGGCAAGCATTGCAAAAACACTCGCCCATACGCTCGATGCAACAAGTCTACCCAGCTCGCCCATCGGTGCCTGGATGATGAGCTTTTCACGTTTGTTAAGACGCGCGGCAAGGAACGAGACGGCAACGGCCGTTGCGACCCATAGCAAGTACTCCTTCGATCCGTCATAATAGGTGTACTCTCCATCCGATATCTGCAGAAACGGAAGTAGGGGAGAGAGCGGTGCCAAGATAAGACGTCCCGCGGCAAGAGGGTACAGAAGCGCGGGCATGCTTGATGAAGAGGTATAGACACCGTCCTCCCCCGCATTCACAAGCGCATCCGCATAGGATGCTGACAATTCCTGCTCAACACGGGTTATTCCCGACTCGAGGTATTCGACCCGTCCGTCGATGCCAGCCGCGCTCCTGAAGACGGGCAAAGCACAAAGAACCATCAACGCAACAACGACAACACAGAGCGACCTGGAGGAGAGAAGCGACCTAAAGATCGCCTTCGAGATTTTGAGCATATTCATCGCCAACCTTAACCTCATCCAGTCGGAACAGAGGGGCCGAACAAAATGCTCGGCCCTTCCTCGCATCTAGTAGGTGCTATAGACAAATTGCCATTTATCAGTTGTGCCAAGAACACCACAGGAGCACATTGCAGCGAGGCGGGATTCCCTATGATGCGCGGATCGGCGATAGCCATTTCGGTAGGAGATCGTCTTGTAAGAGATGTTGAACATCGAGATGCTGTGCCCGCTTACGCCGCGAGGACAGCTGTAGCTCCAGTAGGTATCGACGACGTCGTCCGTATACCCGAGGGGCTCAACGAGGGCACACTGGCTGCTCTCCTGGGAAGGAGGCATCGGGGTATCCGCAAAAGCGGGGGCTCCCGGCAGCAACAGACAAAGAGCGAGGCCGAGGAAAACCAAGAGCTTACACGACTTAACAGTACTGAACATAATCCTCTCCAATCTAGAGGGGTTTCGGTTGCAGCATACTGTGATTACTTGCCGGCAAAGTCAATTTAACATAAACTGTTAAAAAGTAACCTGAGTTTTTTAAATTCTTCGGAGGTTATTATGAGTTCCGACAATCGCACTCCCCGGCTTCATTCCTTCCGCATCGCATGTGCGATAGCCTCTGCGACCCTTTGCGCCACCGCCATCGCACAAGTGGCGTTCTCCTTAAAGCCAGCAATCGAAGTGCTCGACAACCCTGTAATTGCAGACTCCCCCGCGTATCCAGCCCTTGCGATCTCGACATTGGTCCCTGCCGTCATCGGTATCGCTACGACCATCCTCAGCGCCGTTCTCGTGTGGACGATCAAGAGCGGAGACCCCTTCAAGAAAGGGTCTGCGACATGCTTGAAGGTGCTCGGCATTCTCTTCGTTGTTCAAGCTGCCACCAGCCTCTACGCCGGCTCACTCAAAACCTCCGTTTCGATGTTTGGCGGCGAGGGGGCCGTCGGTGCCCAAGAGATCGCTTCATCATTCGATTGGACCTCTCTGGTTCTCGGCATCGTCCTGTTCATGCTTTCCCAGCTCTTCTTGTACGCCCGAGAGCTGTACCTCGACTCCGACGAGATTGCGTAAGGAAACGCCATGCCCGTAATTGTTCGCCTCGACAAGATCATGGCCGAGCGAAAGATTTCCTCGAACGAACTTGCCGAAAGGATTGGAACCACGCCCGTGAACCTGTCCCGTATTAAAAAAGGGCATATTCGCGGCATTCGCTTCAACACACTCGAGCAGCTATGCCTCGCCCTTCGTTGCCAACCCGGAGACCTTCTCGAAGTCATGAGCGAAGAGGATGCCCGAAAGGAGTTCGGACTCGATTGGTCCGCCGAGGATTAGAGGGCGGTCGTACTCGCCCTGCACACGGGGATGCGAATCGGCGAGGTCTGCGGCCTTCGGTGGTGCGATGTGGATTTCGAGACGGGCCTGATCTCGATCAGACACTCGGTGGCGTACGCGAAGGGAATGGGTTCGTTCATCAAGGACACCAAGACCCATGACGCCAGGGGTATCCCCATCGACCCGGTCGGCCTACTCCCCTTCCTGAAGGAGACCCACGAGATCGACTGCGGAAAGCTGCGCTTGCGCGGCCTTACCGGGGCGGTCGAGATCGGGGACTGCTACATCCTGTCGGAGCCGGGCGCGACCTTCGCGACGACAAGCTATATCCGCAGGGCGTTCAAGACGTTCTCGGAGACCAACGGCCTCATGGGCACCAACGACGAGCTGATCACGTTCCACGGCCTTCGCCACACGTTCGCAACGCAGTGGATCCGCCAAGGCGGCGATATCAAGGCGCTCCAATCGATCCTCGGCCACAAGGACGCCATGGCGACGCTCAACGTCTACGCCGACATCGAGCCCATCTCCAAAATCCATAACATGCTGCGCGCCACGCCGTGCCTTTGGCGCGGGCACCTCGGGCCGAGGGTCGATCCGGGTCCCATGTTCCAACAGAGGATCCAGGAGTCCATCGAGACGCTCCAGGCGTTCGGCTACGGCATCACCGAGCCGGACGACCGAAATATCGCCATACGCGACGTGAAGATGAACAGTTGGCTCTAGCTCACCGAGTACGCGGCAGTGCTGGGCCCATCCCAACTGAGGTCACGGTGGTCCGATAGGGGCGCCGCCCGCGGCATGCGCCGCGGAGCGGTATCCCCTACCGAAGGGCGGGGATGCCCTCCGCTTCCAGTTCGGAATCAGCCGTCGGAGGCGTTCGGCTGACTGCGGGAACGGCCTGTCCGCTCAATGTGTTCGGCTGAGATCGGAAATCAACCCAACACGAGCCGGACACGCGCCAGACGGCTCTTCCCCGTACGGCCTTCCCCCTTACGCTCATGTTGCAGGCATGTAACGCCGCAGCGAGCGCGCCTTTTTTGCGCCAGACAGGTACAATGATGAACACTGTACCGTAGCGGAGCGCCCCGCGCGCGCCGCAATCACGCGAAAGGGTTTCCCATGGCCGAGATCTCGTCCTCCCGTATCGTCATCACCGTCCTTGGCAAGAACCGCCCCGGCATCGTCGCCGGCGTCACCCGCGTCCTGGGCGAGGCCAACGTCGACATCCGCGACATCACGCAGTCCATTATCGAGGACATCTTCACCATGACCATGCTGGCCGATACCGCCGAGTCCAAGCTCGACTTCGCCGAGCTGCAGAAGGCCCTGGCCGAGGCCGGCGAGCTTTCGGGCGTCAACGTGTCCATCCAGCGCGAGGACGTCTTTAACTTTATGTACCGCCTGTAGCGAATGAGCCGCTCGGGGCAGCTTGACGTCATATCGTCCAAGCGCGCGGCCCCAAAGCGGACCGGAGAGGAGCGCGCATGGCCTACGACGCCAAGAAAATCTACTACCGCTTCGACGATCACCTGAGCCGCCTGGTTCTGGATTACGAGGCGAGCCGTCAGATTTCGCCCGAAAGCGAAAACCTCTACCACGGCCTGCCGACCGCCCCGTACGACGAGGACCTGTTCGTAGAGCACAACGTCAAGCGCGGCCTGCGCAATGCCGACGGCTCGGGCGTGGTCGCGGGCCTTACCCGCATCTCGGACGTGCACGGCTACAACAAGGTCGACGGAAAGGTCGTGCCCGATCAGGGCAAGCTCACGCTTCGCGGCTACAGCATCGAGGATCTGGTCAACAATGCCCAGGCCGAGAATCGCTACGGCTACGAAGAAGTCGCCTATCTGCTTATCACGGGCTCGCTGCCCAACAAGGAAGAGCTCGACGGCTTTTGCGAGCGCCTGGGCGCCTTTAGACATCTGAGCGACGAGTACGTTAAAGAGTTCCCTATGACCACGGTGTCGTCGAGCATCATGAATGTGCTCCAGCGCGCCGTGTTGCTGCTTTACGCCTTCGACGCCGAGCCCGACGTAATTACGCCCGAGCATGAGATCGACGTCGCCATTTCCATGCTCGCACGTCTCCCGCGCATCGCCGCCTTCGCACACATGGCCTCGATCGCCAAGCTTCGCGGCTCCGAGGTTCACGTGCCGCACCCCACGCCCGGTCTCTCCACCGCCGAGACCATCCTACAGGTCCTGCGCGGCGGCATGGCGTTCACCCGCGATGAGGCGATGCTGCTCGACGTTATGCTCATGCTGCATGCCGAGCACGGCGGCGGCAACAACTCCACGTTCGCCTGCCGCGTGCTGTCGTCTTCGGCCACCGACCCGTATTCCGCCTACGCCGCGGCTATCGGCTCGCTCAAGGGCCCGCGCCACGGCGGTGCCAATGCCAAGGTCGTGTCTATGCACGAGGACATCCGCGCGCATGTTTCCAACTGGGAAAATGAAGACGAGGTCGCGGCTTACCTGGGCAAGATCCTCGACAAGCAGGCCTTCGACGGCACGGGTCTCATCTACGGTATGGGCCACGCGGTTTACTCCATCTCTGACCCCCGTGAGCAAATTCTCCGCTCCTTCGTCAACGAGCTGGCCATCGAAAAGGGCCGTCAGGACGACCTGGCCCTCTACCGCAACATCGAGGTAGAGGCCCCCAAGCTCATATCCAAAAACCGCCCCATCTACAAGGGCGTGAGCGCCAACATCGACCTGTACACGGGCTTTATCTACAAGATGCTCGGCGTGCCCGAGACGCTCTTTACGCCGCTGTTCGCCGTCGCCCGCATGGCCGGCTGGTCTGCGCACCGCATGGAAGAGCTCTTCTGCGCGCACCGTATTATTCGCCCGGCCTATCGTCCGGTGATCGAGCCGCTGGAGTACAAGCCGCTCGCTGACCGCTAGGACGCGGACCGTTATAGAACTCGAGCGTGGCCAGGGACCCAAGCCCTTGGCCACACTTTTTATGCCAGTAGAAAGGATCGCAACGAATGATTGTGTTTTCCGATATGGATGGGACGCTGCTGACGAGCGATAAGCAGATGAGCGACGCCACTTGGGCAATGCTCGACGAGCTCGCACGTCGTGGCATCGAGTTTGTTCCCTGCACGGGGCGCCCGCTGTCGGGCATCTTTGAGCCCATTCTCGCCCATCCCGCCGTGCACTACGCGGTCTGCGCCAACGGCGCCAGCGTCTGGCGGCTCGACGAAGATACGCCCACCGACACCTCACGTGCTACGCGCATTTTGAGCCGACCGCTCGATTGCGGCATTGCCCACCGCATCCATCGCATTGCCGCCGGCCACGATGTGACCTTCGATATCTTCGCGGATGGACAGTGCTTCCTCCCCCGCTCGCTATACGGGCGCCTGGATGAGTTCTGCGGCGGTGACCCCCACATCGCGGCTTCACTCAAGCGCACACGAACGCCGATCGACATGGATATCGACAGCAAGATCGACGAGGTCGAGACGCTCGAACGTATCGCCATGTACTGGCACAACCCGGCCGATCGCGACGCCATCGCGACGGCGCTCGACACGCTCGGAGGCATTGAGGTCACGCGTTCGTACGCCATGAATATCGAGGTCATGGGCGAGGGCGCCACCAAGGGGACGGCCCTCACGTGGCTATGCGAATACCTGGGCAAGCGTCTCGCCGACGCCTGGGCGTTCGGCGACAACATCAACGACATCCCCATGCTGCAGGCAGCGGGCCACGGCATGGCCATGATCAACGCCGAGCCCGAGGACCGCGACGCCGCCGACGCCATCACCGAGTTCGACAACGACCACGACGGCGTCGCCCGCACCATCATGGCCGCCCTTGCCTAGTCATTGGTCAGTCATTGGGGACGTTCTTAAACGACTAGTCGTTGGGGACACTCTTCGCAAAAAGCTGCAAGGACTGTCCCCCACTGTCGGCAGAAAAGGAACGTCCCCATCTGCCGGATTAGGAGAGACTCTCCAGCACGCGACGGAGCTCATGCTGAACGGCGTGGTCGCGGTTGCAGCCTACGACGCGATCGGCCACCGCCTTGAGCGCGGGGCGCGCGTTTTCCATCGCGCAGCCCGTGCCGACAAAGCGAATGATCTCGTAGTCGTTCATCGAGTCGCCAAACGCCATGACCTCGTCGCGTCCAATGCCGTAATGCTCCGCGAGCTGCGCGATACCCGAGGCCTTCGACACACCAGGCTGCATGGCATCGATCCACGCGTTGCCCGAAGGCGCAAAAGTAAAGAGCTGACCAAGTTCGCGCTGTAGCACGTACGCGCTGTCCATAACCGCACTGTCGTCGCAAAAGATGCTCGCTTTGATGATATTTACGCTGGGATCGGGCAGCTCCCAAATGCGCTCGGCATTGGGAAGGTCCTTATCGACCTCACGCACGAACTTGCACTCGTCATCGAGCAGGAAGGACTTGGTTCGGTCAAAGAGCGCAAGATGCAGATTGGGAAACGTCCTGACGGCTTGGGCGAGCCTTCGAATCGCCAGGTGGGAATACACCTCACGGTCTACCATCTTACCGTCGGCGTAGACCTGGGCGCCGTTAGCGGCGACAAAGTCCATCTTGTCGCGAACGGGCGCAAAGAACTCGCACAGGCGATCGTAGCGACGACCTGACGATGCGGCGAAATGCACGCCATGCTCGTGTAGCGCCAGAATCAGTTCGTAGGTCTCGGGAGGCACCTGGCCGTTTTCGTCAAGCAGTGTGCCGTCCATATCGGATGCAATCAGTTTAAACATAGAAAAGCTCCCTTCGGACTTGTTGGAATCGAACGTGTATCCGATTCCAACGTACCCAAAGGGAGCTCAAATAAGACCCCGCAGTCATAAACGTTACATGGACCTAGCACATAGCTCACGCGCGCCAGAGGTCCCACGGTCGCAGCGTCAGGCGACACGTCAAAGAGCGTCCCCGATGACTAGTCGTTTAAGAACGTCCCCAATGACTAGTCGGCGTAGGTGAAGGTGGTGACGTCGAACATGCCCTCGGGGCGGATGCGGAGCGTCGGGATGACCGGCAGGGGCAGGAAGATGATGCCCATGATGGGGTCGAGCGGCGGCTCAATACCCATGGCGCGCGCCTTGACCATAAAGTCGTCGTGCTGCGCGGCAACGTCCTCGGCCGTGCCTTCGCTCATCAGGCCACCGAGCGCCAGCGGAATGCGCGCCACGACCTCGCCGTTACGCACCAGCACGTGACCACCCTGGCCCACGGCCTCAACGGCAGCCATCATATCGGCAGCGTTATCGCCCACCACGCACACGTTGTGCGAGTCGTGGCCGATCGTGGAGGCAATGGCACCACCGGTGATGGTAAAGCCACGCACCCAGCCGCGACCGATATGCTTGCCAACCAGGCCCAGGCCAGCGGGGCCGTCGCCGTCGACGCCCTCGGCCTGCAGCGACACGCCGCGGCCATGGCGCTCGATAAGCATAATGCGACGCAAGTCCTCGTCAGTCTCGGGACGAACCATGCCCGTGATAGCCATGCCAGGGATCACATCAATAACCGCCTCGCCCGGCTTAAAGGCATAATCGAACACGTCAAGCGAAAGCTTCGGCAGCTTAACGGAAGCACGCAGCTCATCGGCAAGGGCCGCAACCTCGGCCATCTCGGGTGCGATCTCGCCCACAAAGGTGCCGTCCTGCGCCACCAGAGCACCGGCGGCATACACGCGATGCGGGGCCGTGGCAAAGGTCAGGTCATCGAGCACCAGCAGGTCGGCGCGCTTGCCCGGAGCGATCGCGCCGCGGAGCTCATGCGGGTCACGACAGCCGTGGTCCAGGCCAAAGGCCTCGGCCGTGGAAAGAGACGCCATGGAGATGGCGACCACCGGGTCGATGCCGGCCTCGATGGCCACGCGGCAGGCATTGTCGATCATGCCGGTCGAAAGAGCATCGGAGGGAGCGCGATCGTCGGTCGCAAGGCAGCAGCGGCGGGCGCGGGCAGGATTCTCCAGCAGCATCGGGGACAAATTGGCCAGGTCGTGGCTGCACGTGCCCTCACGCAGCATCACATACATGCCGCGAGACAGCTTGTCGAGCGCCTCCTCGGGAATCGTCGACTCGTGGTCGGCGATAATGCCCGCTGCGGCATAGGCGTTGAGGTCCTTACCGGCAACGAGCGGCGCGTGGCCGTCAACCTGCTTGGACGGCGTCTGGTTGGCAGCATCGATGCGAGCACAGGTCTCGGGGTCGGCCATAAAGACGCCCGGCAAGTTCATCATTTCGCCCAGACCAAAGACATCGCCTGGATGCTCGGCAAAAAACGCCTGCATATCGGCAGCCGAAATAACGGCACCGGCCTGCTCGTCGGGCAGCGCGGGCACGCACGAAGGCATCATGTACTTGATGGAGATGGGTGCGCGGCGGCCGTCCTCAATCATAAAGCGCAAGCCGTCGAGACCGGCAACATTGGCAATCTCGTGGCTGTCGGCAATGGCGGTGGTAGTACCGCGCGTCGCGGCCATGCGAGCATACTCGGCGGGACGGATGTTCGAAGACTCGATATGCAAATGCCCGTCAATAAAACCGGGAGCGAGATAGCGACCCTGGCAGTCGATGACCTCAGTTGCCTCGTAGGTACCAGCGGCATCGTCGCGACCATCGTAGAGCACGCCGACGATCACACCGTCCTTGACGGCAACGCTACCGGGCGCCACACGCTGGCCATACACGTCGACAATCTGCGCATTGGTAAACAGCGTGTCGACGGGCACGCGTCCCTCGGCAGCATCGATCACAGACCTCATGACCTCAACGGACATACATACTCCTTTAACCGTAGAAAACAGCTGCGGAGCGGACAGGCCTTCACCGCAGCAAGCTAATAGCCATTGTATGCCCAAACGATGGGTCAACAATACGCCTCTCCGCTTAATGGCATCCGCCACTTGGTGCAATGAGGAGAGGTTGCTTTGCACCAATGACAAGGAGTGTCCCAAAGTGCCGGCACAAAAGGAACGTCCCCAAGTGCCAACAACGGAAGCGCCGATGTTTTGGCAACGACAGCGAGCGGGCCGCATTTGAGACAAGGTGACGTGAAACGAAAGGGCGCTGACCT
>OHVX01000468.1_pt1 | contig 11426 bp, 9 predicted proteins | sample 1579581 | NCBI WGS metagenome assembly OHVX01 (sample SAMEA3882536, study PRJEB24775) | human gut metagenome | biome: human-associated habitat; feature: intestine environment; material: feces | place: Netherlands | collected 2009/2010
GTCCGTTTACCATTGTACTTGATTCAGAAAAGTTATAATCAAAGGGCAGAAGAATCTTCAGGGACAAAAGTTGTTCCGGAGATTCTTTTTTAGTTATATAACTAATTAAATATTTGTTAAAATGACGGAATGATTATTAAATAAATATAAAAACATTGACATTGCTGGTGAAAATGACTAATATAATCGTTAGACATCTAATTAATTGGGAGAGGAGAAATAATATGCACAAAGAGATGGAATCATCTGTGTTCTTTTCGATATTTCAATTGATGCAGTTCATGAAATATCAGGGAATGAAAAGAATGGAAGAACTGGACATCAAGCCGAGTCAGGCAGGAATATTATTTTCACTGAAATGCTGGGGAGAACAGTCACAGAGACAGCTCGCACAAAGAGTTGGGATTACTCCACCGTCTATGACAGTCGCACTTCGCAAGATGGAAGAAAAAGGTTATGTAAGCCGTAAGACGGATGAGAAGGATCAGAGGATTACAAGGATACAGCTTGCTCCGAAAGGGGAAGAATGTATAGATGGAATACGCCGTGTCCTTACAGAGATGGAAGAAATAATCTATCAGGGGATATCAAGAGAAGAGGTACTTCTGATGAAGCGTCTGCTTGCAGAGATGAAGAATAATCTTCTGGAGTCTAAGGATTTCAAAGGAGTGGATATGCAGACCATTATGGAAAAAACACATCCTTCTATGAAACATATGTAGGAACTGTTTTGATATAAATAGGACAGAAAGGAAAGGCATAAAAGATATGGGAAAATTATTAAAATTTCTGAAACCGTATGCAGGTGCGGTTGTAGCGATTATCTGTATACTTGTCGTGCAGGCATATTGTGACCTGTCATTGCCGACATATACCTCGGATATTGTGAATGTCGGTATCCAGCAGGGTGGTATCGATGAGACCGTACCGGATACGATTTCTAAAAAAGATCTGAACCATTTGTTACTTCTGGTTCCGTCGGATAAGCAGGAGCTTGTAAAGAATGCTTATACGAAATCAACGAAGAAATACGACTATAAGGGAACCGTTATGGAATTAAAATCTTCTGTAAAAGAAGATGATAAAAAGATGGAGAAGCTCTCCGATATCCTCGGAAAGCCGATGCTTCTGGCGGCAGGATTTGACTCCGGCAGTGACATGACACAAAGAATCGAAGACCAGATGCGTACAAATATGAAAAAACAGGTTGAAGCAAAACAGGCTGAGGCCAAGGCGCAGATGGAAAAAGCACAGAAAGAGGCAGAAGATAAGATTAATGCACAGTTTGCAGATGCACTGGCGGCGGCCCAGACACCGGAGGCGAAGGCCCAGGTGCAGGCCCAGATGCAGGCAGCGGCACAACAGGTACAGACTCAGATGCAGGAAGCACAAAAGAAGGCAGCAGCGCAGATGTCAGAAGTTCCGGATTTTGACAAGATGGATATCTATGATATGTTGAACTTCATGGGAGCAGAAGGCAGAGACGCGCTGATCAAACAGATGAATAAACAGATGAATTCCATGCAGGATTCAATCATTGAACAGGCAGCCTCCACCTATATCAAAGATGCTTACACACATGTAGGAATCGATACCGATCAGATCGAAACCAGTTATATCTTACACACAGGGGCCAAGATGCTGGCACTTGCATTCCTTGGAATGGCGGCAAGTATTATGGTCGGACTATTAGCATCTCGTGTCGGAGCCGGTGTCGGACGCGGACTTCGTGAGAATGTATTCCGTAAGGTTGTCGGATTTTCCAATGCAGAGTTTGACAAATTCTCTACGGCATCACTGATCACAAGAAGTACGAATGATATCCAGCAGATCCAGCTGTTGATTGTGATGATCCTTCGAATGGTTCTGTATGCACCAATTATGGCAATCGGAGGAATCTGGAAGGTCTTCCACACGAATGTCAGCATGTCATGGATCATCGGACTTGCGGTTGCAATCATTGTAGTCATCGTAGGATTTTTATTCTTTGTAGTTATGCCGAAGTTCAAACTGATCCAGAATCAGGTCGACAGACTGAATCTTGTTAGTCGTGAAATCTTAACAGGACTTTCGGTTATCCGTGCATTCGGCACACAAAAGCATGAGGAAGAGCGGTTTGATGATGCGAACAAAGCACTGACGAAGACAAACCTTTTCGTAAACCGTGCGATGACGTTTATGATGCCGCTTATGATGTTCGTAATGAACAGTATTACGCTGCTGATCGTATGGGTAGGCGGTCACAGTATCAACGACGGTGTAATGCAGGTTGGAGATATGATGGCGTTTATCCAGTATACAATGCAGATCATCATGGCATTCTTAATGATCTGTATGATTTCGGTTATGCTTCCAAGAGCAGCAGTATCTGCAAGCCGTATTGATGAAGTACTGACAAGTGAGACAATGATCCATGATCCGAAGCAGCCGTTACGTATTCCGGAAGAAGGAAAAGGAAAGGTCGTATTCGATCATGTATCCTTCCGTTATCCGGGAGCAGAAGAAGATGTACTGCATGATATTTCCTTTACGGCAGAGCCGGGAAAGACCACGGCATTTATCGGAAGTACCGGATGTGGTAAGTCTACGCTGGTAAACCTGATCCCGAGATTTTATGATGTTACAGATGGTAAGATCACGATCGACGGAAAAGATGTCAGAGATGTATCACAGCATGAACTGCGTGAAAAACTGGGATATGTACCGCAGAAAGCTGTACTGTTCTCCGGTGATATTGCTTCGAATATTTTATATGGCAACCCGGATGGAAGTGAAGCTGAGATGATTGAAGCAGCAACAATCGCACAGGCAACAGAATTTATTGATCAGAAGAAGAAAAAATATAAGAGCCCGATCTCACAGGGAGGAGCCAATGTATCCGGTGGTCAGAAGCAGAGACTTTCGATTGCAAGAGCAATTGCAAAACATCCGGATGTATATATATTCGATGATAGTTTTTCGGCACTGGATTATAAGACAGATGCAACACTCCGTGCAGAGCTGAAGGAGAAGACAGCGGAAAGTACTGTTATGATCGTTGCGCAGAGGATCAGTACGATCCTTCATGCAGATCAGATCATTGTACTGGAAGATGGTCAGATCGTCGGAAAGGGTACACATAAAGAATTACTGAAGAACTGCGAAGCATATTATCAGATTGCTTCTTCACAGTTATCAGAAAAAGAATTAGAAGAAGATCTTAAGGAGGTGGAATAATATGCCAAGAGGTAGAGGACGTGGACCACAGATGTCAAATGAAAAGGCAAAAGATTTTAAAGGCACAATGAAAAAGCTGATGGCATATTTGAGCGCATATAAGATTGGAATATTCTTTGTAATCGTATTTGCTATCGGAAGTACGATATTCAATATTGTAGGACCGAAGATTCTTGGAAAGGCAACGACTGAGATATTTAAAGGACTGGTCAGAAAAGTATCCGGAGGATCCGGAATAGATTTTGACAAGATCGCGCATATCGTACTGACGCTGTTATGCCTGTATCTGACAAGTGCGGTATTCTCCTTTGTACAGGGGTACATTATGACGGGTGTGTCACAGAAGCTGACGTACCGTCTGAGAAAAGAAATCTCTGAGAAGATCAACCGTCTGCCGATGAACTATTTTGATAAGCAGACACATGGTGAAGTATTATCGCGTATTACCAACGATGTAGATACCTTAAGTCAGAGTCTGAACCAGAGTGCGACGCAGGTGATCACATCGACGACAACGATCATCGGTGTGCTGATCATGATGCTCAGTATCAGCCCGCTGATGACCGTGGTAGCACTCCTGATCCTTCCGGTTTCAATGGGACTGATCTCAGTGATCGTGAAACGTTCACAGAAATATTTCATGAGTCAGCAGGAATATCTGGGTCATGTAAACGGACAGGTGGAAGAAATCTATGGCGGTCATAATATCATCAAAGCGTTTAATAAAGAAGAGGATGTAATTGCAACATTCAAGCGTGACAATGATATTCTGTATACATCGGCATGGAAATCGCAGTTCCTGTCAGGAATGATGATGCCGATCATGCAGTTCGTCGGAAATCTCGGATATGTCGGTGAGGTTATCCTCGGCGGTTACCTTGCGATGAAAGGTACGATCCAGGTTGGAGATATCCAGTCATTTATTCAGTATGTAAGAAGTTTTACGATGCCGATCCAGCAGGTTGCACAGGTGGCCAATATGTTACAGTCTACAGCGGCAGCTTCCGAGCGTGTGTTTGAATTCCTTGAGGAGAAGGAAGAAGACCAGACGGTAGAGAATCCGGTATGTATCGATAAACTGGAAGGAAGCGTAAGCTTCGACCATGTACATTTCGGATATAATCCGGATCACACAATCATCAATGACTTCAGTGTGGATGTAAAACCAGGACAGAAGGTTGCAATCGTAGGACCGACCGGTGCCGGAAAGACGACGATGATCAAATTATTAATGCGTTTCTATGATGTTGGAAGTGGTTCGATCAAAGTAGATGGACATGATGTCCGCGACTTTAACCGTGATGACTTAAGAAAAATGTTCGGAATGGTATTACAGGATACCTGGCTGTTCAAGGGAAGCATCGAAGATAATATCCGTTATGGACGACTGGATGCAACGCATGAAGAGGTTGTGGAGGCCGCAAAGGCAGCACGTGCACACCGCTTTATAAAGACGCTTCCGGGTGGTTATCAGATGGAGTTAAATGAAGAAGCAAGTAACGTATCACAGGGACAGAAACAGCTCCTTACGATCGCAAGAGCCATGCTGGCAGATCCGAAGATTCTGATTCTTGATGAGGCGACAAGTTCGGTAGATACAAGAACCGAGATCCAGATCCAGAAGGCGATGGATCAGCTGATGAAAGGAAGAACAAGTTTCGTAATTGCACACCGGCTGTCTACGATTCGTGATGCGGATGTGATCCTTGTTATGAAAGACGGGGATATTGTAGAGCAGGGAAATCATGAGGAATTATTAGCACAAAATGGATTCTATGCAGAACTGTATAATTCACAATTTGAGAGAAGTGCATAAGGATATTTACAGATAGAGAAGTCCATGTTAAAAGAAATAAGGCGCTGCCCGAAGAATATCGGGTGCGCCTTTTGTTGTGTGCATTGACATATGCGGAAGGGGATTCATTTGATGCGCTGCCTTTTGTTATTTTACGTATATAGAGGGTGTAAAATAATGAAATATTATTATTGTGCAGCCATTCTTACGTAAAATATATAAGTAAAATAAGAAAGGAGAGGCATGAATCGTTTTAAGAAATGCTATGTAGGAAAAGCTGCCACTTGACAGTTTTCTTACAAAATCCGATGAATATTTAAAGTAATTAAATTATATCACTCGCGGTAAGAAAAGTATAGTATAATAAACAAATAAAAAGAAACGCAACAAAATGTTGCATGCCGGAACAAAAGAAATGTCCCGGCGTGCATTTTAGATACCAAAGTATGCAAGAAAAGTTGCCAGTGGCAAGTTCTCTGTATCGCGTGCATTCGATACTAATGTGTGGAAATTCCGGCAAGAATGTTTTTTACATGTGAGATTTCCTGATCGGTAGCTTTGGCGGCAGGAACATAATAACTTTTTTCGCGGGCAATCTGATAAAGTTTTTCCTGGGACATTTCACAGTCATTACGTATCTGTTTCAGTTTCTGCTTCAATTCTTTGTTTTCCGTCTGGGAAATCATTTCTCCGTAACGTACAAGTTCTCCGTTGACACCGGCAAGGGCATCGCTTACCATCGTTTTTTCATCCAGCATAGATAGTTCCTCCTATAAAAATTTCATCAGATCCTGTCGGTTCTTCATAGCACTGTCTGCAGCATCCTGAAACAGCTTGCGGATTTCAGGATCTTTGGCTTCTGAGGCATAGTCCTGCATTTTGCACTGGCTGGTTTCAAATCCGCCAATTAAATGACGCAGGTTCTGAAGATCAAGTATTGAAATTTCTGACATAGTACACGTTCCTCCTTTTTATTATTATATATCTGTGAAGAACTGTCAGTGGCAGGTTCTTTGCAGCGCCGGGCGTTTGAAAGAAGCTGCGAGCGGCAAGTTCTGTAGATATGACATATACAGTATGTGCAATAGACGCAGATTATATATATGGAAATGTATAGAAAAAAACTATCAGTTAAAGCGATAAAAACTATGGAAAATGTCGTATACTGATAACAGATGATTTACATAATGTGATTTGTGTAATAAAACGAATAAACAAAAGGGGTTAAAAGCAACATGAGAATGATTGATATGCACTGTGATACTTTGTGGAAATTGATCGATTTGGATGGCCAGGGAGATTTGATGAAGAATGATTGCCATATCAGTATTCCATCTATGAAAAAAGCGGGAACCGTCGTGCAGCTTTTTGCCTGTTTTACGAAGGCGGCTGATTATAAGAAGAAAGGAGGATATGATGCGGCATTCGTTCATGTACAGGATATGGTGCGATATTTAAGGCAGCAGCAGGAGAGGTACAGTGAAGATCTGGCACTGGCATATTCGTGGAATGATGTAGACAGGAATGATTTCGCAGGACGGATCTCTGCGATTATGACTGTGGAAGAAGGGGGAATTTTAAACGGTCATATGGAGCGGCTGGAAGAGCTGTATCAACATGGGATCAGGCTTATGACACCGGTATGGAATTATGAAAACTGCATCGGATATCCAAACAGCAGAAAGAAATCTGTAATGTGGAAGGGGTTAAAACCTTTTGGAAAAGAAGTGATAGAAAGAATGGGAGAACTGGGAATGATCATAGATGTATCCCATGCATCGGATGGAACATTCCGGGATATAATGGCAATCGCAAAAGGAACGGTGATTGCGTCTCATTCTAATTGCAGGGAGATTGCAAAGCATCCGAGAAATCTGACAGATGAGATGATCTGGCAGCTTGCAGATGCAGGTGGTATTGCGGGACTTAATCTGTATGGCCCGTTCCTTGGAAGAGAGAAAGAATCCAGGATTGAAGATATGACAGCTCATATATTACATATGTTAAATAAAGGGGGCAGTGATTTCCCGGCAATTGGAACTGATTTTGACGGTTTCGGGGAGATGGAAGTAATGGAAATTGGACATCCGGATGAGATGGAGAAGCTGTGGGAAATATTGAAGCAAAAAGGAGTAAAGGAGTCACAGCTTGATAAGATCTGGTATCGGAATGCGATGAGAGTTTTGAAAAGTATTTAAATATAAAGCAGGGACGGTTATCCGCCCCTGCTTTATTCAATCGCATAGTATGTATTTATTTTTGATTTTTATTTACATTCTGCAGCTTCATTGCACGAACTTTCAGAGGAAGTCCGAACAGGTTGATGAATCCGCTTGCATCATGATGATCATAGAGATCACCTGTTGTAAAGCTTGCAAGTGATTCACTGTACAGAGAATATGGAGAAGTTGTTCCTGCTTTTGTGATGGTTCCTTTGTAAAGTTTGAATTTGACTTCACCAGTTACATATTCCTGTGTGCTTTCAACGAAAGCCTGGATTGCCTCACGAAGCGGAGTGAACCATTTTCCTTCGTATACGAGCTGAGCAAGCTTGTCAGACATTTCTTTCTTTACTTCTGCTGTAGCACGGTCAAGGATCAGTTCCTCTAACTGCTGGTGTGCAGCATACAGGATTGTTCCACCAGGTGTCTCATATACACCACGTGATTTCATACCAACAACACGGTTTTCAACAATGTCAATGATACCGATACCATGCTTTCCGCCAAGTTCATTCAATTTGCGGATGATGTCAGATACCTTCATCTCTTCGCCATTGATACTCTTTGGAATACCCTTTTCAAATGTCATTGTGACATATTCGGCTTTGTCCGGAGCTTTTTCCGGAGTTGTTGACATTACAAGAAGGTCATCGTAGTTTGGCTCGTTGGAAGGATCCTCAAGTTCCAGACCTTCGTGGCTGATATGCCATAAGTTACGGTCACGGCTGTAGCTGTGTTTTGCATCGAATGGAAGGTCGATTCCGTGTGCTTTACAGTAATCAATCTCGTCTTCACGTGACTGCATAGTCCAGAGATCTGTCATTCTCCAAGGAGCGATGATCTTGATATCCGGAGCAAGTGCTGTGATACCAAGTTCAAAACGGATCTGGTCGTTACCTTTACCGGTAGCACCGTGGCAGATTGCAACAGCATTTTCTTTACGTGCAATCTCTACCAGACGTTTTGCAATTGCAGGACGAGCCATAGAAGTTCCCAGAAGATATTCATCTTCGTATACGGCATGTGCCTGAACGCAAGGTACGATGTAATTGTCGGCAAAATCATCTACGATATCTTCAATATATAATTTGGCTGCACCGGAAAGTTTGGCTCTTTCTTCCAGTCCATCCAGTTCTTCGCCCTGTCCGCAGTCGATACAGCAGCAGATTACTTCATAATCAAATGTCTCCTTTAACCAAGGGATCAGTGTGGTAGTATCAAGACCACCAGAATATGCAAGAACTACTTTTTCTTTCATTGTATATAAACCTCCTAAAAATTTTCTTTTGTATTCAATTCACAACCCACTATACACCATTTTTTATATTTATGCAATAATAAAATGAAAAAACTTTTAAAAATGTTATTTTATGCAAATAAAAGTAAAAATATACATAAAATATGCATAATTATGTATAAAAAAGGAAAGAGAGTAATAAGAAAAAAGAAGGATAGAAGAAGATTAAACAGAAAATATAAAGATAAATCAGAAAAATACTTGACATTTGCACAAAAATCCGTAAAATATAACAAAAAGTAACAAGGTAACACGCATAAAATGAATAAGAATAACATAATTGATTTCGTTCTGACATTGCCGGCAGAAGGCAGTGTATTTTTCATTCCTACATTCCCGCATCGACCGTGTCCTTCAAGGGCACAGAACAGAAAATTCAATATTGCAGATCAGGGAATGCATGTATCCAATATATACAGCTCAAAATGTTCATTTCGGATGGAATGAAAAAGTGATAGGTTTTGTTCAGTCATTGAAGTATTATGATTCGATAGTGAAAAAAGAAGCAGAAAAAGGTATCGCCGCATACTCTTTTTCTGCTTCTTTTATTTATACCGTGTGTCCAGCGAAGCTGGACCACACTAGCCGGTGTAAGTCCGGTCACGGTAATCGCCAGTGAGCCGTGTAGCTAAACTCGGTGCGTTGCAGTAATGCAGGGTACTAAGCGAGTGGATAAAGTAACCTCGATAAGAGGGGCGAGCAATTATGCAGACCGTAACATAAAGTGAATTCTGCCGTATCGTTAAAAAGGTCTCGAAAGAGAGAAAAGGGAAGTTGAGCCTTGGCAAAATAGGCGAAAACCATGGAACGTGTGAAGAAACTGGAAAGCAGCACGGAGGAATCCCTCGGTATAGAGGAAACGGTATGTATGAAAAGTGTGGTTCGGAACTGGAGAGACCCTACCCATCACCGAAAGGTAAAAAGAAAGCGTATAAGCTTGGCGAAATCGTATTTCTGATGGGAGGGAGTCGGAGAGGAACATAGTACCGATAATGGCTGTGCAAGAAAACGCAGTTTATGGGAAGGTTCCTTACTTCATTCAAGTTTGTAGAGAGGGTAAGAGTGAGAGAATGTCATGCAGACTAATAACTCCAAAGAAAAAGTTCGACAACTTCAAAACAAACTATATCTGACAGCCAAGAAGTGTGACAGCCGAAGATTTCATGCACTTTACGATAAGGTATATCGAGATGATGTACTCTTTGAGGCATGGAAACGGGTAAAAGCTAACAAAGGTTCCAGTGGTGTGGATGGTGTCAAAATCGAGGATGTTGAAGCGATGGGAATTGAAAAATACCTGTCAGAAATCAAATCGGAACTGATGGATGGAAAGTACAAACCATCCCCAGTAAAGCGAGTTATGATACCAAAACCAGACGGAAGTGAAAGACCTCTTGGAATACCAACAGTCAAGGACAGAATTGTGCAAATGGCTACCAAGATAGCAATAGAGCCAGTATTCGAAGCTGACTTTAGAGATTGTTCCTATGGATTCCGACCGAAAAGAAGTGCCAAGCAAGCACTGGAAGTGGTAAGGAAAGCGTGTAACAACAAGGGCTATTATGTAGTAGACGCAGATATTGAGAAGTTCTTTGATAACGTAAACCAAGATAAGCTGATGAAACTGGTAGAGCAGAGAATATCAGACCGTAGGATATTGAAGCTGATAAGACAATGGTTAGTATCAGGAGTATTATACGGAAATGTACTGACAATCTCTGAACTGGGAACAAGCCAAGGTTCAGTTATATCTCCGTTATTGGCAAACATCTACTTAAATACACTGGACAGACTGTGGGAAAAGTATGGACTTACTCACGGTATTCTTGTAAGGTACGCAGACGATACGGTAATCATCTGTAAAAATAAGAAGAGTGCAAAACATGCATTGAACTTATTGCGATACATCATGGGAAAACTGGATTTAAAGCTACATCCGGTAAAGACAAAGATTGTCAGTATGTGGGATGGCAGAGAGGGATTTGATTTTCTAGGAATGCACCACAGAAGAATGACAACGGAAACGAGCAAAGGACAGCTGTATAAGGAGACTTATCAATACCCAAGCAGAAAAGCCATGAAGAAAATAAAAGCAGAGATTAAAAGGAATGTAAACAGTCGAAGCCTACTGGTTGCACAGGAAGAAGATTTAATAAGGAATCTGAACCCCAAAATCACAGGGTGGAAGAATTACTATTCTACCAAGACAAACGAAAAGTGGATGCAAGCAATAGACTGGTACATTATCTGCACCTTTACAAGGTGGCATAACAAGAAACACCAAAGGCGAAAACGTATGTCAAAGGTGGGACTTGTTAGAAATAGCATTTACGAAAAAGGATTGAGGAAAATGGCTGGAGCATGACGTAATGCTGTAGAAAGAAGAATGTCGGAAAGCCGTGTGAGGGAGAACCTCATGCACGGTTTGATGAGGGGCGGATGAAAATTTCATCCGCCTACTCTACCAGTGAAAAAAAACATAAGATGTGTTACACTGATAACAGTTTGCTGAATCGATGATACATAGAAGATTCAGTATTAAGTGTTGAAAAGGCGGATAGCAGTCATTTATGGAGCAGATAGAAACGATTGGAGCGACAGAGCAGCGGGAGCTGACGAGAATACGGATTTCCGTGCGAAATCTGGTGGAATTTATTTTTCGTTCCGGAGATATTGACAATCGTATTGGAAAAGGTGCACAGAAAGAGGCTATGCAGGAAGGCAGCCGGATGCACCGTAAAATCCAGGGACGGATGGGAATGGAATATCGAGCAGAGGTTCCTCTGAAACTGGAAGTGCCGCAGGAGCAGTATGTGCTGGCATTGGAAGGCCGGGCTGATGGTATTATTACAAATGCAGATGGTGTGACCGTTGATGAAATCAAATGCATGTATAC
>OHVX01000471.1_pt1 | contig 11362 bp, 8 predicted proteins | sample 1579581 | NCBI WGS metagenome assembly OHVX01 (sample SAMEA3882536, study PRJEB24775) | human gut metagenome | biome: human-associated habitat; feature: intestine environment; material: feces | place: Netherlands | collected 2009/2010
GTGAAGGATATTTCCTACCGGAATGCTGTCCGCTATTTCGGATTTGATCTTCCGACAGATGAAACCATCGAAAAGCAGATTTCTTTTATCAAGACTCAAAAATGATCCACTGGATCATTTTCCCATATACATGGCAGCATAAAATCAGCCGGTGTATATCATGGTATGCACCGGCTTTTCTATCATCACTATCATCACTTTTTTTAATACACAATTCAAATCTGCTCTCAGACTATGACTATCGCTGTACTCTTCCGGAAGCATCTCCTCCAGCCAAAGTTTCCACTTCCCTCCGCGACACCAAATTAAAGTCCCCCGGAATCGTATGCTTTAATGCAGAAGCCGCTACTGCGAACTCCAACGCATCCTGAAATTTCTTACCATCCAGCAATCCGCAGATTACACCGGCTGCAAAGGAATCTCCTCCACCCACACGATCTACAATCGGACGGATCCGATATTCCTTCGAGTGATAGAATTCCTTCGTATCCCTTGCATACATGCACGCCGACCATCCGTTATCGGAAGCCGAATGGCTGACACGTAAGGAAGAAACACAATATTCAAATCCAAACTTTTCTACCATCTGTTCAAAAATCGAACGGTATCCGGCAAGCTCCAGGTTACCGCTTACTACATCGGTCTGTGCCGGCTTAAAACCAAGTACAAGTTCCGCATCCTCTTCGTTTCCAATGCAGACATCCACATATTTCATCAATCCGGTCATGACATGCTGTGCCTTTTCGGATGTCCACAGTTTCTTGCGGAAATTCAGATCCACAGAAATCTTCACACCATGCTTCTTAGCTGCAATCAGTGCTTTCTCGGTAAGCACTGCCGCAGAATCCGAGATTGCCGGAGTAATTCCGGTAAAATGGAACCAGTCAGCATCAGCGAAAATGGCATCAAAATCAAACTCCTGCTCCGTTGCTGTGGAAATTGAGGAATGAGCACGGTCATACACCACCTTGGACGGACGCATGGCAGAACCGGATTCCAGATAATAAATGCCAAGACGTTCCCCACAGCGTGCAATATGCGCCGTACCCACATTATACTTACGCAGCGCAGCGATGGCGCACTCCCCGATCTCATTGTCGGGTACTGCCGTCACATATTCGGCAGCATGTCCATAATTGGCAAGGGAAACAGCAACATTTGCCTCTCCGCCTCCATAATGAATATCAAATTCATCTGCCTGAATAAACCTTTCAAAATTCGGGGTTGACAGTCGGAGCATAATTTCCCCCATCGTAACTACTTTTGACATGAGCGGATTTCCTCCTTCCTCTGTACGGCCTGACGGCATAATTCCGTAATCTGTCCAAATGCACCGGCATGAATCAGATCCTTCTTCACCATCCAGCTTCCTCCACAGGCAAATACCTTCGGAAAGCTTAAATAGTCCTCCATATTGGCAGGGCTGATTCCACCTGTAGGCATGAAACGCACATTACCATAAGGTGCACTCAATGCCTTAATCATCTTGACACCGCCTGCCGCTTCTGCCGGGAAGAATTTCACTTCCGTAAGCCCCAGACTCAATGCCAGTTCGATTTCCGACGGAGTCATGATTCCGGGAATCACCGGGACCCCCTTTGCCTGACAATACTTTACGGTTACCGGATTCAATCCGGGACTTACGATAAACTTCGCACCTGCTGCAACAGCACTGTCCGCCTGTTCGGTCGTCAGTACTGTTCCTGCCCCGACCAGCATTTCCGGATAATCCTCACTTATTTTCCGGATGGTTTCTTCTGCCGCCGCTGTCCGGAACGTCACCTCTGCACAGGATATTCCGCCGTTTAATAATGCTTCTGCCAAGGGAGCGGCATCTCCTGCATCATCTAATGCAATGACCGGAATAATTCCGATCCGGCTCATTTGTTCGAAAACTGGATTCACTCTTTATCCTCCATTCTTTTGCTGTCTGTAAATTGTCCAATGCCTTCCCAATGAACGCAATCTTTCCAATTACAGTATAGCTTTTTTACCGGAGGATGTCTTTTCAAATCCATTACAAAAGATTACAAATCTTGTTCGGATTGTTCTTCTGCCACAATCTGATTCCGTCCGTTCTGCTTTCCGATATAAAGCCGCCGGTCCGCACCGCTTACCATGCTGTCAATGTTAGCAAACTGTTCTCCGGCTTCCACAATACCAAAGGTCATCGTAATATGAACTTCCGTTTCTTCTTTGTAGGAAACCGAATGTGCATCCAGTTCATGGATAAATTCATTCATTACCTCTTCTGCTTCATCGATATGGAATTCCGGAAAGACCAGCAGAAATTCCTCACCACCCCATCGCACCGCATAGCCCTTGCCACGCATAAAATATTTCAGTCTCTTTGCAATTTCGGTCAGCACCACATCTCCACAGTCATGACCATAGGTATCATTGACCCGCTTAAAGAAGTCAATATCTCCAAGTGCCACACAATAGCTGATACCCCGCTTCGCATAGTCCTCATAAGTCTGATGCAGCTTTTTTTCTCCACAGCGGCGGTTATTGAGTCCGGTTAAGGTGTCCTCTTCCACAAGCTCACGCAGAGATTTCTGCATACGTACCGCATTTCTTCCCATCTCTCCCAGCTCATCGTCACGCTTTAACACCTCATAATCCAACGCATCATGAAGGTGTCCCTTTGCAATATTCGCCATATATGTTTCGATCTTCTTAATCGTATCTACAAGACCTGTTGTGTAGTGGATGGTCACAAATGCAACCAGAATCATGACAAGAATTGCGATCACAACCATCGGCATAATGGAATTACGGATCAGCCGCTCCACATTCGCCGATGGCTGTGCAACAAAAATCATTCCGATACAGCTTCCATCCTCCGCAAACAATGGTGCATAATAGGCAAAATAGCGCTCATCCTCTACCATAACAGATGAATAAAACATATCGTCAGCCTTATCTAATACATCCCGCTTTACCACAGGGCTTACCTGCGTCCCGACCGCACGCTCGCCCTTATGGTTCTCAAGCGTTGTTGCTACCCGGATATCCTGATAAAAAATTGTAATATCCACGTTGGTAACCTTTTTAACAGAATCAATCAGCTCATAATCCCCATTAAGGACATGCCCGCCCTTCATAAAATAAATTGCATCTTCCGTTTCTTCCACATGATATGCTCCGGGATACAGTTCATCTATAGTTACCTGAATCGTATTGCAAAGATCCTTTAATCCCCCCTGAACCTCGTGGTACATGGATGCTGCAAACCGGTTGGCGCTGAATATGGTAATGACAAGCCCCATCAGGATAATGGGAAGCAGATTCATCGCCAGAAACGTACCATGCAGTTTTGTCACTTTCAGCTTTTTCATTCCGTTCTCCCTGATCATTCCCCTGTTTCTTTATTGTATCTCATGAAGATAAATCTGTGCACGGTTCTGGATAATCTGTGCAACCTCACCTGCATTCTTCTGTCCGTTAAAATAAGGCTCTGCCTCTTCGGAAATGATATTAATCAGTGTATCATCATATCTACCGACATTCTTAAAGGTCTTAAGGATCTCCATAAAGTGATCTACCTCTTCCCGGGTCATCGGTTCGATCGTAACCTCTACATCATCAATATAGATAATATCATCATAATATTCCTTATTTCCATTCTCATCTATATAATAAGGACGATCCATGGCTTCCTCGGCCCGCTTCTCCAATACCTTCATGCTGAGAGGAAATCCGGGTGCTTCATTCTGATAGTCTTCTGTCAGATAATACCGCAGGAACTGCCATGCGGCATCCTGATTCTTCGACTTCGCAGAAATTGCAAACTGCATGGTCGGTACAAGAACGGAGCCATCCTGATCTGTGGAAGGAAAGCCAATCATGGTAATCGGTTCCCCGAAAGTCCCCTTCTCTGTATAGTTGAGATTACGGAAATCACCCAGATACATCTGCTGGGTAATGACCTTTCCGGTTCTCCACAGGCTGTCATAGGAACTCCAATATTCATCGGTATAATAGTCATCAGAAATTTCAACCGGAAAGCGTTTCAGGAATTCCAATAAATTCAGAAAGCCCTCATTGTTAAAATCACAATCCCCTGTACTGTAATTCACAAACTGGCTGCCGGCAAAGCTCATACACATATTCAGCATCTCACTTCTGGTTGCCCCTGCAATAAACTCCGTTCCTTCCGGCTTGGAGTCCCAGAGAGCCATCGCCTCTTCTACGGTCCAGCCACGTTCTTCCCCGACATCTGAGGTCTTCGCAACAATCGTTCTTATAGAATAAGACGGTATAAGACGATATAGCTTTCCGTCCCTGGAAAATGCTTCCATTACATTCGGCATCAGGTCATTACGGTCAATCTCCTCATCTTTTTCGATAATGGGAAGAAGATCTGCAAACAGACCTTTACTGATATAGCTGTCCGTTGGCATGGAATCATCCAACAGGATAATATCGGGTACTTTACCGGATACAATATCCGTATTCATTCTGGAAATGCCTTCCTCATACTCACCTGACTCAGAGGAATAATCAATCAGACTGATCCGGTAGGTATCGTTCTTTTTATTAAACTCAATTACCCGGCTTTTTACCGTCCAGTCTGTGCTTGCCATGGCAAGGGTAATCACCTGGTGCTCCTTGACATCCTTCGGATCTACCTTCGTAAATTTGGAAACTCCATCCTGCCAGTCAGAGGCACTGGAATACGAACCATAAAACTCGGTATCACTGATCGGAATAATATTATTGATCTGCCAGACATCAATATCGGAATCCACATAGCTCATGAGCTTCGTAACTGTAGTATCCCCAAGGTTATATCCATAAACCGCATAGTTATCGGATACATAAAAATCATATCCGGAACCCGGATAAAAGCTGAAGCTGTAGCTGTTTCCCGCAAGCTCTGCAGCCGTTCCGATTGTACCGTTTGCAAGATCCAGCGGATAAACCTTCATTCCATTATCCCCATAATTAATGGCTGCATATTTCCCGTCTCTGCCACGGACAACAGATGCACCATCCAATACATTTCCGGCATCCTGTCTGATGACATTACCTACCATGTTTCCATTCTTATCAAACTTCAGAATACTGCTTCCGCAGACAAGATACAACGCATCCTCTTCTGCAAACAGTCCATTAATATAAAGCCATCCCTGCTGTTCAACAATCTTCTTTATTTCCGGAAGTTCATTCAGATTTACACTGAACACGGTTTCATCATCCAGTGTTTTCTGCTCTAAGTAATACAGATCCTCACTGGTATCACTGCCGTCATCATATACATACACGTTGCGCAGGCAGTAAAGATTCCCCTGTGAATCTGCTGCAAATGAATTAATGGACTGATCCGGTGCCCCCTGAAGCTCATGTCCTTCCCCAAAGGTGCCGTCCTCCAGAATTTCATAAAAAATCATGGAAGAATAGCTTTCCGCAATGTCCTCTGCTGCATCCTCCGTACCGGGCTCCGGTTCTGCCACAGTCTCTTCTGTTGCCGTATCGACATCCTCTGCTTCTGCTTCTTTTTCAGTGTTTCCGCCGCCTTCAATATCTGCTCTTGGCGTTACAGCCCCATCCATCTCACGCCATTCATAGCTGTAACCATAAACCTTATCCCCGATCTGAATCAGTCCGCTGGGTGCTGTACCACTTCCATTATAGGAAATAACCTCCTGCTTATACACATAATCCCTGGAAACTGCCTGTTGCTGCAAGTCACCCTTTTCTTTCTTTCCGCATCCGGCAAAACACCCAATCACAAGTGCCACAACCAGTAACGATACGATTACCTTTTTCATAATTGTCCTCCTTTCCTTCCGGGAATCAGAAATTCTCCCATTTTTCCTTTTCCCGCCTGCTCTTCTTTCGAAGACCATCCCTTATATCTATGATACGGTTGCCTAAATCTTTCCAGGTAAACGTCCGATGCCTCCATTTCCAAATAAAAAAGACAATCAGGATCGTCCCCGGAATGAGTAAAAACAAAAACTGAAAAATCAGTATCAATGCACACACATCTTCATAACCGCGCGCCACATTCTCCCAGAAAGGGAACCGGATTGCGGCATTCTGCATGGAACGTGTGCCGAATTCCAGAATCACCGGAATCAGTGACTCCACCTTGAACCGTGTCGTGTTCTCCACAACGACCATATCATCCTCTGCCACGCCAAGCTGATCCTTCACGGCATTGTAGACGAAATGCTTGACCGGGTTTGGGGCAAGGACCTCATAATTGCTGATGCCCGCTGTTGTTCCATAAGCCTGCAGGGAATCATCCGACAGATACACCGTCGTCTTATTTAATCCGGCACTCTTTGCAAATTTACTGCCATCCCGTTCAATGACTCCTGCCACATAATGTGGCACACCGCCAATCATCACACTTTTCCCGACAATATCATTGGATCCGAACAGCTGCCACGCACCCTCCGTATCCAGAATAATACTGTCCTGCATGAGATCCTCGCCGGTAAAATAGCCTCCGGAAAGGAGTTTCACCGGATGAAACAGGAAATAATCTCCTCCGATTCCAATCGCATCGACATCGGTGAGCTTTCCCTTTTCACTAAGAACCGTCACCTTTCCCATGGCACTATAGCCATCTACCACCAGACGCCTGTCATTCTCTTCACTATATTCATCGGCAGGAAGTGTCTCCTTCAACATCTGCTCAAGCTTCTTTTTAAACCCTATAAACTCCATGTCGGTAAGCTTCACCTGATCTGTAAAGTAGCAGCTTACCTGAACACTTTTTCCGTCCTTGTCCCATCGCTGTGCAGCCTGCTGGTCTGTCAACTGACTGGTCAGATGGTGTGACCAGATGGTTAAAACAAGAAACAGCAGCAACGATACCACCGCCATCAGGCTGAACACAATCTGCTTTATTGTAAAATTGGAGAAAAAACGTTTAAGCCTTATTCCCACTGTAAATTCCTTTCCACAGCTGTCCTGCATTTCTTATGATTCTTAACCTATCTCTCATCAGGAGTTATCCGCAAGACGAACCTGCTTTCCTGCTTCTACCGGCTTCGTAGATGTCGTAATAACATATTCCCATCCATAAAGCGGGGCAGAAATTGCAGAATTATTATCATCTGAAGCCAATACTTCCACGCCGACCCGGGTTGCAATATAACGGTTTCCTAACGGACTGCTCTTGGATTCCACCGTCAGAATAAACTTACCATCGTTATCCTCACGGATAGCACTGTTCGGTACCACCAGTTCATATTCCTGACTACGCTGTCCTACGGAAATACTTAAGGACTGGTCTGCCTGAATGGTTGATCCACTCACATCAAATACCAGCAGCTTATTGGTTCCCGGGTTATCCGGATCCGGTTTAATCGCAGACAGCATCACCCTTGCATCCTCATAATACCAGGAATTCTGCAATTCTGCCATGTCACCGATCTGCACCTTCTTAGCCTGTTCATTGGTCACGGAGATAGAAAGGGTAAAGCCCTTGCCCTCCGGCTGGATTACTGCCATGACGTCCTCCGGCTGTGTGGTCTCACCGGCCACATATTTCACCGTAGTAATTGTTCCTGCCACCGGTGCTTTGACTGCAGAACCCATAGACTTTTCCTTCAGCTTCTCTATCTCTTCTTTCTTTTTCTGAATGTCCTTATTCGTCTTGGAGAGATCCAGTTCCGCATTAATGTCTGCCGCAAGAGAGGTCTGTTCTTCCTTTAATAAGTCATAGACTGCCTGGGCATTCTTCAATGCCGCATTTGCATCGGCTAAACGGTTCTGCCACGCCACGCTCGTCTGGCTGTTGGCTGTTGTGATTTCTAAAATATTGCGGTTTGCCTGATTCAGACGGTTCTGCGCATCCTGCACACCACCATCTGAGGATGCCGTGATTGCCTGTACTTCGGCGAGTTTTTTCTGGAGATTTGCTAACTCTGCTTTCTTGCTTGCTAAGGAAGTTTGCTGATCCCCATAATTTTTATTAATATCAGATGCATTCTGTTCAATATTCTGAACGACTAACAGCGCCGCATTATAATCGGCAAATAACGTCGTATAGCTATCTGCCTTACCTTCTACTGCATTAATCGCCGTTTGTAATCCATTAAAAGTTACTTTCGTATCTGATAAAGTTTTCTGAATTCCCTCAACTGAACTTACTTCTTTAGCTCCAAGCGTTACTCCTGAAAGGTTAATCCCACTATCTGCCTTCGCCGCATCATAAATCAGCTTCATCTTATCATATAGGTTTCCAACAGCCGTAGCCTTTTGTGCATAGTAAGAATCTGAAGTCGTTGTCCCTGTCGTTGAACCCGGCCCGGTTCCCGTACTGCCAGAAGTACTACCTGTTGATCCCGTACTTGTGATCAGCTTCTCAAGATCTGCAATCTGGGAGTTCACTTCCGTAATCTGTGCATTCAGACTGGCAATCGTTGCTGCCTTGTCCTTCTCAAACCGGTTCTGTGCCTCGGTGAGGTCTGTCGTTGCCTGATCCTTCGTCAATTCCTCATTCTTGGTGCTCACACCGGCATTATTGGTATCCTTCGTGCTCTGTAGGGTCAGATCATCCACGTTTTTCTGGCACTCCTCTACCCGCTTCTTCGCAGCTTCCAAACGGTTCTGCATATCGGTCACCTTGGCCTGTAACTGGCTGAAGCTGTCGATATTTCCATTTGCAACCTTCGTAATGACCTCCGGAGAGACATTCGCTCCGAACAATCCCTTCATATAATTCAGTTCAAGATCCTCCAGCTCCTGTTCAGCCTTCGTAAGTTCATCGCTCTCGGATTCTTCCAGATAATAAATTACCTGATCCTTTTCTACGATATCCCCCTGCTTTACTGCCACACTGGTGATGACACGGGATTCCTTCGCAATGACATTATACGGATCAGAAGCCTCCACCTTGCCGGTTCCGCGCACCTTTGCCGTGATCGTTCCGGTCTGCACATACTGTGTTGCCACCTCCGGCAGGGAATAATTCATAATCGTGTTGGAAAAGAACGTCAACAGCAACATGATCGTTAAGAATATGATTGCTGCGTTCTTCACCCATTCTCTTCTTTTCGTTGTATTCTTCTCTTCCATCGTTTCTCTCCTCATCCAGCACTATCCCTTAATTCCACCCTGATACGTGATTCCTTCTACCAGATAATCCTCTCCGTAAAGGAACACCAGAATGGGCGGAACCATATAAATTGTTGCAACAGCAAATGCAAGTCCGATTTCCCCCGAATTAATCTTCGATAAAAATACGGACAACGGATGCTTATTGGAATCCGACAACAGGATCAATGGCTGTTCCACCATATTCCAATAATCAATAAAAATCAAAATCGCAATAGAGCACATTGCACCCTTACAAAGCGGCATACAGATTTTCGTAAAAATTTGCCACTCGCCTGCACCGTCAATCTGTGCCGCCTCCATCACGGAAACCGGAATTCGCCGCATGTACTTCGTCAGAAGAAATACCGCAAACGGTGAGAAAATTCCCGGCAGCCAGATCGCCCAGTTGGTATCTAAAATATGCAGCCAGTCCGAAACCAGATAATTGGGAACCAGAGTCACCTGATACGGCATCAGCATTAAAATAATATAAACAAAGAAAATCATTTCCTTGATTCTTCCCCGGTATCTTGAAAATCCGAATGAGGCACCTGCCGCTACCAGTAGCTGAAAAACCACAATCGGCACAACCAGGATTACGGAATTCCAGAATTTCAGCAGATAATCCGGACTCTTAAACAGAACCGTTACATACTGGCTGAAGGATACCATATCCGGAATAAATTTTAAATTTACCTTAGATGAAATAAATACCTTACCTCCGGAATCCGTTGTGGCAAAAACCTGTCCATAGTTGGCGGCAATCTCTGATGATGACATAAACGAATTGGTAATCGTTAAGATAATCGGCATCAGGAACAGTACGGCAAAGCATCCTGCCACCATCGTTCCCAACAGAATCCGTATCATCCGACGGGTATTTTTAATTTTCTTCCTGCGTTTCAGCCGACGGCTCCAGAGCTCCGCAGGATCCCTTCTCTTCAAGCTCATCCTTCCACATCCTTTCCAAAATAATTCTCGGTAAGGAAAAGGATACCGATAATGATAACCATCACAACTGCCATCATGATGGCCGCCGCAGACATTTTCTGATAATCCAGCTTGCTGAACGTATTGTTCATAAAATGCTGGAGCATATACATCGTCGGATAAGGATAATCTCCCTTTAACAGATAGATTTCCCGGAATACCTTAAAAGAATTAATCAATGACATAATTGTCACAAACAAAATGGTCGAGGACAGATACCGGAGCTTGATATGCCAGAAAATCTGCATCGGCGTTGCACTCTCCAATACCGCTACCTCTAAGATATCCTTCGGTATACTGCTCAGGGCAGACATAAACAAAATCATATTATAGCCCAGGTTTTTCCACAGAAACAATACAATAATCACCACCTGCGCATAATCAGAATTCAGCCAGTCAATCTTGTCCTTTCCGAACCAGCCGATGACCTCATTCATCATTCCGTTATAATGGAACAGCACCTGCCAGATCAGTACCACTGAAGCAATCGGCACCATCATCGGACTTAAGAAAAAGGTCCGGAACTGGCTTTTAAAGGGGATCTTACTTTCCATCAGAATTGCCAGAAGAAGTGATAAAACAACCGCTAATGGCATTGCTATTGCCGAAAATGTCATCGTATTAAATGCTGCCTGACGAAATGCTGCGTTCTCAAATACCATTTTAAAATTGTCAAAGCCTACAAACTCTGCATTGATCGGATTATCAATCACCGAATAATAAATTACAATAAAAAAGGGCAGGACAAAAAACAGCAATACTCCCAGAATACTGGGAAGCAGAAAGCCATTGGCCATCCACTTCCCCGGATTCTTATGACTACCGGTTTTACCTGCTCTGATTGCGGAGGGATTTTTCTCTCCTCTTTTTCCTGTATGCTTAGCGATTTTCATTGACATAAACCTGAATTCTGTTCTGAATGACATTCGAAACATCGGAAGCAGATTTCTGTCCCTTAAAGAACGGCTCCGTTTCCTCTGAAATAATGTTAATCAGTTCTTCATCTACATTATTCTGCCTTTTCTTTGCGGAAGCAATCAAGCCCCTCACCTGATCAATGTCTTCCTGTTTAGCTGCATAAATATCCATTTCAAAATCGTTACCATAGCCCCAGGTGGTCTTCGGCTGTTCCACCTGTTCGCCATTTTCATCCGTATAATACTCCGGTGTCATATCCTTCTCAAACTGAAGCTCCAGTGCGGATTTCAGAATCGGGAATCCACTCCATCCAAAGCCGTCCACGAGACTGTTCTGATAGTCTTCCGTAAGCAGTGTCTGTAAAAACGCCCACGCTGCTTCCTTATTCCCG
>OHVX01000473.1_pt1 | contig 11336 bp, 10 predicted proteins | sample 1579581 | NCBI WGS metagenome assembly OHVX01 (sample SAMEA3882536, study PRJEB24775) | human gut metagenome | biome: human-associated habitat; feature: intestine environment; material: feces | place: Netherlands | collected 2009/2010
TGTCAGTACGGTATCACCTACTGCCAACTCTGACATCATCTGCTCTTTCTTCTTTGCTTCTTTCTTCAGATCCACTGTATAATTTCTTAAAATCCGAAAAATCGTATCACCTGAATATAAATAGTCATTTAATGTGATCATACGTTCCACCCTTTCTATTTGATTTTCTTATACAGTATAGCAGAATCTGGCTGGATTGGATACCGTTTTGTTAAATAGAAGCAGGGATTGATCTGCTGCATATAATCCAGCAAGGTCAATCCCTGATTTATCATATTTCTAAAATAAAAGCTGAAGCCCCATAGCAATGATCCACATATACGCACATGTCTTCAGAATCATCAATAATCTGACTTTTGGTTTTGTTTTACTGAATAAAGTTACTGGAAGATAACAGCCAAAAGAAATGATAATAGCTGCAGCCATCCTTGTCATATGATATCCATATGTATTTCCCGATATTAAATACAGAATAATTATCCCTATACCTGTAACTGCAAAAACTGCATTACGGATAATAGACAGTTTCATATTTCCTTCATCTGTACACCAGTTATTCTGCGGAAACATACATATCACAATTCTGACAACTGCGGATATCCATATGATAGCTTTAATTATTACCGGTATTTCAAATTCCGGGAATGTAAATTTCCAGATATACATCAGAATAATATAAAATACTGTCATTGTAATTGACGATACCTGCAATCCAATTCCCAGCTGTCTCTTTATTTTATCATTAATTCCACGCACTGCTCTTATAATTCTTGGCACCAGATGAAAAGCATCTCCTCCGCAAAGTGTCAATGTTAATATTCCATAAAGAATAAATAACATATTTCCCTGTGAGAATATAAAAAATAAAATTGCACTTATTAGCCAATCGTAAAAAACATCAAAATACTGAGAAACTCTAAAAATATAAAACGAAAATAAAGCCCCCACAAACAGGGAGCTTTATTTTTGTTTCATATTTTTTTAGGCGTAAAATACTTAATTCGCCTTTGATGGATCAATTTCTGTAATGGTCGGTACTGTCCAGATCTCCAGGGCCTCCATATCAGGCGTATAGATACGCATATACAGATGGAAACCTCCGTCACCTACAGGAAGCCAATTTGTGGTATCCTCCGGTGCATCCTTAGACAGAATAACATCAACGGAATCATCATCTTTCACTTTCAGACCGGAACGGTCATTTATGCAGTAACAATCAATAGGATTATCAATCAGGAAATCATCAAGCTGTTGCGAAATGACATTTTTATTGCGGTAAATCAACACGATAAGCGGTAAAACAACATTCCTTTATAATATTTCTTTATATAGTGGGATTACTTTTCAAAGCAACTGCAGCCAACCTGACCAGATGATTTTCTTCACTTATAGATTTCATTTGGTCTGCATTAAATAAAATGCATCCACAGTGTCCCGGAAATGTAGGAAAACATATAATTTTCAGATTGGTATCTATTTCCGGACTATAGTCCATGATTTCCAGTGTTTCACCGTACAAGGTGGCGCGTTCATAAACATGAAGCCATTTTGCGTCCATATTGGAGAAAAGGCTGGAAAAGGAATTCCCGATCATCTTGTCCAACGGCAGCTTTTCCAGTGTAGCCAAGGCTTCATTCCCATATCGAAAGATCCAGTCCACTGCCTTTTTTTCTTCATTAAATACCATTTCTATATCCGTAAATGCAAAAGGGAGAGCATCGCATATTTTATAATACTGACAATATTCTTCTTCCGTCAGCGGCCGCTTTTTTCTACTGAGCTTTGCAATCATAAGCTCCTGTTTTTTCTGTAATTCTTCTCTGAGCAGCTTTTTCTTCCGCTTCGTATAGCCGATTTCTTCACCATTACACAGCAAAATTTTGTCCCCAATATCACTGATTGCAGACACTGCGATCATACAGCCACGTTTTACCTCCATGAACCCTTCATCCAGCTGCTTCTTTAATTCCTTCAATGTCATTCGGCAACGGTAAGCACCTCCATCAAGCATATGAATCGTACAATGATCATCCGACATGATCGCATAGAGAATATCTGCATGCCGTATGGCTATTTTAGTACGATTAAAGGTTACTGTAATAAATTCCTGCTGCATAACTGCTTTCTCCTTCTGATAATTAAAATGGGGATTTTATCATAACAAGAACCAGACCATTTTGTGCTTATCAGCCAAATTTTCGTAACAGTTCATCTGTATCTTCGACCGGCAGAACAACCTGCGTAATGAATTTGGAGGGATCCTTATGCTGGGGCGGACCCTCCAGATAAATGTGACGCAGAGTACCGCGTGGAGAAAACTGATGCTCCGCAGCGTATTCTAACAGCCGCCGCCCCACGGCGGGCAGATCCTCGTAAGCGCCATGATGATAGATGCTCAGGGCATCCGTTGGCGGCAGGAGCGTCACAAGCTCTCCCTCGCTTCCGGGCGGGACAGCTACGCAGAAGACTGCCTCCAACGGGGCGCTGATGGGATACTCGATAAAATACATCCGTCGTGTGGTGTCCGTCCCATAGGCACGCATGGCCTCCAACGCTGTGTTACGCAGCAGCACCGTCTTCTCCGCAATGGAATCGCTGCAATAACATTTCCGATAGACAAGCTGGTCTGGCAGCCGTAATTTCCTGACCTGCGCGGGCACAGCCGAGGTTCGCTCATAGAGCTTTTCAATATTCAGATTCAGTTGGTCGCGCAGCTTTTCCAGCCGCCGGATCATTGACAGAAGATCAATGGAGTCATCATAATACCCCTGTATCTCGTCCAGCGACAGCCCCAGATCCTGCAGAATGCGGATGTTGCGGATTTTAGTAAACGTATCAATGGTGTAATAGCGGTTCCCGGCATCTCCCTTCTTGATATCGGGACGGATCAGTCCGTGCTCCTCATAATTCAAAATCATGCGCCGCGTCACGCCCACCGCACGGGCGATTTCCCCGATAGAGAACAGCTCCTGTCTCTCCTTCATAAACAACCTCCTCCTTACTGCAAAAAATTCTTGCATCGGACATCGATGTGCGATATATAATGCCAGTATAGTAAAGCCTGGACAAAATGGCAAGGAGGAATACATAAATGAAGAAGCGAATTGTAAGTCTGCCGATGGTGCTGGCACTGTGCCTGACGTTGCTCCCGACCTCAGCTTTTGCGGCAGAGGGCAACGGTGCGGCCATTGGCACAAGCGGTCTGTGTGCGCACCACATGGTACATGATGATACCTGTGGGTATGTGGAGGAGATCGCGGAAAGCCCCTGCACCCACGAACACGGGGCAGAGTGCTATACCGAGGTCACAAGCTGCATCCATACACATACGGAAGATTGTTATCCAGTATTGGATGACAGCATTCCGGACGATGAGGCGACATCCTCTGATGACGAGTCAGTTGGGGATACAACGCCCTCTGATGATGAATCAGTTGAGAATACAACGTCCTCTGATGATGAATCAGTTGGGGATACAACGTCCTCTGAAGCTGCGGAGCCTACCGAGTGCAGCCATAAATGCAGCGAGGAAAGCGGCTGTATTAAGCAGGAATTGGCCTGCCGGCACGAACACGATGATGAGTGCGGGTATGTACCGGCTGTGGAAGGTCAGCCCTGCACCTATATCTGTACCCTGTGCGGTATGACCGGGATCACAGCATGGAGCTGGGTGGACACGCTGGAGGTTATTAACCCGGAAAACGGCGTGCTTGCCCTGTCGGCCAGAGAGGATAGTCCTGTCCTCTATGACGAAATCGTAGCACTGCTCCCGACGGAGATTACTGCTACCACGCAGGACGGCACGGAAACCATCACGCTGGGCAGATGGACCTGCCCGGATTATCCCGAGACGGGAGTCTATACCGGCAGCTATAAATTCACCGCAGCTCTGCCAGATGGTTATGCCCTGGCAGCGGATGCCCCCGCTCTTACCGTGACGGTGGAACTTGGCGGCGTCGCGATGCTGGCGGATGACGGAGATCACAGACACCCCATCTGCGGTGCGAGCTGTACGCACGTATCGCAGTGGACAAAGCACAACGAAGATGTGACCTTCGCGAGTGCATTGACCGTGCTGAAAGATAATAACACGAACACCTTCCAACTGTATGCCAACGGCAAAGAGGTGGATAAAGTCGGAATCTACTACAATCTTGCCGCAGGCAGCTATTACCTGGCCGATAATATTACGCTCGACAACCCCATTTGGGTGCAAGGCGTCAAAGTCAACCTCTGCCTGAACGGACACACGATCACCATGCGCGGTAACTTCAATGTGTTCGAAATCTCAAGCGGCACCGGGGAAGTCGGCAACACCATTCTGAACTTGACCGATTGCAGTGATGGCAAGGGCACGATCAAGCACGACGCCAATACCTCCGGCACCGGCTACGGCGTTTGGCTTAAGGAAGGCTCGTTCAATATGTACGGCGGCACAATCACCGGGAACGACTGTGGTGTCTTTATATTCTATGCCAGTAATGATGAGCCAACCCAGTGGTTCACCATGTACGGCGGCAGCATTACAGAAAATCATAGTAAGGGCGGCGCCGGTGGCGCCGGCGTGCGTTTTTGTGAGGGGAGAATGACGCTCAATGGCTCGCCCGTCATCAAGAACAACACGGCAATGGGCAAGACGAGCAACCTTTGGCTGAACAGCGGCAATATGGTCATTATGTACTATGACGGACTGACCGAGGGCGCGGACATCGGCGTGAGCACAGACCAAACGCCGACGAGCGGCAACCCCGTTGACATCACAAAGTGCGAGGCTGATTATTACCGCAACTATTTCCACCCGGACGATACGAACTATGAGATTGGAGTCAGCGAGGGCAGCTATAATAATATGACTGTTTATACGGTTCAGCTCACCACGAAAACCGGGAGCGAAACGCCCCACACTCACAGCTGGAGCTATATTCGTCTGAGTGCTGACACCATCGAGGCCAACTGCACAAATAGGGACACAAAATGTGATACTCCTACGGCAACTGTGACCATCAAAGCGCCCGAAAACACCACCTATGACGGCAAGGAAAAGGGTGCAACACTTTTAGAGTCGGAAAAATGGAAGCAAGTATCTGCGGACGACATCACTATCACCTATCAAAAATATATCAACGGCAGTTATGTAAACATATCCGGCACTCCCACCCTGGTCGGCAGGTACAAGGCAAGCATCACCGTGGGCGAGGGGGAGAACACCGCGACGGCATATGTCAACTATGAGATTACCGACAGCCCCACACCCACCCCGGGCGAAAAAGCAGACCCGGCTTACACCGTGCCAACAGCCAAAACCGGTCTGACCTACCATGGTCAGGCGCAGGCGCTCATTACTCCGGGCAGCGCCACTGGCGGCGAAATGCAGTATAAGCTGGGTAACGGCGCATACAGCACAACGATTCCCACGGCGACCGACGCAGGCGCATATACTGTTTATTACAAAATCATAGGCGACGAAAACCATAACGATGTGAGCGAAGCAAGCATTACTGTGACCATCAAACAAGCGACCCTTACCGGTAGACCCACCTTTACCCCCATCACCAAAGAGGGCAAGACGATTGCGGATGTGACGCTGACTGCCCCTGCCGGATGGCCTGCAGGAACGTTCTCCTGGGATGTATCTGATACTACTCCAATCACACAGGGCACTTCGTATCACTGGATTTTCACTCCGGACGACACTAACTATACGAGTACCGGCGGATACCTTGTACTGTGGTCGAACACGAGCGGCGGCAATTCCGGAGGTAACTCCGGCGGCGGAAACAGCGATAATGCCCAGGACGACAATGATGACAGCTCCAATACCGGGGACAACGATAACAGCAGTTCCGATATCGGAAACAGCAATAGCGGCAGCTCCAATGCCAATATCCCGCCCACTCCTGTAACCGTTCCGGTATCCGGTGATGAAAAAACCATTCAGGTGGATGCAGTGGTCAGTGGCACCACAGCCACCATCAAAAATATTGACCTTCCCAAACTGGATACTGTTATCGAAGACACTGCCAAAAACGGCGTTGTAACCATCGACTTCTCCGTATTGAAAAAGGTGGATACTGTAAAACTCCCCTCCAACGTCGTAAAGCAGATCGCAGAGGCGGTGAATGACCCGGATAATGATGCAAAGGGCCTTGAAATCGTCCTGACCAATGGTACATCTGTTAAGCTTGATGCAAAGGTTCTGGATGAAAAGAACGTACAGGCAAATGGAGCCGACATTACCCTCTCCACCAAACGCATCACGGACAGAAGCCTGAACATCAAGCAGAAGCTGACGGTGGGCAATCGTCCGGCATTGAATATTAACGTCACCCTTGGTGGCAAGCCCATTTCCAACATGAACGGCAGGGTTACCGTTTCTGCCTCCTATGAGCTCAAGCCCGGCGAACACGCCAGTGGAATTATCGTCAGCTATGTGGATGCGAACGGCAACAGGCAGCTCTGCGAAACCAGTTATGACCCGGTCAAAAAGCTGGTAAGCTGGAAAACCGGTCCTCTCTCTCCGTCTTCCATCTATATGATTGGATATGATGAGAGCAGGGTTAAGCCCGGCACAGGCTCATATGTGACCTACACCGTACAAAAGGGCAGCACTCTTTCCATGATTGCCAGAAAGTATGGCTGCACTGTGGCTGAGATCCTGGCGGCCAACAGTGGTTTAATCAGGAATCCAAACCGGATCTATGTGGGCTGGCAGCTCAAAATCCCGCAGGATTAAGATCTAAGCCGCACAGGATTAAGGTTTAAAGAATAATAAAACAGAGGAAAATTTATGCCCCGGCACTTCTGGTCACGGTTACCAGCGATGCCGGGGCAATATTTCACTTCCCATTGTAATTCTGTGTACACGCACTTCCTTTACAAGCTTAAATGGTTTTCTTACATAAAATCTTCTGCTGCCAATCTGCCTCTCTATAATACAATATTAATAACCGGTGCTGCCTCCTGCCCGGATGACCCAAAAGTCACTGCACCGCTGTTATCCGGCACCACAGTGCCCTCCGACCGTGTCTTTTCCAAATGATCAAATACGGCCTTCAGGTACTTTGCATCTGCGCGCACAATATCTTTCATCTCCTTGTTCCGGTGCTTGATCTTCATCATCTTAAGATCCGCCGGATCCATGTCCTTCTCCACCGACAGAACGGAATCGGATAATTCATCCAGTCCCATTTCGTCAAACAGTTCCTTCATGCTCTCCGAAAACTCATTCAGAATTTCGTCAGAGAACTCATCCAGACTCGAAAGAACATCCTCCATGCTCTCCAATGCCGACCAACAGTTTGCGTAGTTCTGCAGCATTGCAGGATCCGGAGCTGCCATTCTGTCCGTTTCTTCCTGTCCCTGCACCAGTTCCGGTTCCTCTGCATGCTTCAAAGCATCGTCCGGATTTTCTTCCATAGCCTTCGTTTCCTCAGCAGAAAGCTGCTCTTCCTCTATCCGGCTTCCCGCACACGGTCCGCCGGTACATTTCGCCATTTCCTCTTCTTCGAGGTGTCTGGCTTTCTTCTTCGCCACACGTTCCATGGCCTTGGCATGTTCAATCGCTGCTTCCAGTTCTTCGTTATCGTATTTTCCACTCTGCTTCTGGCTCTTCAGTCGCAGAATCTCCCGGCGTGCCTGACCTGCCGCCTGCCTTGCTGCAAGCGACGTTTTACTGCGCAGGATTTTCGTGGACAGGCTCTTAAACTGATATTTTAATTTCTTCAGACTTAAGGTGGTATCCTTTGCCTTCTGCCGCTGCGCTCTTAAGGATTCTCCATAACTCTGTGTATTTCCTGTTTTCCCGGAAGGATCCCCTGCAAGCTCACTCCATGAGGTTTGGACGCTCCTTCGGATATCCCGCATATCCTTCTTTGAAAACAAAGCATTACTGTTCTGCTTCTGCTTCTGTCCCATATAAATATGGGAACTGTTCTGCTCAAAAGGCATATAGGACTTCTGTTGTCTCTGTGTTCCGGCGTTGATTCCTTTCATGTCTGTTTTCCTGCCACTCAAAATGTGTTGAAATATACTCAAACACATCGAGAAATTGAAGTCCTTGCGGATACTTCTTACTGCTTCAATGTGTATGCTTTGGCGATTGTAAACAATACGCTACTCACAAGTTCTTGTACACTCCACAGTCGTAAATTCCTGCGATAGCCCGCAGTACATACTTACGTTTGCGTTTATTATGCAACTTCGTAAGTTAAAGCATCTCTTAGATTAAGAGCAGCATTGAAATCCCTATCCTCGACATAGCCACAATCACAACGGTATATTCTATCTGAAAGCTTCAAATCTTTCTTGATAGCACCACAGCAATGACATATTTTGGATGATGGATACCATCTGTCTACGACTCTTAATTCAATACCGTTTTCATCACATTTTGCTTTAAGCTTGGTTCTAAATTCATAAAACTTCTGTGACGCAACAGCTTTTGAAAGATGTCTGTTCTTCATCATTCCTGATACATTCAAATTTTCAATAGTTATATAAGATGGTTTGGTTTTCACTATCTCGGCTATTGATTTATTGATATAATCAGTACGAATATTATCTATTTTATGATGAAGTCTTTGTACTTTGAGCTTTTGCTTTTGTATATTCTTTTGAGTGGACTCTCCTTTCTTTAAATTCTCATACTTGCGTGAGAGACATCTTTGTTCTCTGCGCAATTTCTTTTCCAATTTTTTAACTCTTGCTGACTTATTGATATTTTTATAAGTTTTACCATTAGAAACAATCGCCAAGTCTTTCAAACCCAGGTCAATTCCTATACCGTCATTGCTATTATCAGCAATCTTAGCATCGGGAATTTCCACAAGAACTGACACATAATATTTGCCTGCTTTGATGGATACTGTACCGCTTTTGATTTTCCATCCGTCTTTAGTTGTTGGTATATAACCTTTTTCTTTAATGCGCACCCAACCTAAAGTGGGTATGTTCAACCTATGTCTCTCACATCTACAGTCTTTAGGATTGTTCTTTACGAAATACATTTTTACATCAGATTTACCTTTCTTTTTGAAATTAGGAAAAGCACTTTGATGTTTAAAAAATCTTGTAAATGCAGTACATCCATCTTCAATAGACTTTTTTACAGCTTTTGAATATGCTTCTTTAATCCATATTTTATCAGGATTATTAGGAATATACTCATTATTGAGCCATACGCTAAAACTCTTGCCAGTCATAAACTTTTCACCTTTATCGTATAAAGCTTTGTTGAGACCGAGATAGAAGTTGTAAACATATCTACAAGTGCCGATCGTCTTGTTAATCTTGATTTTTTGCTCGACTGTCGGATTTATTTCCGTTTTGAAGCTCTTTAGCAATTTCCTCATCCCTTTCTATTTGTTTTTTATACTTACGAAGGCCGTACAATCTACAAGAAAAAACGTGAAGTATAGATACAATATCCTGTACAAGTTCTTCTTGCGGTGATAGTTCTTCATTATTCACTACCACTATGGTTGTATTAAACTTCATACAGAATTTTTCAAACCAATCGTAACCAAATCTGATAAATCTGTCTTTATGAGTTACTATTATGGTTTTTATTTTCTGTTCCATTACTTCATTTAATAATTCATTCCACTTTTTACGATTGTAATTAAGACCACTTCCATAATCCTCAATACACTGATCGATAATAATACCTTTAGCATTACAAAACTGTCGCAAAAATGCAACTTGATTCTGTAAATTATCTTTTTGATTTCTTGTAGACACTCTGGCATAAATAACTACCTGACGTTTATCATTTTCAATATTTATGCCTTTGAATTGAAGGTACTGGTCATAAGTATAATAACGCCTATCAGTCGGAGTCCGATTTGCTTTCAGAATCCCCTCTCTATCCCAACGTTGTAACGTTTTGACTGAGACACCCAATAATTCAGCAAAATCTTTTGGTTTGTAATTAGTGATATTAGATGTGTTCATAACAATGCCCTCCATGAGTATATTTTAACACATTTAACCACTATTGACAATAATTTTGATTGCTTAAAGTGTGTTCCTTAAAATCAGCTGTGCTGATTACTTGCCGTATGTATTATATAAATACACATGATTATCTATACAGTGCCATCCGCTTGAAGCGCCTGCTGTCACACATATATATGTCTTTCCGCTTGCTGCCTTCTCATAGCTGACCGCACAGTTGCCGGACTGATTTACAAAGCCTGTCTTTGCACCGATTACCTCGCCGCTTGTCATCCTGTCCTCTATTCGGCGCAGGAACAGATTTGATATGTTCAGGTTCTCCGGATGCTGCGGTGTTGCAGCCGTGCTATATGTATGATTTGAAAGTACTGTTTTACAAATGTCGTCCTGCATCGCTGCCTGCATGATGACCGCCATATCATAGGCTGTGCTGTAATTGTTCTCATCATATATGCCGACAGGGTTTGCAAAATGTGTGGTCTGGCCTATACCAAGCTCTGCTGCCTTCTGGTTCATCATATCGACAAATGCTTCCATGGAGCCTGCTGTATAAACCGCAAGCTGATATGCCGATTCTCCACCCGATGGCAGGATGGTTCCGTTAAACACATCGCGAAGAGGCACCTGCTCACCGTCTAAAAAGCCTGTTGTACTGCAATCATGCACATATGAATAATCTGTGGCTTCTCTTGTAATTGTAACAACCTCGTTGAGCTTGTTTTCTATCACAGCCTGCCTGTCTATTTCGGTGTTTTCATTCTCCGCTGCAGCAATTGCATTTTTCTCAGCCTGCTCTGCTGCTACAAGCACTGTCATAACCTTTGTCATGGAGGCCGGGTACATCCGTTCCTCTCCTGATACCTGACTGATCACCTTACCGCTTCTTTCATCCATAAGAACTGCATAGGTACTCCAGATCCCGGACAAATCTAGGTCAGCGATCACAGGAGAAGAAAATTTTCCTGCTATGTCTGCTGCAAAAGAACTAACACCTCTATTCCATCCCAGGGCACATCCAAAGGCTGTCAATGCCAGAATCTGCACCAACAGACAAATCAGCAGCCGTTTTCTATAATTTCTCCGTCTGCGTTTCCTTCGCCCTGCTGCCATCCTTTCTCCTCCTTAATACAGGAAAGCCTCCCCGGTGCCCATACTGGCTCCGGCGGAGGCTTTATCTTACTGTCTTAATCTATTAAGCTAATTTCATTGGGTTGATCTTCACACCAGGTCCCATTGTAGGAGCGATTGTAACGCTTCTTAAATACTGACCTTTCAGTGTGCTTGGTCTTGCCTTTAAAATAGCTCCAATCAGCGTCTGGAAGTTGTCGCTTAACTGCTCCTCGGTAAAGGAAGCTTTACCAACCGGAACATGGATGATATTT
>OHVX01000489.1_pt1 | contig 11062 bp, 7 predicted proteins | sample 1579581 | NCBI WGS metagenome assembly OHVX01 (sample SAMEA3882536, study PRJEB24775) | human gut metagenome | biome: human-associated habitat; feature: intestine environment; material: feces | place: Netherlands | collected 2009/2010
GAAGACGGATTGAAAATGAAGCATCCGCCGGTAGGAAAATCTTACAGGCTTGGAAGTGCTTCGTTTCAAATACTGGCACCGGAGACGATAGAAGCTGAGGGAAGTAACAATAATTCCGTTGCAATAAAACTTACAAATAAAGAGAACAGTTTTATCTTTACGGGAGATGCAGAGCATGAAAGCGAAAAGGCGATGTGCAATTCCGGTATTGATCTTTCCTGTGATGTGCTGGTTCCGGGACATCACGGTTCTGCCACAGCTACCAGCTGGGATTTCCTTCAGGCGACTGTTCCGGAATATGCGGTGATCAGCTGTGGGAAAGATAATAAATACGGACACCCGGACAAAGATACGATGGATAAACTTCAGAGTATGGAAATCCAGGTGTACAGAACCGACAAACAGGGAACGGTCACAGTAACAAGTGACGGTAAAAATCTGAATTGGAGTGCGGCACCGTGTAATGATTATACACCGGGAGATGAATCAGATAAGGGGACTGTGACGGAACAGACGGTAACGAAACAGACAACGCAGAAAGTAACCGAAGACCAGGTATGGGTATCGGCAACCGGTTCAAAATACCATAAAACGAACCACTGCGGTAATATGAATCCGGATACGGCAAAGAAAGAGACAAAGGAAGAAGCAGAGGCACAGGGCCTTAAACCTTGCGGGAAATGTTATTGATACAAAAAATGGCCCGAAAAGAATAACAGTAAATGAATCAGGAGATGGTAGAAGTAAGAACAATAGCAGATGGCTTTCTTAACTATACGAAAGCCACTGCAATATCTTTGAACGGGATACGGTTGTTATGTTATCTCGGAATCTTATGCCGGGTGGCATTAACGGATCACAGTACCCGTAAGATCCCCGGCAGATATCATATTTATATATTGCTGATCGCAGCAGCAGATATGGTTCTGACAGGGAACAGTGATTTATACAACCGGATCCCCGGGGCAGCAGCTGTGGCAGGACCGATGCTGGTCTTATCCATTCTGATTCCCGGGGCATTTGGAGGAGGCGATATCAAATTCATGGCAGTTTCCGGATTTCTGCTTGGAAAAGAGAAAATCATTTGTTCGATGGCATGTGCGGTTATGCTTGCAGGAGGATATTGCCTTATTATGTTGAAATGTGGAAAGCTGACCAGAAAGGATGAATTTGCATTTGGCCCGTTTTTGGTGCTGGGAATTATGATGACCTTATTTGCAGGAGATCAGCTGATCTTATGGTTTTGGCAGGGAATCTGATGCGGAGGTTTAAAAATGTTTAAAATAAAGTTTTTCTCCGAAATCAATCAGAGCGTACAAAAATATCGCGAAGACGCAGAGAATACATATGCTCATAAGAAGCCAATCCATTTTGAAGACCTGGCTTGAGTAGATAATAAGATATCCAAGGCCTTCTTTGGCGGCCAGAAATTCACCGATGATGACGCCGACCAGGCATAATCCGATATTAACTTTCATGTTACTGATAATAGCCGGAATAGAATAAGGAAGGATTACTTTGGTCAGTACATGCAGATGGTTCCCTCTGAGGGTATAGATTAACTTAATCTTTCCGGGATCTGTAGAGCGGAAACTGGTATACAGATTGAGTATACTGCCGAAGATAGCGACGGACATTCCGGTTACAATGATCGTGGTTTTTGTAGCGCCAAGCCAGACAATAAGAAGAGGGGCCAGTGCAGATTTCGGAAGGCTGTTTAATACGACAAGGTAAGGTTCCAGGATTTCCGAAAGGTTATTACTGTACCACAGAAGAATTGCAAATAATATACTGACGAAAATAACAAGAAAGAAACTGACGAAAGTTTCGTATAAGGTGACGCCGAGATGTAGAAAAATACTATGATCCGAAATCATTAAGAGTAAAGCATTCATGATCTTGGAGGGACTGCTGAAGATGAAAGAATCTATGATCTGGTGTGACGCACAAAATTCCCAAAGGAATAAAAATCCCGTTAAAAGGAAGATCCGGAAGAATATAACCAGCAGTCTGTGAAAATGATAATGTCTGAGATAGTGCCGGTGTCCGGTGGAAAGTGCCGCCGGAGCACCGGTACCTGGGCTTTTATGAAGATTTTTCATCCTGATTTAGCTCCTTCCATATCAGATTAAAATAAGATTTGAATTCCGGTGCATTTCGTCTGTTCATAGGAGTATCTTCTTCCAGATGAAAGATAAGCGGAATAGTCTGAATGATGGCTGCCGGACGACGGGAAAGAACAATTACCCTGTCGGCAAGAGAAATGGCTTCCGAAAGATCGTGTGTTACAAGAAGCGCGGATTTCTTCTCATTTCGGATGATCTGTCCGATATCATCGCCAACCTGTAACCGGGTCTGGTAATCAAGGGCGGAAAAAGGTTCATCCAGAAGTAATAGTTCCGGTTCCAGAACTAATGTACGGATCAGGGCAGCACGCTGGCGCATTCCTCCGGATAATTCCGAAGGCCTGGAATTCTCAAAATCACTCAGACCATAGATGTTAAGAAGTTCGTGTGCCCGCTTTTTCGTCCGGGCCGTCAGAGCATGCTGGATTTCCAGCCCAAGGATCACATTGTTATAGATCGTGCGCCATTCAAACAATTCATCGTGTTGCAGCATATATCCTACATTAGTTGTACTCTCTTTCAGGTGTCTGCCATTGATTGTGATCTGTCCGTCACTGCAAGGCAAAAGACCGCAGATCAGAGAAAGCAGCGTGGATTTTCCACAGCCGGAAGGTCCCACGATGGCGGCAAATTCCCCTTTGTTCAAAGAAAATGAGATATCAGACAGGGCCGGGGTTTCCCCTTCTAAAGTATGATACGTATAAGAAATATGCTGTAGGTTCAAAATCTGTTCCATAGGAACCTCCTGGATGTGAAGTATATAATATGATATGACCGGAACAGAAAATAGGTGAATAAAAAAGGCGGGTGTGGTAAAATGCTGATATGTAGAGAAGAGAGGATAATTAGATGTTAACAAAGATAAATTACCAGAAAGAACTGGATAAACTGATCGATCATCTGCAAAAAGAAGAAAAGGTACCAACCCTTCTCCTTCACAGCTGCTGCGCCCCGTGCAGCAGTTATGTACTGGAGTATCTGAGCAGTTATTTTAAGATCACAGTACTTTACTATAATCCGAATATTTATCCGGAGAGTGAATACAGCAAACGTATCATTGAACAGCAGACACTGATTGGAGAGATGGATACAAAATATCCGGTACAGTTTATTGCAGGCGGCTATGATAAAGAAAAGTTTTATGAGATGGCAAAGGGACTGGAAAAAGTGAAAGAAGGCGGCGTGCGCTGTTTTAAATGTTATGAACTTCGATTAAGAGAGACCGCTGAGATTGCAAAAGAAGGCGGGTATGATTACTTTACGACGACACTCAGCATCAGTCCTTTGAAAAATGCAGCCAAATTGAATGAGATCGGATTAAAACTTGCAGAAGAGTATGGCGTATCATATCTTACATCCGATTTCAAGAAAAAGAACGGATATAAAAGATCTGTAGAGTTATCCGCACAGTATGGCCTGTACAGGCAGGATTACTGCGGATGTGAATTCTCGATGTGGCAGCGTCTGGAAGAGCAACGGGCAAAAGCATAGTAATAAAAATGCATAAAAAGTAAGAAGAAATTGCATGGATTCATGTAAGTAACTGCATTTTGTGATGAATAAATATGTAAATTCCTGTAATAATATTTGCTTTTATGCGGAAATGTGTTAAAATCGAAAACAGTAAACTTAAAAATGAAAGGAAGAATCCATATGGCACAGTTATGGGGAGGTCGTTTCACAAAAGAGACAGACCAGCTAGTATATAATTTTAATGCTTCCATTACATTTGATAAAAGATTCTATAAGCAGGACATCAGAGGAAGTCTTGCACATGTAGCTATGCTTGCAAAGCAGGGAATCTTAACGGAAGAAGAAAAAGAACAGATCACAGACGGATTAAATGGCATTCTGAAAGATGTAGAATCCGGTAAATTAGAGATATCAGACAAATATGAAGACATTCACAGTTTTGTGGAAGCAACATTGATCGACCGCATCGGAGATCCGGGAAAGAAACTCCATACCGGACGAAGCAGAAATGACCAGGTTGCATTAGATATGAAACTTTTTACCAGAGATGAGATTCAGGAGATTGATGCTCAGGTAAAAGAACTTCTGGAAGTAATCCTTCATGTAATGGAGGAGAATGTCGAGACATATATGCCAGGATTCACACATCTTCAGAAAGCACAGCCGATTACACTGGCACATCATATGGGAGCTTATTTCGAGATGTTCAAGCGTGACAGATCCAGAATGAAGGACATTTATAAGAGAATGAATTACTGTCCGTTAGGTTCCGGTGCCCTGGCAGGAACTACTTATCCATTAGACCGTGAATATACTGCAGAATTACTTGGTTTCGACGGACCGACACTGAACAGCATGGACGGTGTATCAGACAGAGATTATCTGTTGGAACTGTTATCTGCACTGAGCATTATGATGATGCACTTAAGCAGATTCTGTGAAGAGGTCATCATCTGGAATTCGAATGAATACCAGTTTGTAGAGATTGATGATGCGTACAGTACAGGAAGCAGTATCATGCCGCAGAAGAAGAATCCGGATATCGCAGAGCTGGTAAGAGGAAAAACCGGACGGGTATACGGCGCATTAAATGCACTCCTTACTACGATGAAGGGAATTCCGCTTGCATACAATAAAGACATGCAGGAAGATAAAGAATGGGCATTTGATGCTATGGATACAGCCAAAGGATGTATCACATTATTTGCCGGAATGTTAAAGACGATGCAGTTTAATAAAGACCGCATGGAAGAAAGTGCAAAACACGGATTTACCAATGCGACAGATGCAGCAGATTATCTGGTAAATCACGGTGTACCATTCAGAGATGCACATGGTATCGTGGGAAAACTGGTACTGACATGCATTGAGAAGAAGATTCCGTTAGATGAACTTCCACTGGAAGAGTACAGAAAGATCTCGCCGGTATTTGAAGAAGATATCTATAAAGCAATCGATCTTGAGACATGTGTGAATAAGCGTGTCACCATAGGAGCACCAGGAAAAGATGCTATGGCAAAATCAATTGCGGCTTATCAGAAATATATGGAAGAATATTAAAATATACATTTATAAATACTAGTACATGTCATACGGATGAAGGTAGCGTAAGGCTGTATTAAGGAATGATAAAAAGAAAGGGAGAGAACAAAGATGGATAAGAAATTAAGAGTAGGTATTTTAGGAGCAACAGGAATGGTTGGACAGCGTTTTATCTCATTGCTTGAAAATCACCCTTGGTTCGAGGTTGTAACTGTAGCAGCAAGCCCACGTTCAGCAGGAAAAACATATGAAGAAGCCGTAGGCGGACGTTGGAAAATGGATACACCGATGCCGGAAGGTGTAAAGAACTTAATCGTAAAGAATGTAAATGAAGTAGAAGAAGTTGCTTCTACTGTAGATTTTGTATTCAGTGCCGTAGATATGACAAAAGATGAGATCAGAGCGATCGAAGAAGAATATGCAAAGACAGAGACCCCTGTAGTATCTAATAACAGTGCCCACAGATGGACTCCCGATGTTCCTATGGTAGTACCTGAGATCAATCCCGAGCATTTTGACCTTATCAAGACTCAGAAAGAGCGTCTCGGAACAACACGCGGATTTATCGCAGTAAAACCAAACTGCTCAATCCAGAGCTATACACCTGCACTTGCAGCATGGAAAGAATTTGGACCAAAAGAAGTTGTTGTAACAACATACCAGGCAATCTCAGGAGCAGGAAAGACATTTAAAGACTGGCCGGAAATGATCGAGAATATCATTCCATACATCGGCGGAGAAGAAGAAAAGAGTGAAAAAGAACCTCTTCGTGTACTCGGAACACTGGAAAACGGAGAAATCAAACTTGCAGAAGAACCAAAGATCACATGCCAGTGCTTAAGAGTTCCTGTACTCAACGGACATACAGCAGCTGTATTCATCAACTTCGAGAAGAAGCCAACTAAAGAACAGCTGATCGAGAAACTGGAAAGCTTCAAGGGATTCCCACAGGAAGCAGAACTTCCAAGTGCTCCAAAGCAGTTCATCCAGTATCTGTCAGAAGATGACAGACCACAGGTAAAAGCGGATGTAAATTATGAGAACGGAATGGGTGTGTCTATCGGACGTCTGAGAGAAGACAGCATGTATGATTACAAATTCATCGGACTTTCTCATAATACAGTACGTGGTGCAGCAGGCGGAGCCGTACTTTGCGCCGAAGCACTGACTGCCAAGGGATATATTCAGGCAAAGTAGCCAGGGGACGGGAAAACAGGCTCTTTTAGTGTCCCTGGTGGCACACTCATACTCACCTGTTTATCGTTCATAAGGTGAGAGCATAAAATAATAATAAAAAGGTGGGAACTGCAACATGTGAAAAGGCGTAGTTCTCGCCTTTTTTTCATTATACATCCAGCAAATTCGACCCCGCTTACCGATATCAATCAGATTATAAATCAGATTACAAATCTGAACACAATACATCTCAGTGTTGAGAATAAAAGATGGTTTTGCTATAATAAAGTATACAATAAATTCGCTGATTACAAAGTGCCAATGGCACCAATGGCACCGGCAAGAAACGGAGGCAGACCCTATGGACCGAGAACTATTAAACTACACACAGAACCGAGAACTTTCCTGGCTGAGATTCGATCAGCGTGTATTGGAAGAAGCAAGAGATAAGAGCGTGCCATTGCTGGAACGTATGAAATTCGTGGCCATCTTCACCAGTAACTTAGATGAATTCTTCATGATCCGTGTCGGAAGTCTCTATGACATGGTGCAGACAGACGACAGACACAGAGACAGCCGGTCGGGAATGACACCGCAGGAGCAGCTGGATGCGATCTACGCAGCAGTTGCCCCGTTATATAAAGAACGTGACAAGACCTACGCCGGGATCAAGAAAGAACTGTCCCCATACGGAGTCTGCGGACTGGACTTTAAAGAACTGGAGGCAGACGAGAAGAAATATGTTAAGAAATGTTTCAAAGAGCAGATCCTGCCGGTACTGTCACCGCAGATCGTAGACAGCAGCCACCCGTTCCCGCATCTTATGAATAAAGATATCTACGTAACAGCCAATCTGAAGCATATCAATAGCAGGAAGAATAAAGACGACAAAGAAAAAGAACAGATCCTCGGAATCGTACCGGTTCCGACCTATGTATCCGATATCCTGATGCTTCCGGGACATGACATTCGTTATATCCGCATGGAGAAAGTCATCATGGAATACCTGGATCTGGTATTTGACCAGTACGAAGTATCCGACCCGAACTACATCTGCGTGACAAGAAATGCAGACGTATCTCCGGACGATGAAGCACTGGAGGTTACCGATGATTTCCGGAAACTCATGCAGAGTACCCTGCACAAACGCCGCAGGATGGCGGTAGTAAGATTAGAAACAGCGGAGAAACTGACACCGGAAATGCAGGAATACTTCTGTAAGAAATTCAAGATCACACCGGAGCAGATCTTCCGCACGAAGATGCCGATGAAACTGGATTATATGTTCTCCATCGCAGGAAATCTCCCGGAGTCTATGAAGAAAGCACTGGTCTACGAACCATTCTCCCCGCAAAAATCAGCACATGTACAGGACGGAAACATGTTAAAACAGGTGAAAAAGAATGATATCCTGTTGTTCTACCCATACGAAAGCATGGATCCGTTCCTGAAGCTGATCAAAGATGCCGCGGCAGATCCGAACGTTATGACGATCAAGATCACTATCTACCGCCTGGCGAAGAAGGCAAGACTGGTAGAATACCTGTGCGCAGCTGCGGAAAATGGAAAAGAAGTCACCGTGCTGATCGAGCTGCGTGCAAGATTTGACGAGCAGAACAACATCGACTGGTCGGAACGTCTGGAAGAAGCAGGATGCCGTGTGATCTATGGATTCGACGGTTACAAAGTGCATTCCAAGATTTGTCTGATCACATACAGGAACCGCAATGACATCCAGTATATCACACAGGTCGGAACCGGCAATTATAACGAGAAGACAGCTGCCATGTATACCGATCTGTCCTTGATGACTGCTGATCCGCGAATCGGACAGGACGCCGCAGAATTTTTCAAGAATATGTCCATCGGCAATCTGCAGGGCAGCTATCAATACCTGATCGTATCACCGGTCAGCTTAAAGAGCCGTATCTTACAGATGATGGACGAAGAGATCATAAAAGGAAGCGAAGGACGCATCATTATGAAGATGAACTCCGTGACAGATGTGGACTTCATAAAGAAAGTATCCGAGGCCTCCTGCGCCGGAGTAAGGGTAGACTTGATTGTTCGCGGAATCTGCTGTATACTACCGGGAGTGCCTGGATTTACGGAAAATGTCAGAGTGATGAGTGTGGTTGGCCGCTATCTGGAACATCCACGTATCTTCAGCTTCGGAACCGGAAAAGAACAGAAGATTTATATCGGCTCCGCAGACATGATGACAAGAAATACAGAAAAAAGAGTAGAAGTAGCCTGCCCGGTATTAGACGGGCAGATCAGACGTCAGATCAACCATGATCTGAAGATTATGTTAAATGATAACGTGAAAGCAAGGATCATGCAGAAAGACGGCACATATATGAAACGGACCGGCGGCATAAAAGCGGTGGATTCTCAGGCAGCTTTCATGGAAGAAGCATTAAAAGCAGCAGAAGAAGTCGACAAAAGTCAGCAGCGTGCCCGTGAGAACTGTGGCGGCGGAAGAGTGATAACCTTTTTCCGGTCTCTCTGGCACAGAAAAAGATAAAAGAAAAAGCCGCTGTTTCACCCTACTGGAAGGAGTAACATGGGAAAATCATTATACATTGCCGAGAAACCCAGTGTAGCACAGGAGTTCGCTAAGGCATTGCATATCAATACACAGAGAAAAGACGGATATCTCGAATCAGCAGAAGCAATCGTAACCTGGTGTGTCGGACACCTGGTCACGATGAGCTATCCGGAAGAATACGATCCGGCATTAAAAAGGTGGAGTCTTGAGACTCTGCCTTTTATCCCGCAGGAGTTCAAATACGAAGTCATCCCGGCGGTATCTAAGCAGTTCCGAATCGTATCGGGACTTCTGAACCGTACAGACGTAGACACCATCTACGTCTGTACCGACTCAGGACGGGAAGGAGAATACATCTACCGTTTGGTCGAACAGCAGGCAGGCGTAAAAGGCAAGAACCGCCGCCGCGTATGGATCGACTCCCAGACAGAAGAAGAGATCCTGCGCGGGATCAAAGAAGCAAAAGACTTAAAAGAATACGACAACCTGGCAGCATCGGCTTACCTAAGAGCCAAAGAAGACTACCTGATGGGAATCAACTTCTCCCGTCTCCTGACGTTAAAATACGGCAACAGCATCTCCAATTACCTGAATACGAAATATTCCGTCGTATCCGTAGGACGTGTTATGACCTGCGTCCTCGGTATGGTCGTACGCAGAGAACGGGAGATCCGGGAATTCGTAGAGACCCCGTTCTACAGAGTCCTAAGCACCATCGGAGAGAAAGGGGCAACATTCGAAGGCGAATGGCGGGCAGTCAAAGGATCAAAATGGTTCGAATCCTTCGATCTCTATAAGGAAAATGGATTCAAAGAAAAGGAAAAGGCAGAAGAACTGATCCGCTTCCTAAGCAACAGCGAGTCAGACGCCAGCCAGCCCCTGACTTGCCAGATCGTGTCCATAGAAAAGAAGAAAGAAAAGAAGAACCCGCCGTTATTATTCAACCTGGCCGAGATTCAGAATGAATGTTCCAAGCGGTTCAAGATCAGCCCGGATGAGACACTCCGGATCATCCAGGAACTATATGAAAAAAAGCTCGTCACCTACCCAAGAACAGATGCCCGTGTCCTATCGACAGCAGTGGCAAAAGAGATCCACAAGAACTTAAACGGTCTGATGCAGTACGAACCGGCAAAGCCATATCTTCAGGATATCGTGAAATTCGGCAGCCACAAAGGACTGGAGAAGACGAGATATGTCAACGACAAACAGATCACAGACCACTATGCGATCATCCCGACAGGACAGGGTATGGGAGCACTAAAAGGACTTCCGAATCTGTCACAGAGGGTGTATGATGTGATCGTAAGACGATTCTTAAGCATCTTTTATCCACCGGCTGTCTATCAGAAAGTATCGATCGTGACGAAGATCAAAGAAGAATCCTTCTTCTCAAGCTTCAAAGTACTGGCAGAAGAAGGCTATCTGAAAGTTACAGGCGTGCCGGGCAGGAAGAACGACAATAACGATAATAACGACAATACAGACAGCAGAGCAGACAGTACCGAGGACAAAGACACTGATGCAGCCTTCTTCGCCAGGATCCAGAGCCTCAAGAAAGGCATGACCCTTTCGGTACAGTCCCTGGATATCAAAGAAGGCAAGACCTCGCCGCCGAAGCGCTACAATTCCGGTTCACTGATCCTTGCCATGGAAAATGCGGGACAGTTAATCGAGGAAGAGGAATTAAGAGAACAGATTAAAGGCTCCGGAATTGGAACCTCTGCTACAAGGGCAGAAATCATCAAGAAGCTGGTGCGTATCGGCTATCTTGCTTTGAATAAGAAAACACAGGTGCTGACGCCGGAAGCCTTAGGCGAGATGGTTTATGAAGTGGTGAATATGACTGTTCCGGCACTTTTGAATCCCAAGATGACCGCTTCCTGGGAAAAGGGCTTGGATGGCATTACCCAGGGAACCGTTCCTATGGAAGATTACCGGGAGAAGTTAGAAGAATTTATCCGGAAAGAAACAGTTTCCATGATAAATGAGAATCTCACCAGCCAGATTGCCGGGCAGATCCGACCATTGGCTGGCAGCAATGCCAAAGATATGAAGGCAAAGGTTAAAATCGGAGCAACCTGTCCGGTCTGTGGCGGCGAGATTGAGACTACACCTTTTGGTTATGGCTGCTCGAATTATAATAAAGATGGCAGTGGCTGCCATTTTGCTATTGGTTCCATCGCCGGAAGAG
>OHVX01000490.1_pt1 | contig 11056 bp, 12 predicted proteins | sample 1579581 | NCBI WGS metagenome assembly OHVX01 (sample SAMEA3882536, study PRJEB24775) | human gut metagenome | biome: human-associated habitat; feature: intestine environment; material: feces | place: Netherlands | collected 2009/2010
CGGAAAGGCTAGATGCCATGCGGTTTTCACCGCATGGCATCTAAACCTGTTTGTTCACTTGTAATGTTAAAAGGGTCACGAGTCAGCATATTCTCCTTCCTTCGTATTGCGGCCTCTCCCAGTTATTATCTTTGTTCCAAGTATAGTAAAGCACAGCGAATAAGTTCCTGTCCATCGAGAAGTATATAAGCAGAACTCCGCTTTTCGACAAAAAAGTTCGAAAAGCGGAGCCCGTCCATGTGCTTACTCCACCGTCATCAGGATCTGCCGCAGCATTTCATACAGCGGCTTCACGGAGTCGATCTCCATCCGCTCCCGCGGAGTATGGACATCGTAATTCATGACGCCCAGATTCACCATATCCAGCCTGCGCCCGATCTCACGGGCCTTGGTGTCAAAAACGCCGCCCTCCACACCGGCATGGATCTGCGCAATCTCCGGCTCGCGTCCGGTGACCTCCCGGAAGATGGGAATGACCTGCGGCAGCAACTGAGACGCCGCGTTGTACTCCCAAGCGCCTGCGCGGCTCTCCAGCTCAGCCTTCCAGCCGCACAGGGCAGCCAGCTCCGACTGATGGGCAATAATCTGATCGTGCAGATATTCGGAATTGCTGCGGGCAGAAAGGGTAAATTTTGCCTCGGTCTGTTCCAGACGCAGTATCGCCGGATTGGCAGAGCACTCCGCTCGAGAGTAGGTATCGTCCGCCATGCGCCATGCGCCCACATAGCACAGCCGGACAAAGCGCAGCAGCTTCTCCGCACACGCCGGTGTCAGCACCGTCATGCCGTCCCCGGCGGAGCGCTGGCTCACTGTGATAGTAAGCTGCGGCTCAGTGTGACGGTATACCTCTTTCAAAAGGGCAATACGCGCATCCAGCGCTGTCCGGACGGTATCCGCGTGCTCCGGCGGGCACACCACGACCGCCTCCGCGTGCGCCGGGATGATATTGATCAGCGTGCCTGCCGAGATGTCAGCAAGGCTTGCCAGTCCGGCAGGCAATCCCACCAGAAATTCCTCCGTGACTTTGACGGCGTTGCCGCGATCCATGTGGATGGTATTCCCGCTGTGTCCGCCCTGCATGCCGCTGATAGTCACGTCAAATGCCGTCCAGCCCACAGGCACCGGTGCCCGCTCCAGCGTCAGCGTACACTGTAACACACTGACACCCGCGGCGGAGACCAGGATCTTCTTGTTGTTAGAGTAATCCAGTCCGATGTAATAGTCGCCGTCCAGCCAATGGGCATCCATCGCCTCTGCACCCACGAACAGGATCTCCTCACCGGTGGTGAAAATCGCCTGCACCGGCGGATGTGGAAGCGTCCTGTCGTCCAGCAGCGCCAAGATCATGGCCACACCGGCGCCGTCATCCGCACCCAGCGTGGTGCCGTGAGCCTTTACGAAGCCGTCCTCCACATAGATGTCGATGGGCTGCGTCTTGAAGTCAAACGCCACATCCGGATCCTTGGCGCACACCATATCCAGATGCGCCTGTAGTACGATGCTCTTGCGATTTTCATAGCCAGACGTTGCCGGGGCGTACAGCTTTACGTTGTTGGCTTCGTCACGCTCCCAACGGTAGCCATGCTGCTCCGCGTAGGCAATGATGTAATCGCTGACCGCTTTTTCATTGCCGCTGCCCCGCGGAATGCGGGTCAACTGCTCAAAATAGGAAAATACGCTTTGCGGCTCCAGTCCACACAATACATTCGTGCTCATAAGTACCTCCTGTTACCCGCGATCACCCCAGCAGGGGAACAATGATGCCGGCAAGGATCACGGAACCGATGGTCACGGTGATGAAACCGGCCACCGTCATCTGCGGCAGCAAATAGTTGCGCAGTGCGGACTTTTCCTCATCCGTCGTACCCACGCCATTGGCGATTTCCTCAGACAGCATCACTGTGGTGGGAAAGCCGAAAGTGCAGGTGATGCCCAACGCGATGTTCAGCCAGGCGCTCTGCTTCAGCACCTTGGACAGCAGGAACGCGAACACCACCACGCCGGCGGCACCCAGCAGCAGGACTACCAGCACGGGGATGAAGGACTGCACCAGTGTCTGGGGCGTGACCTTGGCCAGGGAAGAGAAAATGGTCATCAGGATGGAGAACAGCAGCAGGAAATAGGAATCGAGCTTGGACAGCGCGTTGCGGGGCAGGAAGCCCAGTTCGGTGAACAGCACGCCCATCACCAGACAGATGATGTACACGTTGACCTTGTCCTGCGTCAGCGCGGACAGCGCCGTACTGAGACTGGCCACCAGCGCCACCTTGGTGAAGTTGTAAACGGGCTTATTGGTCTTGCTGAAGAAGGACAGCGGACGCTTTTTCTCGCTGGCGGCATCTTCCGTCGTAACAGCCAGATACTTCTGCATCTTTTCCCGATCCTTTAGGAAAGCTCGGGCCTCACGGTTCAGGCAGAAGGAGCACAGGGGCACACCGATGAACTTCTGCAACGCAAAAATCAGGATCACCACTACACCCAGTGTATCAGTCAGCCCGACGTTTTCCAGCGCCTCGTTGACGATCATCAGCGCTACGGACGCACCGGCGAAGATAGGAGCGCCGGCAATGGCGGCATCCGTGCCGATGATGAACCGTCCCACAAATACGATGAGCAGCACACCCGCGGTGCAGCAGCAGAAACTGGCGATGACCGTTTTCCACTGGCGCATCAGTTCCTTCGTGTTCATAGTGGTGCCGACACCGACGACCAGCAGACTGGCACTGACCTTGCCCAGGGGCGCGATGCCAGCGGTGGTCACGATATCCGTGGGCAGACCGCACCAGAAGCCGATGAGCATCACGACGCACAGAACGAATACCAAAGAAAGAAGTCCTTTTGTCTTGACGGAGACGATATCGCCGATAGCATACAGCACAAGGCAGATCGTCAATGCATAAATCGCTGCCATAGTTTTCTCCTCCTAATATTTTTTGATGTCATAAGGATACCTCTCATTGAGGGGCAAAAAGGGATTACAGTTCGATTTCCAGCAGCAGGCCGCACAGGGACTTACCGTGCTTGTCCAGCGCCAGAGAGCGGGTCACGCCGCCGCCGAGACTGCCGAAGATCACAAAATTCAGCGCGTACAGGGTCGGAATCTCATACCGGTCCACATGGGTCACGCCCAGCGGAGCGAACTGCTCCATGACCTTCTCCGCCGTCAGTTTCTCTGCCAGAACGGCATAATCCTCCTGGCGGTAAGCACAGGCGGAAATAGTGGAGATGTTGCCCTTGTCTCCCGTGCGGGAGTGCGCGATGTCGTATACACGCATATTCACTCACCCCTTTCCCAGCAGACCGTGGGATGAACGTCTTCCTCCGGGATAAGCACCGAGGCGATGGAGAGCACCGACTCCACGCTGCTGCGGACGCCGCCGCCTCCGGCCGGGCCGTTGACATACAGCGCCTCGATCTACCGGCCAATGACCTCCGCGTCCTCTTTCTTTTCCGTACGCACGGCTACCCGCAGCCGCACCTCGCTGAGCTGCGGAGCGGGGAACACCTTCTCCTGCTCCGCACCGTACAGACTGTTGACGCCGATCAGGTCGGTGCGCGTTTCGCTGTAATGCTTGTTCAGTAGGACAAGACGCTTTTGGATGACCTCCGCTGCCAGCTTCGCGCGCGCCACACAATTCCGACCACCATAGCTGATTTGGCCCTCACCGATGTAGCCGTCCTGATAGCCCACGCTGACCTTCAACGTGCCGGTGCGCTTTTTTCCCGCGGCACCCTTGACCTCGACCCGCCCGTCGGATAGCTCCTCCACGGAGAGCTGGGAGAAATCCGCGATCACATCGGGAGTGAAGTAATTGGCGGGATCCTGGATTTCATACAGCAGCTGTTCCGTCACCGTCTGGCGATCCAGTCTGCCGCCGGTCTGGGGCAGCTTCTCCAGCAGGATACGCTCATCCTCTGTAAATGTCAGGATGGGAAACCCCAAATTCCACAGCTCCGGCACATCCTTGACACCGGGATCCGCGAAATAACCGCCTGTGACCTGCGCACCGCACTCCAGCAGATGCCCTGCCACTGTGGCCTTGCCGAGAAAATCCACGTCGGCATCGTAATCTTTGCCGAATTCGTACATCAGCGGGCCGACGGCCAGCGCCGGGTCAGCCACCCGTCCGGTAATGACGATATCCGCGCCGTCCGCCAATGCCTGCGAGATCTGCCGTCCGCCGATGTAGGCGTTGGCGGAAACGATCTTATCCGCCAGCGTGTGCAGCGGCTCACCCGTCTCCATAATCGCGAGATCGCCGTATGCCGGTATCCGTTCCGTTACCTCGTCGCCGATAACAGCCGCGATCTTCAGATCAGTCAGGTCGTACTGCGCCGCCATTTTCCGCACCTTTTCGGCCGCGGCGACGGGATTGGCCGCCCCCATGTTGGTGATGATCTTCACTGGATGCTCCCGCAGCAGCGGCAGCACCCGCTCCATGCGATACTCCAGAAGTCGATTGTATCCCTTCTGCGGGTCCGCCGCACGATCTTTCTGCGCCAACGCGATGGTCCGTTCCGCCAAGCATTCAAACATGATGTAATCGACGTTGCCTCTGCGGATGTTTTCCAGTGCCGGCTCAATGCGGTCACCGGCATAACCGGCACCCGCAGAGATCCTGACCGCTTTCATCTCCTCCACCTCATTTGTCCAAAATTTCTGAAAATGCACTTTCGATGATTGCATTATATGGCCGAAACTGATATAATTCAAATCACTTATATTTATATAATTCATCAGTCAAAAGCATATCACAAAGGAGTGGCCCATGGAATACTTCAATCTGGAATATTACCGCGCCTTTTATACGGTGGCACAGACCGGCAATGTCACAAAGGCCGCCGAGCTGCTGTGCCTGTCCCAGCCCGCCGTAACCCGCTCCATCCACCGGCTAGAGGAGTCTCTTGGCTGCAAGTTGTTTACCCGCGTTTCCCGCGGCGTGCGGCTCACCGTGGAAGGCACGGCGCTTTTTTCCCATGTGGACAGCGCGTTCAAATCTTTGTCCAACGGCGAACGCGAACTAAAGCGGCTGGCCGCCTTTGAAGCAGGTACGCTGATCATCGGCGCTACGGAGACGCCGCTGTACCATTTCCTGCTGCCGAAGCTGGGACAGTTCCGGGAGATGCATCCCAATGTGACGCTTCAGGTGCAGGGCAGCTCCACACATGAGACGATTCAGATGCTCCGCGCAGAGCAGGCGGACGTAGTGCTGGCAGTTTCTCCGCTGACAGATGTGGAGGACTTGTCCGTGACTAATCTAGCCTCTTTTCGTGACGTGTTTGTAGCCGGCCCCAGATTCAAATCGCTGGCTGGACGGCATTTGTCTTACGATGAGATATTCCGGTTCCCCATCGTGGCGGTGGAGTCCGGCACCAGTGCCCGGGGCAATCTGGACGCATGGTTTGCCGAACAAGGGATGACGTTTTTGCCCAACTACTCTGTGCGTACCTCCTCCACCGTTATCCCGTTTGTGGAGCAGGGGCTGGCCATCGGCATTCTGCCATCTCTGTTCGCACAGAGCCTTCTGGCGCAGGAGGGCTTTTTCACACTCGATACAGAACCCATCCCTGCCCGCCAGATTCTGTTGGTGCATCGCGGCGAGGGTCGAGCCTCTCTGCTGTGCCAGGAATTCATACGGCTGCTGCAAAGCTGACAGGTTCTGGAATGACAGGGAATTGTAAAAAAAGAACACACCCACCCAAATATAAAAACGCCTTCTAAAGAAAGAGCTGCCATGAAGAACATTAGCACCTATAATTGTCGCATCTCTCGGCCTACGGTGGTCGCAGTCGCTTTCCAAATGGTCGCTGCGCTCACACCGCCGCGTAAGTCCATTACAGCCGACCACCGTTTCACCCCCATTCCATACACATAGACAGGCTGACACGCGTACATGCATCAGTCCATTTGTATGATGCTATTACAATGGCATAAAGGCTCCACGGGCCCTTGAATCCGCTTACCATAAGAAGTTGTGAGAAAACCGTGTTCAATAGCAGCCTTGTGCAAAAATAATCGTTCCGCATAACAGCGTCCTCCTTGCTTTTTGAGCCGTGCGGCTCATTTAGCTCCTCCTAAACGCAAAAAAGCGCTGGTTCGATGGTTCTACGAAACCAACAAACCGACGCTCTCGTTTTTCTATATGTTGTTTTTAAGATGCGAACCGCTTGGGGTCAATACTCCCTAAAATCTCCAAAATCCGCCGGAAACGCTCGGTTCGCATCCATATAAATCTCCTCAAAAAGTTGCAAAAAAGCTGTGAAATATGAAATTTCACAGCTTTTCTTGGTGGACCTGAAGGGATTCGAACCCTCGACCTCTCGGATGCGAACCGAACGCTCTCCCAGCTGAGCTACAAGCCCGAATATGAAGTTGTTTGTCTTGTTGACGAATTTGCGAGGTGGGTTTTGGCCGCGAGATTTTTGCGGGACAAGGTTGCAATATGTCAGGCTTGCTCTCCCAGCTGAGCTACAAGCCCGTATTCACTTGCGTACCCTGTTATTATACACATTTCCCGCAAAAAAGCAAGAGGAATTTCTGCGCCAGCCGCATCATTAGCTAATCAAAATGCAGATATCAATTTTATGTATTTTACTTATGTTTATTTTGTGATATACTATTTTCTGTTGCGCGTTTGCGCTGCCTTTGACGATTTCAACACAACACCTTAATTATATCAGGAGGGCTTCCGCTATGAGCAGAACTTTGGGTACCGTGGTCCGGGGCGTGCGCGCCCCCATCTTCCGCGAGGGCGACAGCGTGGTGGACATCACCGTCAGCACCGTGCTGAATGCGCTGGCTGAAAACAACATCACCGCCCGTGACGGCGACGTGGTGGCCGTGACCGAGTCCGTGGTGGCCCGCTGCCAGGGCAACTACGCTACCTGCGAGCAGATCGCCGAGGACGTGCGCGCCAGGACCGGCGGCAAGACCGTGGGCGTGGCATTCCCCATCCTCAGCCGCAACCGCTTCTCCCTGCTGCTGCGGGGCATCGCCATGGGCGCGGAGAAGGTCGTGCTGCTGCTGAGCTATCCCTCCGACGAGGTGGGCAACCATCTGGTGAGCCTGGACCAGCTGGACGAGGCCGGCATCGACCCGTGGCACGATGTACTGTCGCTGGAGCAGTTCCGCGCGGCTTTCGGTGAGGTGGTGCATCCCTTCACCGGCGTGGACTATGTGGCCTATTACAAGTCCATCATCGAAGAGGCCGGTGCCCAGGCGGAGATCGTGTTCGCCAACCGCGTCACCGCTATCCTGCCCTACACCGACACGGTGATCACCTGCGACATCCACAGCCGCCAGCGCAGCAAGCGTCTGCTGACCGCCGCCGGTGCCAGGGTGGTGCTGGGTCTGGACGACCTGCTGACCGCGCCCGTGGACGGCAGCGGCTACAACGCCCAGTACGGCCTGCTGGGCAGCAACAAGGCGGACGACGACCGCGTGAAGCTGTTTCCCCGCGACGCCAAGGCGGTGGCGGAGGACATCGGCAAGGCGATGAGCGACGCCACCGGCAAGCGGGTGGAGGCCATGGTCTACGGCGATGGCGCGTTTAAGGATCCCGCCGGGAAGATCTGGGAGCTGGCTGACCCCGTGGTGGCTCCCGGCTATACCAGCGGTCTGGTTGGTACGCCCAACGAGCTGAAGCTGAAATATCTGGCAGATAACGATTTCGCTGACCTGAACGGCGATGCACTGGCAGATGCAATCAAGAATGCAATTAAGGCAAAAGAAGCAAATCTGAAGGGACAGATGGCATCCGAAGGTACCACACCTCGCCGCCTGACAGACCTGATTGGTTCCCTGTGTGACCTGACAAGTGGTTCCGGTGATAAGGGTACCCCTATCGTTCTGGTTCAGAATTACTTCAATAACTACGCAAACTAAGCAAGTCTGATAAGCGGATAAGCAAGATAAGTAAAATGAAAAGGAGTATCGGGAGATACTCCTTTTTTTCGCAGGAAGGGTTTTTATTGAGAAAGGAGAAGGCTGATGGGTTTACCTGTTGCAACATTGAAAAAAGGCGAAGGCAGATTCCTGAAATCAGGAGGCCTCTGGGTATATGATAATGAGATCGCAACGATCATGGGAAGCTTCGTGAACGGAGATATTGTGCTGGTCCACGATTTTGACGGTTATCCGATGGGAAGAGGGTTTATCAACACCAATTCCAAGATTGCTGTGCGTATGCTCACCAGAGATGAGCACAGAGAGATCAATGAGGACTTTTTGAGGCAACGTGTCCGTGATGCCTGGGAATACCGGAGATACGAAACAGACTGTACGGATACCTGCATCATATACTTGCTTCATAGCAGCGATGCGCCGCTCAATGCTCGAAGCAGAGTCCATATCGTTCTTGAAATTTTCATCCAGTGTGTTGATCGACCATGAAACGGTTACACGTCCAAGCTTCTTCAGCAGATCAATATCCCGTACCACAAGATCCGACTTTGTGCAGATCAGAATATCTGCGTCACTGCCGATCAGCTGCTCCAGAAGTTTTCTGGTATTCCCGAATTGCTCCTCCTGTGGATTGTAGCCATCTGTCACAGAACCGATGACCACCCGCTGTCCGGCATATTTCTTCGGATTTTTAATTTCCGGCCAATGCTTCACATCAAGGAAAGTGCCCCATTCCTCCTTGTGCCCGGTAAAGCGCTTCATAAAAGAAGCATAGCAATACTTGCAGGCATGTGTACAGCCCACATAGGGATTGACCGAGTAACCGCCTACCGGCAGACTAGACTTAGTCATGATGTTCTTTGTTTCCACCTCACGAATGAGGATTCCATTTATTACTTCTTCCATGATTTCTGTACCTCTAACACTTTATTAAATTCTTCCGGCATTTCCTGAATCATATTTTCATCCCCTATGATAGGGACAAGGTCTTCCTTCATAAACACCGGAATGCCGAGCTTATGTGCCTGGTCCGTCAGAGACCATGCCCATTCCGGCTCCGTATGAATCTTCCTGCTCTGAGCTCCGGTCATGGTGCCGACAACGATCCAATTGATTCCGGAAAGGTCAACTGTGCCGGGATCGTCGAATAACGGCTCAAAGGTAACATGGTAATGTTTTGCTCTGACGTTTTTCCGAAGGGCGTCGATACGCCACAGTTCTGCTTTCCTCGTCACCGTAACGCCAAACCATGCGTTTTCCAGATCGGTATCAAAATCCAGCAAATCAGGTCGCTTGGTAAGGAACAGGAACTGATGCTGTGGATTTTCACGGATCTTTGCAAATACCTCGTCTCTCCATTCCGGCTTCCATCCGGAGAGATCGCTCATGCCGGTAAGAAGAAAGTTCTGCGGACGTTTCTTTTCCATCATCTTGAGCTTACCCGGAAAGAATTCAGGGTCAGCGAAGTCATCAATCATATGCCAGCGTTTCACGTTGTTGCGGGCATAGCAATATGTACACCCCACTGTGCAGCCAATGACGATATTCATGTTCTGAATCTGATCTTTGATACAAATACTCATGACTTCTGCCACTCCTCAAGATTCTTTCTGATGCGGTCGAGGCATTCCTCAAACCGGGTAATTTCTTCCTCTGAAAAACCTTTGTAGTAAATACTGCCCATCTCATCAGATACAGAATCGTACTCGCCCTTTAAGGCATGTGCTTTCTCAGTCAGAAACAGGAGTGTTTTCCTTTTGTCCGTTTCAGACTGAACACGGCTTATCAGCCCTTGATTTTCCATTCTTTCCAGCATCGTAGTAAGAGATGTTATCGCTAATCCGCATTTAGTCGAGAGTGACCTGATTGAGATACCATCCTCCTGCCACAGCACATAAAGAATACGCCCCTGGGCTCCATTAAACGCATCAATATTCTTTTCACTGAGAATCTTCTCGAAAATCCGGTCTCCAAGCTGTTTTATTTTGGTGACAAGAAATCCTCCATTCATTTCCATACAAAAGCTCCTATATAGTAGTTTATTAAAAACATACTATATAGGAGCTTTATTGTCAACAGTTTATATGTCTTAATAGGTAAATTCCGTTTTTTTCAATTCTCCAAACTGGAATTGTTCAAGCTTTTCAAATACTAACGTCCTTAATTCTGTTCAATAATTGATTTATAGTAGTTACCAAAGTCAGCAAGTGAATTAACAATTGGAAGCATTTTTGTTCCGAGTTCCGTTAAGCCGTATTCAACTCTCGGTGGCTGCTCATGGTAATCGTGGCGATATGCCAGCCCATCACTCATCATTTGTCTTAAACTATCTGTCAAAACCTTTTGTGAAATACCATCTATACTTCGTTGTAGCTCATTGAATCTCCATGGACGCTCTTTCAAGTTACGCAAAATCAGCAGTTTCCATTTTCCTCCGATAAGAGATACTGCTGTTGCAACTGGGCATTCCGGTAATTCTTCTTTTGCTCGCATAATTCTCACCTCCGAGTCTATTGTAACACATTCATTTTTGAGTGTACAGTTACAAAAAAGTGCGTACTTGTTTTTGAATGTGCGAGCTTCTATACTTAGCTCAGGCAATGAAAGATTGCGAATCAAAATGGAGGTGCTTACAATGGCAAGCTACACAAAAATGACAGTTGGAAAAGAAAATCGGACGGAGCTTCATGAAAAGCTCGCCCTGACTGGTGCGGAGATCAGCTTGAATACGCTTCCTGCGGGAGCAAATGTTCCGTTTGTCCACTCCCACAAGGCAAATGAGGAAATCTACGGTGTTCTTTCCGGCAAAGGCAAGGTCGTTATCGATGGCGAAGAAATCAGCCTTGCAGCAGGCGACTGGCTGAAGATTTCTCCCGTGGCAAAACGTCAGTTCTTTGCTGCAAGCGATTCTGAGATCACTTATATTTGTATTCAGGTCAAGGAGAATTCTCTCGAAGGCTATACTGCAACGGATGCTGTGATCTACTGATAAAACATCTCAAAACAAAAGGCAGGATACCATCGCCACGATGATACCCTGCCTTTACTCATTCCTGCTTACTGTTCTGAGTAGTGCCTCCGCAGGAACTTGTCGGGGCGAAGCCCCTCCATCTTGCTGCGCAAGACCGTTCTGTCGCTTGAAAGCCCCACTGG
>OHVX01000496.1_pt1 | contig 11014 bp, 7 predicted proteins | sample 1579581 | NCBI WGS metagenome assembly OHVX01 (sample SAMEA3882536, study PRJEB24775) | human gut metagenome | biome: human-associated habitat; feature: intestine environment; material: feces | place: Netherlands | collected 2009/2010
TGAGAAATTTGTGTTGCTGTTCACTGGTAATATCCCGCGAGGCGTTTTTTGTGAGCGAAGGTCACAAAAAAAACGAGACATATCGCGCGAATTTATGTGATCAGCATAAATTCTGTGCATCGCGCAGCGTGTTACTGGGCACGGAGTGAACAGTAACGCATTTTCCAAATACACTCTAATGTTTATAGATTTTTATAGACATATTTTTATGTATGTGATATAATCAATCACATACAAAAGAACGATACGGGCTACAGAGGAGGTGAAAGTGGTGACAGACAGACAAATACTGGAAGCTGTTTTGGCAGAGGTCAAAGGGCTTGTAACTCGAATGGATCGAATGGAAGAACATCAGGAGCGTTTTGAAGAAGAGACGAGGAATAACTTTGCAAATCTTAGACGACATTTAGAGAATGTAACGGACAGAAATATTTCTCTTCTTGCAGAGAGTCATTTGAGCCTGATTAATCAGATGGATAGATCTACCGTATGGATGAATAAAATGCTTGTTGATGAGTTTAAACTTAATTCTCTGACGGATCGGATTGCTCAGCTTGAGCGGAGACATAGTTAAGCGCCTAATAATGAAAATACCAACGGATAAAGAACAGGGGGAATGTCTATTTTTCAGACACCCCCTGTTTGCGTTATGTGTAGGTTATGAATGTTTCAGGAAGCGATAACATATTTCTCTCGTCCATGGTTCTCCTGCATGAACAATATTGTAAGGAAATCCATGCCCACCCGGTGCATCCAGATAATCCTGGAATTCGAAGGCGAGGGCGCAATCAGGGCTTGTGGTCTGGCCTTCTTTTAATTCTATTCCGGTTTCGAAATATCCTCCGGAGTAAACGACAACACAAGGAGAATCCGAGCTGATCTGAAGTTCCAGAGAGCCATCCGGTGAGGTACAGCTCAGGTCAGGTTTACTGTCCGTTGCCGGAGCAGTCAGGGATGTTGCAGAAATATTATGATTTAAGATATATTCATGATTATATCCCCGATTTCTTTTGATCTGTATATCATTTGGATAAGCTTTGATCTGCTCCTGAAGTACAGCAGGTTGACGCAGATCAAACGGTGTTCCATCTACTTTAGAAATACCTTCAGGAGTAAATTCAGGCGTATTCAGGATATATCGATCTGCCTGTATCTGCAGTTTGTGATCCAGCGCGGATTTGGAAAAGTCACCTGTCAGATTAAAGTACGTATGATTAGAAATATTAAAGTAAGTATCTTTATCAGAAACTGCCTCATATCTTAAAGTCAGAGTATGATTTTTTTGCAGAGTATAAACAGCTTTTATTTCTCTGTTTCCAGGAAATCCGTCTAAGCCGTCTTCTAATACGATCTTAAAGACTACAACAGCAATATCATTATTAACATTAACTTCAGCAGAAACAAGTCCCCAATTCTTAAACGAAGCATTATGAAATCCACCATGAAGAGTATTGGTATTATTCTCATTCAATGACAAAGAATAGACTGTACCATTTATCGGAAGCTTTCCCTGTGAAATGCGTCCGGCGCATGGTGCTAGGGTAGCACCCGCATACAGTGAATTGCCAAAATAAGCAGAATCCTGGTCGAAGGCAAGCGCAATATTTTTTAAGAAACCGTCAGAAGTTGGAAAAAGAATCTGTCTTATAGAAGCTCCAACTGAGCATAAAATTACTGAAAAACCGTCATTACAGGTCAATTTGACAGTATTATATTCCTTGTAGATGTCGAAAAAAGGAGATTTATTAGTATTTTTTTCGATAATCATAGAATTGTCCTCACTTTCATGTTATAATTTATTTCGTGCGTTCTATTATATTAACTAATCTTAATGTAACGTAAAAACAGCGATTTTTCAAGGAAAAATGAAAAATAGTAAATAAAAATGACGGAAAAAGACAAAGAAATAGAAATCTGAAAAATAGAAATGCACAAAAAGAGAAAGAACAAAATGTAAAAACTGCATAAAAACAAAAACAAATTCGTGAAATAATAGACAATCCACACAAAAACAGCAATTTTTTTAAACTCCATAGCAATTTCAAGTAATGCAATAGAGGGGTTGTAAGCCTATAATAAGACTCAGATAAGAAAAGAGGAGGGAAAGCACATGAGCAGTGTACTCGAGTTTAAAAATATCTCTAAGTATTTCCCTGGTGTAAAAGCGCTGGATAATATATGTTTCAAAGCATATGGCGGAGAGGTACTTGCGTTCCTTGGCGAGAACGGTGCCGGAAAATCCACATTGCTGAAAGTTCTCAATGGAGATTATCAACCAACCAAAGGTGAATACCTTCTGGATGGTGTTCAGAAACATTTCAGTTCCCCTCATGAAGCAATTCAGGAAGGAATCAGTGTAATATATCAGGAACGTCAGATTCTGCTGGAACTGAGTGTTGCAGAGAACATCTATCTGGGACGTATGCCTTCAAAGAAGTTCGGAATTATTGATAAGGCAAAAGCAAACCAGATGGCACAGAAGATCATAGATGATTTCGGGCTTCCAATCTCACCGACTACCAAAGTTAAAGATTTAAGTATTGCATATCAGCAGATGGTCGAGATCATGAAAGCCTATAGCCGTGAGAACCTCAAGGTTATATGCTTTGATGAACCGACAGCCAGTTTAAGTGACGCAGAGATCGACAGTCTTTTTGAGATCATTGCAAAGCTGAAAGCACAGGGCAAGATCATCATTTACGTATCTCATCGTATGAAAGAAATTCAGCAGATCGCAGATAAAGTTGCAATCTTTAAAGATGGACATTACGTAGACACAGTCATTACAAAAGAAGTTCCGGAACAGCAGCTGATCAGAATGATGGTTGGTCGTGATCTGGGAGATATCTTTAAGAACCTGGACAGAAACGACAAAATTGGAGATGTCCTTCTGGAAGTCAAAGGTGTATCTTCTGATTATGTCAAAGAGAACTCATTTGTTCTTCATAAAGGCGAAGTTCTTGGTTTCTCCGGTCTGGTAGGAGCAGGAAGAACAGAACTGATGAGAGCAATCATCGGTGCGGACAAGATGAAAACAGGAGAGGTTTATCTGGAAGGTAAGAAGATTGTCAACCGCTCACCAAAAGAAGCTATGGATAATGGTATCGTACTGGTACCTGAGGATCGTAAGCTTCAGGGAATTCTCAGTAACCTGAGTATTGCAGGAAATATCAACATCGCACTGATGGATAAGAACTCAAATAAACTTGGTGTGATCGATAAGAAGAAAGAAGCTGAGGAAGCTGACTGGGGAATCCGTGAATTTAAAGTAAAAACACCATCTCCGGACAAGAAAATCGTAGAGCTTTCTGGTGGTAACCAGCAGAAATGCATCGTAGCCAGAGGAATTGCAACAAATCCGAAAGTCCTGATCCTGGATGAGCCTACCAAAGGTATTGACGTAGGTGCGAAATCCGAATTCTACAATATGATTTGTAAATTCGCCAAACAGGGACTTGGCGTAATCCTTATTTCTTCAGAAATGCCGGAAGTTATCGGACTTTCAGACAGAATCATCGTTATGAAATCCTTACGTATTTCCGGTGAAGTAATGCGTGAAGAAGCGACCGAAGACAGACTGTTAAGCCTGGGAATGATGGGGGAGGAAGCAAATGAGTAATATTGAAACTAAAAAAGAAAAAAATGGTATTTTAAATAAGATCGGCGGAGACAAGCTGATCCTGATCGTAGCGATCATCGTTGTATTTGCATTATTTACATTTTTGAATAAGAACTTTCTGACTTGGGCGAACATGGTTAACCTGATGGTTGCCGCTTCACTGGTTGGTCTGGTAGCAGTCGGACATACATACCTGATCATCGCCGGACAGAACGACCTGTCACCTGGTTCTCTGGCAGCTTTCTGCGGAACACTTGCAGCGCTGTTACTTTCCAAGAATGTTCCGTTTATCCTGACAGTTGCAGTTGTTTTACTGGCAGGTATTGCAACAGGTTTCTTTAATGCATGGATGGTCAATAAGATTAAACTGGAAGCGTTTATCGCAACACTGGTAACTCAGAACATTATGCGTGGATTTGCTTACATCATCTGCGATGGTAAACCAATTTCTATCAGCAACAAAACTTACCTGGCAATCGGAAAAGCAAGATTCCTGACAATTCCAGTTTCTGTATGGTTAATGATCCTTGCATTTGTAATCTTTGGATTTATCCTTTCCAAAACAAAATTTGGACGTAGTGTATATGCAATCGGTGGAAGCCAGGAAGCAGCAAGACTTGCAGGTCTGAACCCTAAGAGAATCATTACAAGCTGCTTCGTTATCATTGGAGCTCTGACAGCAGTAGGTGGAATCGTATTCTCCTCACGTATGAACTCCGGACAGCCGGCAGCTAACGTCAACCTTGAGTTTGATGCCATCACAGCAGTTATCCTCGGCGGTGTTTCCTTTGCCGGTGGTGTAGGTGATATGTTTGGTACAATCCTTGGTGTTATCCTGATCCAGGCATTTAACACAGGTCTGATCATGGTAAATGTATCTACATTCTGGCAGTATGTAGCAAGAGGTGCACTTCTTCTCTTCGCTCTGACATCTGACTTTATCCGTAAGGAAAGACGTGAGAAAGAACTTCTCGAAGCAAGCATGAAAAACATCAAATAATTTATGAAACTTTCACACAGGGGTGTGTGACTGAATATAGCAAAACATATATAATTCAAATTCTAAGGAGGAAGAAACAATGAAGAAAAAAGTTATGAGCGTAGTTCTGGCAGCAGCAATGGTATCCGCAATGGTAGTTCCGGCAGTATCTGCAAGTGCAGCAGACGACAAACTGGTAGTATATGGTATTTACAAAGCTGGTGACCAGACTTGGTTTATCGATGAAGGTGACGCAGCAAAGAAAGCTGTTGAAGATGCTGGCGGAGAGTTCATTTATGTAGATGCAAAGATGAGCCCGGAAGAATATTTAAAAGCAATCGACAATGCTGTTGCAAATAATGCAAGCGGTATCATCACCTGTACACCTGACCAGACACTGTCTCAGGCAGCTGTTGACAAAGCAAAAGATGCAGGAATCCCGATTGTTGCGTGTGATGATGCACTTCAGGATGATGCTGGTGAGAAACTGGCTCCATGGGTAGGAATCAATGCATATGTAATCGGCCAGACAAACGGCGAGTGGATGGCAAATTATGCAAAAGATAATGACCTTGTCGGAAAAGATGATGTAGGTCTTCTGATCATGACTATGGACACTGTATCCAGCTGCGTACCTCGTGCAGAAGGTGAATATGATAAATTCAAAGAAGACTGCGCAGATTTCAACGAAGACAATATTTTCTATGCAGACTATGATGGAACTACAGATAAAGGAAACACAGCAGCTGCAGCAGTATTTACAGCAAACCCACAGATCACAACCTGGATGGTAATGGGCGCTAACGAAGAAGGAACAATCGGTGCATGCCGTGCCCTTGAAACAGCTGGTCTGGATGCAAACGCATGCGTAGTAGGTCTTGGCGCTTACATGGCAAAAGATGAGTGGAATGACAAAGGTGCTGACGGAACATGCATGAAAGCAGCAGCTTACTTCTCTTCTCAGTCTGTTGGTGAAGGCTCTGTAGATGTTCTTATGAAACTGATCAATGGCGAAGATGTTGATATGGAAACAGCAGTAGATGCTGAGATCGTTACACCAGACAACTACAAAGACGTTATGGGTGACGCTGCAAACTAGGATTTGACTGGAAGACAGGAAAATATAAAATAGTCAAAAAATGATATAAAAATAAGAATCAGAAATTGTGCAGGCAGTTTCCGATTCTTATTTTTTGTGCAGGAAGTATGCGACAAGGCAGACTTATAAATAACAATGTTTTTTGTAGAAATATTTTACTCAGAATCCTCAGAAGAACGGATCATACGCTCCCTGTATTCACTTGGCGTCATATTTTCCCACTTGCGGAAAGTAGAGCAGAAGCTGCTCTCACTGTTAAACCCGGAACCGAAGGCAATCTCCTTAACCGGAACATCCGGCAATTTCAGAAGGAACTTGGCAGAGTTGATCCTTGTAGCAATCAGATACTGATGCGGGGTAAATCCAGTCTGGGCAGTGAACACACGGGAAAAATGAAAAGGACTCATATTGGCATTCTTTGCAAGCTGATCGAGAGTCAGAGGTTCACTGAAATGCTCATTAATATAGGCACGGGATTTCTCCACCACTTTGAAATGAGAAGTTGTATTGCCGGAATATGCCCGTGTATACAAAAGAGTGTTCAGCATCTGCGTGATCATTTCTGAAGCCTCGCCCTCTTTCAGAGGTTTTGAGTTGCGGAAAACATGCAGCATTTGATCCAGACCATTAGTGATTGGAAATGGATTGGACGGAGAAATGATATTTCCATGACTTGCAAAGATTAGATCATAGAAATCTCTTGCAAGCGGACCATCGAAATGGATCCAGGCAACTTCGGAATTGCTGTCAAATCCATACTCATGGGGAACATAACAGTCGATTAGCACGACCTGTCCCGCAGCAGCGTTCTGTAGCTGCTGATTTGGCAGAAGAACCTGGCAGGTTCCCTTTGCAATATACATTAAAAGAAAACTGTTGTACTGAATCCTGGAACGCCAGTAACCAGGTTCATAGTAAAAATATCCGATTTCTTTCGGATAAAGATAAAGTCTGGAAGCAATCGTACTTGGTTGATAAATATAGTAATCAGAATCCGGATTAACCAGGTTTTCTTTTGTTCTCATAATGAATCTCCTTATAGCAATTTTTTTAAACTTATAAGCAAGTTACAGTAATGAATATTCAATAAATACCGTATATAATTAAGCTATCATAAAAAATATGGAAAAGCAATAAAAAAACATTTTATGTTGCGAAGGACAATAAAAACATAACGGAAGAGCGGGTGCTCAATATATTCAACGCTCATAAAGGAACAATAAAATGTAACATATAATTGGGAGGCAAGTAACATGGAAGAAGTAAAAATCTGGGAAGAAGAAGTCATTATTCCAACCTATGAGATTGGTGCAGCAGAAAAGAATCCGATTTTCTCTGAGAAGCGTGTATATCAGGGAAGTTCAGGAAGAGTGTATCCGTATCCTGTAATTGAGAAAATCGAAGATGTCAAGAAGGACAAAGCATGGAAAGCAGTATATCTGGAAAACCAGTACATCAAAGTAATGGTTCTCCCGGAACTTGGCGGCAGAATCCAGCGTGCATATGACAAAACAAATGGATATGATTTCGTATATTATAATCATGTGATCAAACCTGCTCTGGTAGGCCTGACCGGACCGTGGATTTCCGGCGGTATTGAATTTAACTGGCCACAGCACCATCGTCCGACTACTTATCAGCCTGTAGACTACACAGTTACCGAACATGAAGACGGCAGCAAGACTGTTATGGTCAATGATGTAGACCAGATGTACGGAACAAAAGGAATTGCAAGCTTCACTCTGTATCCGGACAAAGCATATATCGAGATCCGCGGACAGCTCTACAACCGTACACCAATGGCACAGACTTTCCTGTGGTGGGCAAACCCGGCAGTACCTGTAAACGACTATACACAGTCTGTTTTCCCACCGGATGTACATGCAGTTATGGACCATGGAAAACGTGATGTATCCAAATTCCCTATTGCTACAGGTGTATATTATAAACATGATTACAGCGCAGGTGTGGACATTTCCCGCTACAAAAACATTCCGGTTCCGACCTCTTATATGGCAGAGAAATCTGACTTTGACTTTGTAGGTGGATACGATTACAGAGAGGAAGCAGGAATCCTTCATGTAGCAGATCATCATATTTCCCCTGGTAAGAAACAGTGGACATGGGGATGCGGAGATTTCGGAAAAGCTTGGGATAGAAACCTTACAGATGAAGACGGCCCATACATCGAGCTGATGACAGGTGTCTACACAGACAACCAGCCTGACTTCACATGGCTGAAACCTTTTGAGGAAAAAACATTCAAGCAGTATTTTATGCCATACAAGAAAGTTGGTTATGTAAAGAATGCCAGCATTGATGCCATGGTAAATATGGAGATTAACGACGGCGAAGTATCCCTTTGCGTTTATACAACAGGAGTGGAAAAGAATGCAAAAGTAGTTCTGGAGAAGAAGGGGGAAGTGGTATTCGAAGAAATCGCAGATATTTCTCCTGTAGCCGTATATGAGAAGAAAGTCAGCCTTCCTGTAGAGAATAAGACAGACATTACGGTTCGTGTATTCAATGCAGAAGGCAGAGAACTTGTAGAATTTACTCCACTGGAAGAGAAGATCGCAAAGATTCCTGAGCCTGCAAAAGCAGCAAAAGATCCGAAGGAGATCCAGACCTGCGAAGAACTGTATCTGACAGGACTTCACATCGAGCAGTACCGTCATGCAACCTATCTGCCGGATGATTATTATCTGGAAGGTCTGAAACGTGATGAAGGCGATATCCGTTTGAACACTGCTTATGGTATGCTTCTGTTCCGCCGCGGTCTGCTGGAAGAAAGCGAGAAATATTTCCGCAAAGCGCTGGAAAGAATGACATGGAAGAACCCGAATCCATATAACAGTGAAGCATATTATGACCTTGGTCTGACTCTGTTCTATCAGGAACGTTATGACGAAGCATACGACGCATTCTTCAAAGCAACCTGGTCCAATGAGCAGCAGGAAATGTCCTTCTATTTCCTGGCAGCGGTCGCAGCACGTAAAGGATTCTATCCGTTAGCCCTTGAACTGGTAGAAAAAGGACTTGTGAAAAACAGCCACAACATTAAAGCAAGAGGTTTAAAAGCAGCAATCCTTCGTAAACTTGGAAGAACAGAAGAAGCAAAAGCATGGCTTAAGGAGAATGAGAAAGTTGACTGCTTCGATTATGTATCTGCATATGAAGAGATCCTTCTGGCAGAGGCAGACAAACAGGAAGAAATGAAACAGGCACTCAAAGTACGCATGCGTAATTTCCACCAGAACTTCATCCAGGCGGCAATTGATTACATGGAAAGCGGATGCTATGAAGAAGCACTTGGAATGCAGAATATCTGCGACAGAGACTGGCCGATGCTTTACTACTATCGCGCAGAATGCCTGTACAAACTTGGAAAAGAAGCAGAAGCAAAAGAGATGACTGCAAAAGCAGATGCTGCAGATTCTTATTGCTGCTTCCCGAACCGTCTGGAAGACATCAAAGCGCTGGAACTGGCAATGAAACTTCAGCCGGAACTTCCGAAAGCTTACTATTATATAGGTAACTTATGGTATGATAAACGCCAGTATGACAAGGCCAAAGAAGTATGGGAAAAATCCGCAAAACTGGATGACAAGTTCCCGATCGTATTCAGAAACCTTTCTCTGGTATATTACAATAAATACCAGGAGCCACAGAAAGCAAAAGAAGTACTGGAACATGCTTTTGCGCTGGATACTACAGACAGCAGAATTTTCCTGGAACTGGATCAGTTATATAAGAAATTAGACTACTCTGTAGAGAAACGTCTGGAGTTCTATGAAAAATATCCGGATACCTTTGTGAAACGTGATGATGTATTTATTGAATATATCACACTTCAGAACTATATGGGAAATCATGAGAAAGCATATGAACTTCTTATGGGAAGAAAGTTCCATCCATGGGAAGGCGGAGAAGGCAAGGCAACCACTCAGTACACCCGTGCACTTGTAGAAATGGCTAAGAAAGCTATCGCAAAAGAAGACTGGACACAGGCAAAAGAGACCCTTGAGAAAGCCCTTGTATATCCGGAGAATCTGGGCGAAGGAAAACTGGAAGGTTCCAAAGATAATAACATCAATTATTATCTGGCACTGACAGAAAAAGCACTTGGCAATATAGAAAAAGCACAGCAACTTTTCGCTGAAGCAACCACTGGAACCGATGAACCGGCAGGAATGATGTTCTACAATGATCAGCCAGCAGATATGATTATGTATCAGGGACTTGCATTAAAAGAGCTGGGCCAGCCAGTTGCTGCAAATTCCAGATTCTACAAGTTGATCAGTTATGGGGAAGCTCATATTTATGATGAGGTGAAGATGGACTACTTCGCAGTATCCTATCCGGACCTCCTGATCTTCGATGAAAACTTCACCAGAAAGAATAAAGCACATTGCTGTTATCTGATGGGACTTGGAAACCTCGGCCTCGGAAACCTGGAAAAAGCAAAAGAGCACTTCGAAGAAACTCTCCAGCTTGATCCGCACCATTTGCTGGCTAGACTGTATCTGAGAGGAATTCAGTAATTTTCATAAATTGTTATATCGATTTCAAAAATTACATATGCTATAAAGCCAGTAGGCAAAAGAAGCGATATAATTCAATGCAAGTCAAAAGCCCTCAGTAGTGCGAATACTGAGGGCTTTTTGCTGGGATTTTCTGGAATTTAAGTTGCTTGTCGGTAAGAAAAGTAATAAAATAAGCAGTAAGAAAAACATTTGTCTAAGGAGGAAGTAGATATGAAAAAAGTCAAAAATCTGGTTATTGCATTATTCCTGGCGTTTACATTTATTGTAGCGGATCTTGCAGCAGCACCAGCAACAGCACAGGCGGCCGGCACTCTTAAATTTGCAAAGTCGATAACGCTTATGAGAGAAAATGGAACAGATGGAACGGGAACATATGGAATAATGAATTCAGTGAAATCCGATAAGATCCTGAATTTAAAATCCAGCAACACAAGTGTAGCGACGGTAAAAAACGTGCAGTTCAGAGGTGATCACTCGATTGCTATAAAAGGAAATAAACAAGGTACAACTACAGTATCATTTACAATACAGAGAAAAAATGGAAAAAAATATTCTTTTAAATCCAAAGTTTCAGTATTCAATTATACCAATCCACTGAGTAAATGTACTTTTGGAAAAACAGATTACAGTAAACAGTTTGATAAGGGAGATCACTACTTTGCTTCTTTCGGTACTGCAAAAAAAGGAAAAATAAATATTGCTGTTAAGAAGGGTTACAAATTAGATAGTTTATATTTCTGCGAATATGGAACCGGGGCACGGAAAAAGAT
>OHVX01000513.1_pt1 | contig 10735 bp, 9 predicted proteins | sample 1579581 | NCBI WGS metagenome assembly OHVX01 (sample SAMEA3882536, study PRJEB24775) | human gut metagenome | biome: human-associated habitat; feature: intestine environment; material: feces | place: Netherlands | collected 2009/2010
TTGGCCAGGATGATGCCGTGGCGCTCCGTTGGATCGCCGCAGACCGCGACGGGAAGCTGGCGCAAATCAGGATGGCTCAAAAGCTCGCAGGAGGCGTAAAAGCAGTTGCAGTCGCAGTGCAGAATGATGCGGTCCATCGTGTTCACCTCGTTTCACGAACAGTGTAGCATAAAATGCGAAATAGAACAAGCGTTTGAAAATAAAAAGTACCCGCCGGATGGCAGGCACTTTCTTGAATAGTTTTCGTCAATTTTCTCTCACGCTGTACAGCGCCGCGCCGATGGCGGTAGCAAACGTCGCGTTTTCGGGAATAATAAAATTGACATGGTAGAGCTGTTTGAACAGCTCGAACGTCTCCCTTGCCGGCGGCAGCATCGTCAGCGCGCCTGTGAGGACGACCGTGTCCGTGCCGCAGCACTTGCACGCGAGCACCGACATTGTGCCGATGGACTGGAGCACCAGGTTGACGATGCCAAGCATCTTGTCCGACGGCGTCGCGTCGTCGGCGACCTTGGCAAAGTTCGCCGCCGTGGCCTCGGGCGGCAGATCGCCCACCTGCTCGCGCGAGAGGTCGGCCATCGTCAGGTCGATGTGGCTGAGGTCGCCGTCCTGGCAGAGCTTGCGGATCAGCGCGTACTGGTGCACGCCCGTGATGAGCTCGCTGAGGCCCGAGAGCGTACCGCCGCCGATGCCGCTGCCGATGATGTGGCGGATCTCGCCGCCCTTTTCCGCCCAAAGCAGCGAGGTGCCGGTGCCCATGCTCACCACGACCGCCCGCTCCTTCCGGCTCAGCGCCAGACCGCCCACGCCGACGGAGGGGAACTCCTCGACCTTGACCGTGCGCACGCCGTAAATGTCGCCGTCCACATACGAGGCGCCCACGCCGGTGAGCGCGATGTGGCCGATGTCCGTGAGCTTCAGGCTGTGCGTGGCGAGGAAGTTGCCGAGCGCACCGTAGAGAGAGGTGAGCGGGTCCTCCGCCTTCACGCGCAGCATATCAATGACTGTGCCGTTCTCGTGCAGCCCCACGATCTTCGTGCTGCTGCCGCCGATGTCAATGCCCAGAATAACGCCCATTTTGCGCTCCTCCGATGAAGTTAATTCATGCATATCATAGGAGACTTGCAGGGCAAAGTCAAGCAAAAGCCTTGAAAAGCCTTGCTTTATCCGTAAAAGCGGGCTATAATGAGGGCATCATAAGGCCGTGGTGAGCGTACCGCGGCCGAATTTATATGAGGTGTTCCATGAAAACGGAAGAAAAACTGAACATGACCATGCTCTGCGACTTCTACGAGTTGACTATGGGCAATGGTTACTTGAAAGCAGGGTTCCAGGATCGCATTACCTATTTCGACGTTTATTTCCGCTCGGTGCCGGACGGAGGCGGGTACGCCATTGCTGCCGGCCTCGACCAGCTGATCGACTATATCGAGGATCTGCACTTCGACCAGCAGGACATCGACTACCTGCGCGGGAGAGGTATCTTCTGCGAGGAATTCCTCGGCTATCTTGCAAACTTCCACTTCAGCGGCGACATTTACGCCGTGCCCGAGGGCACGCCCGTCTTCCCGAAAGAGCCAATGGTCGTCGTGCGCGCGCCCGCGATCGAGGCGCAGCTGCTTGAAACGTTCGCGCTTTTGACCGTGAACCATCAGAGCTTGATCGCCACCAAGGCCAACCGCATCGTCCGCGCCGCCAAGGGCCACGCCGTGATGGAGTTCGGTTCCCGCCGCGCGCAGGGCTCCGCCGCCGCCATCGACGGCGCTCGCGCTGCCTATATTGCGGGCTGCTGCGGCACTGCCTGCACCATCTCCGACCAGCTCTACGGCACGCCCGCGCTCGGCACGATGGCCCATGCCTGGGTGCAGATGTTCGACACGGAGTATGACGCATTCGCGACCTACTGCAAATACTATCCGCAGAACGCCGTCCTGCTTGTCGACACCTATAATACCTTAAAGTCCGGCATTCCCAACGCCATCAAAGCGTTCAACGAGGTGCTCAAGCCTCTGGGTATCACCAAATGCGGTATCCGTCTGGACTCCGGCGACCTGGCGTATCTGACCCGCAAGGCGCGGGAGATGCTGGATGAGGCCGGCTGGACCGAGTGCAAGATCTCCGTGTCCAACTCGCTGGACGAGTACCTCATTCAGGACATGCTGCTGCAGGGCGCGCAGATCGACCTGTTCGGTGTGGGCGAGCGCATGATCACCGCCAAGTCCGAGCCGGTGTTCGGCGGCGTGTACAAGCTGGTGGCCATCGAGGAGCCGGACGGCACCGTGATCCCCAAGATCAAGGTCAGCGAGAACGTGGAGAAGATCACTATTCCCCACTTCAAGAAGGTCTATCGCCTTTTCGGACGGGACACCGGCAAGGCCATCGCCGACTATATCACGGTCTATGACGAGACGGTGGACGACACGAAGGGCCTGACCATCTTTGACCCCATGGCCACCTGGAAGCGAAAGGACGTGTATAACTTCGAGGCCCGGGAGCTGCTGGTGCCGATCTTCAAGAACGGCAAGCGGGCGAACTGGTGTATCAGCAGCCCACGCTGTCGGAGATCCAGAAGTACTGCCGGGAGCAGATCGATACCCTGTGGGACGAGGTCAAGCGCTTTGACTATCCCCACAAGTACTATGTGGACCTGTCGGACAAGCTGTGGGATATCCAGCAGTGCCTACTGCGGACCTCGCAGCTGTGATGACCATCTGAAATAAAAGAAAAGGGAGGAGGATCAACAGTGAAAAAGCCGAGAGTCCAGCAGCGGACAGAGCGACGGATATCCGCTGCGCTGCGGCTGGTGATGGTGGCGGTATTGCTGTTGGCACAGATCGCGCTGGTGATCGTCCTCAGCGACCTTCTGAAGCAGCGCATGGCGCTGGCCTATACGGTATTGCAGCTGCTGGCCGGTGTGGTGGCCATGCGTATCTGGTCCCGCCCCGGGGCCACCAGCTATAAGATGGGCTGGATCATCCTGGTGCTGTTCGTGCCGGTGGTGGGACTGATCCTCTATCTGCTGTGGAATGGCGACCGGCCGTCCAAGCGCCTGAGCCTGAAGAAGCCGGTGCCCATCGAGGAGCCGCTGGCGCAGCAGGAGCTCGCCCGCACCAATCTGGAAAAGCTGCGCCAGACCGCGCCCCAGTGGTATCCGCTGGCAGCGTATCTCAGCGGCAAGGGCTTTGACCTGTACCGCAACACGGCGCTGCGCTATCTGCCCACCGGCGAGGCGTATCTGGAGGATATGCTCACCACACTGGATACGGCCCAGCGGTTCATCTTCCTGGAGTACTTTATCATGGCCGAAGGCGAGATATGGGATCGGTTGTCTGATATCCTCTGCCGCAAGAGCCGTCAGGGTGTAGAGGTCAAGCTGATCTTTGACGATTTCGGCAGCATGATGCGTATGCCCAACGAAAAAATAGACGCGCTGCAGGACGCCGGGGTGGAGGTCAGGGTATTCAACCCCGTGCACCACTACGTCAACCGGCTGTACTTTAACTACCGCGACCACCGGAAGATCACCTGCGTGGATGGAGATATTGCCTACACCGGCGGCGCCAATATCGCCGACGAGTACGCCAACCTGATCGAACGCTTCGGCTATTGGAAGGACTGCGGTCTCCGGCTGGAGGGCGAGGGCGCCTGGGGCCTGACCCGGGAGTTCCTGCAGATGTGGCAGCGGATGGACGGTCAGCTGTACCATGAGTACGACTATTATCGCCCCCTGCACCACCCCCTGGAGCAGGGCTTCTGCCAGACTGTGGTGGACGGCCCCGATGACAACCCTGACAACGCGGCGGAGGATCTGTTCCTCCAGATGATCAGCCGTGCCCGGCGGGAGGTGTATATCACCACACCCTACCTGGCTATCGACGAACCCATGCTCAAGGCGCTGTGTCTGGCCGCGGAAAGCGGTGTGGATGTCCGCCTCATCATGCCCGGCATCCCGGACCACAAGTTTGCCTATCTGGTGGCGGAGAGCTACTTCGACCAGCTCATGGCGCATGATGTTAAGATATATACCTTTACACCTGGCCTTGTCCATGGAAAAACCGTCCTGACTGACCGCGAGACGGCCTTTGTAGGCTCCGTCAATATGGACTACCGCAGCTTCCAGCTGCACTTCGAATGCGGCGAGGTGTTCTATGGCACGCCCGCCATCGAGACGCTGCTGGAGGATATGGACACCACCATGGCCCGCTGTGCGCTCATGACGCCGGAGCGTATGGCGGAGCGCCCGTTTTGGCGGCGGGCGATGGGGACGGTATTACGGCTCTTCGCCATGTGGATGTAACCCCCCGTCTGGTATATTTCCGCCCCGGCTGCGTCGAATATCCAAGAAAGGAATTACCCATGGCCTGCTTTATCATCGGCGCGGGCAGCTTTTACGGCCTGCCTGTGTCTGTTCAAAGGACCGATATGGTCATCGCCGCCGACGGCGGCTGGTATACCTGCCGGGAAAATGGCATAACGCCCACGCTGCTGGTGGCGGATTTCGACTCGCTGGACGCCGCGCCGGCGTTTGACCACATCCTCCGCTTGCCGGTGGAGAAGGATGACACCGACATGATCCGGGCAGTCAAGGAGGGCTTCGACCGTGGTGAGAGGGAGTTCCATCTCCTGGGCGGTATGGGCGGCCACCGGACAGACAACACGGTGGCCAATATGCAAACGCTGGCCTACATTGCCCGCCGGGGCGGGCAGGGCTGGCTGTACGGAAACGGTGAGCGCTTCACCGCCATCTGCGACGGGGGCGAGATCACACTCACCGCAGGGCAGAACAGCGTTTTCTCCGTGTTCTGCCTGGGCGCAGACGCGGAGGGCGTTACCATCGGGAACGCCAAGTATCCGCTGACCGACGCCGTGCTGACGGCGGATTTCCCTCTGGGGGTCAGCAATCATTTTATAGGACAGGCGGTGCGCGTCGCGGTGCGGCGTGGCTGCCTGCTTATAGGGATAACAGATAAGGAGTAACGAAACATGAAAAACACCATGAAAAAGCTGCTGGCGCTGTTGTTGGCACTGGTGCTGACCCTGGCCCTGGCGGCCTGCGGCCAGAAGGAGGAAAACAAAACTGATGACCAGACCAACGACCCCGCGATCACCGATCAGGACAACGCCGCTGATGAAAAGGTGACGCTGCCTGTGGCGGACGGCGCGGTCATCGGTCAGGGTGCCGTGGCCTTCACTGTGGAGGTGCAGGGTGCGGACGGCAAGACCGTCACCTTTACCGTCAACACCGATGAGGAGACGGTGGGCGCAGCGCTGCTGAAGCTGGGCGTTATCGCCGGCGATGACTCCGAGTACGGCCTGTACGTCAAGACCGTCAACGGCGAGACTGCCGACTACGATGCCGATGGCACCTACTGGGGCCTCTACATCAACGGCGAGTACGCCATGACCGGTGTGGACGCCACTACGCTGGAGGCCGGCGCGACCTACGCTTTCCGTGTGGAGAAGGTCGAGGGCTGACAGGTATAAAAAGAGACGGCGCAGCCGTCTCTTTTTTATACCTTTTCCAGTGACTGCACCACATCGCCCAGCAGATACAGGGAGCCGCAGCAGACGGCTGTGCCATCGGGCGGCGTGTCCGCCAGCATTCGGGACACACCCTCCCGGATGGTGCCGCAGGCCGTTACCGGCTTGCCATATCGCCGCAGGAAGGCCGCCAGCTCTCCGGCGTCCAGCGCACGGGGATTGTGGGGGGTTACAGTGATAAACCGCGCGGCCAGCGGAGCCAGCTGGTCGTACATTTTTCCATAGTCCTTGTCCGCCAGCACACCGGTCAGCACCGTTACCGGCTGGCCCGGCAGATACTCCCGGATGGCCGCCGCCAGCGAGACCATGCACTGGGGGTTGTGCCCTCCGTCCAGAATGATCGTGGGCTGCCGCCGCACCACCTGAAACCGTCCCGGCCACGCGGTCTGGGCCAAGCCCTGACGGACGGCACTTTCATCAATGTGCCAGCCACGCTGCCGCAGAACATCAATGGTCGTCAGCGCAACGGCGGCGTTTCGCAGCTGGTGGCCGCCCAGCAGGGGCAGCCGCAGGCCCTTATATGGGCCGTAGTTGAATATCTGCCCCACCAGCGTGTCGCAGACTGAGGAGAGGGCATCGAAGTCCGCCACAGTCAGCGGTGCGCCTGCCGCGCGGCAGCGCGCGGCCACCACCTCCTGCACGGAGGGGGCACAGGGGTACAGGACGGCATGACAGCCGGACTTGATGATGCCCGCCTTGGTGGCGGCGATGGTCTCCACCGTATTCCCCAGCACTTTGGTGTGGTCCAGACCGATGTTGGTGAGCACGGCCACCTCCGGCGCGGGGATCACGTTGGTGGCGTCGAATTCGCCGCCCATGCCTACCTCGCATACCACAATATCGCACGCCTCCCGGGCAAACCAGGTCAGACCGATGGCTGTTACCAGCTCAAACTCCGTGGGGGGATCCGCCATGCGGTCGGCCAGCGGGCGCAGCTCCTCCACCAAGGCGCACAGGGTATCGTCCGGGATAGGTGCGCCGTTGATCTGCATACGTTCATTGAAGCGGAAGATGTAGGGGGAGGTGTACAGCCCTGTCTTATACCCGGCGGCACGCAGCACGGAGGCCAGCATGGCGCAGGTGCTGCCCTTGCCGTTGGTGCCGGTGACGTGGATATACTTTACGTGCCGTTCCGGATGGCCAAGCATACCCAGCAGTGTATCAATACGGCTGAGCCCGGGTACGCTGCCCCGCCAGTCCACCTTGTGGATGTATGCCAGCGCCTCATCCAGCATCATGGCCATCACCGCCCTTCGTCTTTATCCGCCGCAGCACCGGGGAGAGTGCGTTCCGCCGCATCAGCAGCCACACCAGCAGCGCGTCGATACAGCCGGTGATGGCGAACTGAACGCTGCGGGCCGCCAGCCGGGTGAGGAAATAGGGCCATTTGGCCGCACCACCGTACACCAGCGCCAGAGCCATGCTCTGCCAGAGCACAGAGCCGCATACCGCCGCAGGAAATACCGCCAGCGCCGCCCGCCAGAGGGTAGGCCTGCGCCAGACATACCGGCGCACCAGCCCCGCCCACAGGCCGTACAGAATGGGCGGCAGGCAAAAGATCGGGTTGTAGCCAAAGGGGGAAAACAGGCAGCCGATAAAGTCGGCGGCAAAGCCCACCGCGGCGCCGGGCAGCGGCCCGAACAGCAGTCCGGCCAGGAGAATGGGCACCGCCTCCAGAGAGAAGCGGCTCACTTCGCTGGGAATGATGGTCAGCAATCGGGCCAGCACCACGCTCAGCGCGGTCAGCAGAGCGCAGACCGTCAGGGCATAGGTATCGAGGACCGGTGCGGGAACGGCGCATAGTTCTTTTTTCTGCATAAAAAAATACCTCCTTATCCTTGGGATGGGAGGTATCACCATATAGATAACGACACAAACTGCCCGTGGAAGCTGGAATGGTATCGCGGCGCAGATGCACCTTCGTCCGGCGGCAGCCTCCCATCCGTCCGGCACTTAACGCACCATCCCTACACGGAACTGCTCACAGTATATACGCATTCCCACGAAAATGCAAGAAAAATAATCCCACAAGATATAGACCCGACAGTTGACTACATTCCACAGGATGATGTATAATGGTCGTGAGTACATACCGAGATGCGGCAAGGAGGGCACAGCATGGCTTTTGACTTTGAAAACGGTTCCTACACCGACGCTGCCGGGCGCACGGTCCTTGATCCTGCTGTTTACAAGGACTGGCAGATCGGTGCGGCGGCGGAGCAGGCCCTGCCCCCGGTGGACTGGTTCCGCCAGAAGCTGGGTCTGCTGCCAGAGGAGCTGCTGCCCTATGGCAAGACCCCCAAGCTGGATTTTCTGCGGATCATGGAGCGCCTGAAGGACCGGCCGGACGGCAAGTATATTGAAGTAACGGCCATTACCCCAACGCCCCTGGGCGAGGGGAAGTCTACTACGTCTTTGGGCCTGATCGAAGGACTGGGACGTCTGGGCGCCAACGTGGGCGGCTGTCTGCGCCAGCCTTCCGGCGGCCCCACCATGAACGTAAAGGGCACCGCCGCCGGCGGCGGCAACGCCCTGCTCATTCCCATGACGGAGTTCTCCCTGGGCCTGACCGGCGATATCAACGACATCATGAACGCCCACAATCTGGCTATGACCGCCCTGAATGCCCGTATGCAGCATGAGCGCAATTATGACGATGAGACGTTGGCCAAACGCGGCCTGCGGCGGCTGGATATCGATCCGGAGCGCGTGCAGTGGAGCTTTGTGCTGGATTTCTGCTGCCAGGCCCTACGAAAGATGCGTATCGGCCTTGGTGAGGGGAAGATGGACGGCTATCCCATGGACACTTGCGCCAACATCGCGGTCAGCTCTGAGCTGATGGCTATCCTCTCCGTGGCCCGGGATCTGGAGGACCTGCGTCGGCGCATCGGCAGCATCGTGCTGGCCTATGACAAGCAGGGAAAACCCGTTACCACCGAGGACCTGGAGGTGGCCGGGGCCATGACTGCCTGGATGCGGAACACAATCAACCCCACGCTGTGCTACACGGTGGAGCACCAGCCGGTGCTGGTACACGCGGGGCCTTTTGGCAACATCGCCATTGGCCAGTCCTCGGTCATCGGCGACCGCCTGGGGCTGAAGCTGTTTGATTACCATGTCACCGAGTCCGGCTTCGCCGCCGACATCGGCTTCGAAAAGTTCTGGAATGTCAAGTGCCGCCTGTCCGGGCTGAAGCCGGACGTGTCGGTGCTGGTGGCCACCGTCCGCGCCCTGAAGATGCACGGCGGCGGCCCGGAGGTCATCCCTGGACGACCTCTGCCGGAGGCGTATACACGGGAGGATCTCACCCTGCTGGAGGCAGGCTGCGCCAATCTGCTGCACCACGCGGCCACCATCCGCAAATCCGGCGTCACCCCTGTGGTGTGCATCAACAAGTTCTATACCGATACCGACGCGGAGCTGGAGCTGGTGCGCCGTATCTGCGCGGAGAACGGCCTGCGCTGCGCCGTGTCCGATCACTGGCGCTATGGCGGCGCGGGTGCCGAAGAGCTGGCCCGCGCGGTCATGGCTGCCTGCGACGAGCCCTCGGCGCTGCAATTCCTCTACCCGGACGATATGCCTCTGCGTGAGAGGGTGGAGCGCATCGCCCGGGAGGTCTATGGCGCCGACGGGGTGGACTGGTCGCCGCTGGCGCTGGAGAAGGCGCAGCGGTTCGAGTCCGACCCGAAATATGCGGACTACTGCACCATGATGGTCAAGACGCACCTGTCCCTGTCCCACGACCCGGCCCGAAAGGGCGTGCCTACCGGATGGCGTCTGCCGGTGCGGGATGTGCTGGAGTACAGCGGCGCACGGTTTTTGTGCCCCGTGGCCGGCAGCATCTCTATGATGCCCGGTACAGGGTCCGACCCGGCCTACCGCCGCATCGACGTGGACACCGCCACCGGCGCGGTCCGCGGCCTGTTTTAAGGAGGGCGCTATGGACGACACCAACAAGACCTGCCGCGAATTTGTGTCGGCGCTTGCCTCGTCAGCACCGACGCCCGGCGGCGGCGGTGCCGCCGCACTGTGCGGCGCTGTCGGCGCGGCCCTGTGCGGCATGGTGGCCAGCCTGACCACAGGAAAAAAGAAGTACGCCGACGTGGAAAGCGAGATACAGCAATTGCTGAAAAGCACAAACACTTTATATGATAAACTGCTGGATCAGGTCCGCGCGGACGCGGAGGGCTTTCAGCCTCTCAGCCGCGCCTACGCCATTCCCAGGGAGGATCCCACCCGTGCGGCGGTGCTGCAAAGCGCTGCTGAGACGGCCTGCACCGCGCCGCTGGAGATCATGGCTCTGTGTGCCGCGGCCCTGTCCGCCGCCGGACGTCTGGCGGAGATCGGATCCCGGCTGGCGGTGTCCGATGCCGGCTGTGCCGCCGCCATACTGCGCGGTGCGCTGGAGGCTGCGGCCCTGAACGTGCTGGTCAATACAAAGACTATGACTGATCGGCCGGCGGCCGACCATCTGAACGCTCGGTGCTTCGCTCTGCTGGATCAGGGCAGGACCGACGGCGAACGTATTTTCTGCGCGGTGCGCGATCAACTTGTCTGATAAGGAGGGACGTGCATGGCCGTTCTGCTGACCGGAAAGCCTGTGGCGGATGCGCTGTCCGCCGACACCCGCACCCGTGCCGAGGCGCTGCTGTCAAGGGGCGTGCAGCCCCGTTTGGTCCTCCTGCGCTGCGGCGATACCGAGGCCGACGGTGCGTACATACGCGGCGCCGTGAAGCGCGCTGCGCTTTGCGGTGTGGCCGCGGAGCTACGCACCCTGCCCGCGGATGCCTCCGCCGATGTGGTGGCGGCAGCTATCGACGCCGTCAACCGTGACCCTGCCGTTCACGGCTGCCTGCTGCTGCGGCCTCTGCCGCCCCATCTGCGTGGGGAGGAGAGCGATCTCTGTGCCCGCCTGGCGCCGGACAAGGACGTGGACGGTATGACGCCCGAGAGCGCTGCCGCCGTGTTCACCGGACAGGGAAGGGGCTTTGCCCCCTGCACCGCCCAGGCCTGTATGGCGCTGCTGCGCCACTACGGCATTGACTCCTGCGGCAGGCACGCAGTGGTCATCGGCCGTTCCCCGGTGGTAGGCCGTCCGGTGTCCATGCTGCTCCTGCGGGAGAACGCCACCGTCACCGTTTGCCATACAAAGACACCGGATACGGCGGCGCTGACCCGCCAGGCGGATATTATC
>OHVX01000519.1_pt1 | contig 10648 bp, 10 predicted proteins | sample 1579581 | NCBI WGS metagenome assembly OHVX01 (sample SAMEA3882536, study PRJEB24775) | human gut metagenome | biome: human-associated habitat; feature: intestine environment; material: feces | place: Netherlands | collected 2009/2010
CACCTTGGCAAGGTGGCGCTCTACCGGATGAGCTACATCCGCACAGTTGGTGCCTCCGGCCGGAATCGAACCAGCGACACGCGGATTTTCAGTCCGCTGCTCTACCAACTGAGCTACCGAGGCATATGGCGACCAAGAAGGGGCTCGAACCCTCGACCTCCAGCGTGACAGGCTGGCGTTCTAACCAACTGAACTACTTGGCCGTGTGGATGGTGGGAACAACTGGACTCGAACCAGTGACCCCCTGCTTGTAAGGCAGGTGCTCTAACCAGCTGAGCTATGCTCCCGTACCTGTCGTTCAAACGACAAGGCATATTATAACGTTCCCATCCGCATCTGTCAACAAAAATTTTTCAATTTTTGTCCTTTTCCTTACATATTTTTCAGCAGGCCCTTCAGGTCCTCCGCCGAGAAGTCGTACACCGCGTCACAGAACTGGCACGTCAGCTGGCAGCCGCCCTGTTCCGCCAGCATCTGCTCCAGCTCGTCACGGCCCAGGGAGATCAGCGCCCGTTCCACCCGTTCCCGGCTGCAATAGCACTTGTAGGATACCGGGCACGTCTCCAATATTTTCAGGTCAAAGTCGCTCATCACGTCCCGCAGCAGCTGCTCCGGGTCGTCGTTTTTGTCCAGCAGCGCCGAAACCGGCCCCGCGGCCATGATGCCGCCCTCCACCTTGGTGATGACGTCCTCCCCCGCGCCGGGCATCAGCTGGATAAGGTATCCACCGGCAGCCTTGACGCTCTGGTCCCGGTCCACCAGTACGCCCAGGGCACAGGCGGTGGGGATCTGCTCCGATTCCACGAAATAGCCCGCCACGTCCTCGGCGATCTCGCCGCCCAGCAGATCGATGGTGCCCACATAGGGCTCCTTCATGTGCAGGTCCTTGATGACCGTCAATGTGCCCTCATGACCCACGGCCGCGCCCACGTCCAGCTTGCCGTCCGGCCGCAGAGGCAGGTCCACATGGGGGTTGGTCACGTAGCCCCGCACGTTGCCCTCGTTGTCGCTGACGGCCAGCACCGTGCCCAGCGGACCGCCGCCCTTGAATTGCAGCGTCAGGCTGGCGCCGTCGCTTTTCAGTGCGTTGCCCATCATGGACGCCGCCGCCAGTGTGCGGCCCAGCGCCGCCGTGGCCACAGGCAGCGTCTTGTGTATCTGCCGGGCGCGCTCCGTCAGGCCACGGCTGCAAATGGCCGCCGCCTGCACCATGCCGTCGGTGGAAATAGCTCTTACGATACGATCTGCCATAGATATAACCCTCTTTCGCCTCACACGCCCCGCCCAAAAGGGCGGGGCGCGGTCATTCCTTCTGATCTGCCCGCATATAGCGCCGCTTTATTTGCGGACGCAGCTGATATAGACCCGCTGCTCATCCGCACGGGGCCGGCGCATACGCATATCGCCGTAGACCCGAACATCGCCAAAGCCCGCCGCTGCCAGCCAGGCGGTCAGTTCCTCCACAGAGTAGGCCCGCTGCCGGTGCACCTCCGCGCTGCGGCGCCATGCGCCGTCGCCGCGGCGGCGGAACAGGTCCATGTAGTAGGTACAAAGGCCCCTGTGGTACTCCGTCCGCCACACGCAGTAGGTATCCTCCGTCTCATCCAGGAATACCTGACCGTCCAGCGCCGCCAGCTTAGCCGCGGTGTTCACGTCGAACACCAGCATCCCGCCGGGGGCCACAAACAGATGCAGCCGCCGGAATGTCCGCTGTACGTCCTTTGGGTCCGTCAGGTAGTTGAGACTGTCCAGACAGCACACCGCCGCGTCCACCGTACCGTACAGGTCCAGCCTCGGCATGGACTGGTGCAGGAAAACAGGCGGCACGCCCTGTGTCTCCCCGCCCTTGCTCATGGCCGCCGCCAGCATATCCTCGCTGCCGTCCACGCCGATGACCTCGTAGCCCTGCTGCGTCAGCAGCCAGCTCATGGTCCCGGTGCCGCAGGCCAGGTCCAGCACCAGCTTCACCGGGATACGGCTGCGGCACAGCAGCTTCTCGATGAAATCCAGCCGCTTTCCATAGCCCACATCCTCGGTCAGCGCGTCATATGAACCGGCCAGCGCCTCGTAGCAGCTCATTTCTTCTCTTTCTCCTTCATCTTCTCCAGCACGCTCTCATACCCGCCGTTGCCGTAGATCAAGCTGCGGTTCACTCGGCTGATGGTAGCGCTGGATGCGCCGGTGCGCTCCAGAATGTCGTTGTAGATCATCCCGTCATTCAGCAGCGTGGCTACCTCATAGCGCTGCTCCATGCTCCGCAGCTCAGACACCGTGCACAGATCCTGGAAGAAGTTATAGCACTCCTCCTCCGTCTCCAGCATCAGAATGGCCTTATACAGCCGGTCATTCTTTTCTTTCTTTCCGATCTTGGACTTTGCGGTTCGAACCATGATCGTCTCTCCTTCTTTCTCCCTTTTCGGGTACTGATGCCAGTATAGCATTTTAGTCCGCGAAAGTAAACCACCTTATCAAAAATATTTTTGTCGACTAAAGCTGTAAAGCGTCACAGCATCTGCCCACCTCCGCCACCTTCAAAAACGCTTTGTATCGATGCATGCTCAAATAACATTTCTGCATGTTCATATAATGAACATCAATTTTACTTATTTATAAGATAAGCATATAATGAGGTCGCCAAAAAGTTAAGGAGATGGTAACGATAGGGAAAAACGAGTTTGCCCCCGGCGCGAAGGCCGCGCTGTACTCCGAAGCGGAGTTCCATGTATAAACCACACATCACCATGTCTTTCTCTCCCCATAAAGACAGCGGCGGACGCTTCGCGTCCGCCGCTGCCTTTTTCACGTATTCATGCTTCCGTCTTGCCGTGCAGCTTCTTTTGCAGCCAGTCCTTGCCGTCCACATACCGGGACACGATGAAGGATACCACATAGTCGCCTGCGGCATTGACCATGGTGGCGGGGGGATCCACCAGATTGCCGATAGCCAGCGCGATGGGGTACGCGATGGCCAGCTGGTCAGGGAAGAAGATGGTGCAAACCACCAGTTCGCCGGTACCGCCTCCGCCAGGGATGCCACTCATGGCCACAGAGGAAAACACCGCCACGATGATAGCCAAAATAGCCTTATCCGTGGAGAAGTCCATCCCGAACACGCCGAACAGAAATGCCACCTTGATGATAGCGGACATGGCCGAGCCGTCCATGTGCATGGTAGCGCCCAAAGGCAGCACGATATCGCTGACGTCCTTACTGATACCGGACTCCTCCGCTACCTCCATATTGGTGGGAATGGTAGCCACGCTGGAGCAGGTGCCGAAGGACACCGCCGCCGGGCGGAACAGCTTGGAGAACATCAGCTTGGCGCCGCCTTTGCCGCCGCCGAACCGGGCATAGATGGGGAAGAAGATAAACATATAGGCAAAGCTCATCACATAGTAGATGATAAGCGTACGGCTGTAATCGCCGATGAGCGTCGGGCCATAGGTGGCCACCAGGCTGGCGAAGAAGCCGAAGAAGCCGATGGGCGCATAGTAGGTGACCAGCTTTACGGTCTTCATAATGCAGTTGGTGATATCCTCCAGGAACTGCGCCGTCTTGGTCTCGGGACCGCCATTCATCTGGACACCGAAGCCGAACAGCACCGCCGCCACGATCAGGGGCAGAATGGCCCGGCGGCTCAGCAGCTCCGCAAAGTCAGGCTTCGTAAAGAAATTGACGATCATATCGCCGAAGCCCAGTGCTTCGCCGACCTCGCCCTCCACGATGGTGTAATGTCCATCCACCAGCGGGAAGATGCGGCAGACGATATACATCAGTACACCGGCAATGGCGGCGGTGACGAGGAACGTGGCGATGGTCACGCCCATGATCTTGCCGGCGCGCTTCACGCTCTTCATATTGGCGATGGCGGAGGCAATGGAGCAGAACACCATAGGCACCACCACGCAGAACATCATATTGATGAACAGCGTGCCCAAAAACTCGATCTTGCTGCCGAAACTGGGCGCAAACGCGCCTACCAGGCAGCCTGCCACGATGCCGGTAAGCATACACAGAATAAACCAGTAGTTCTTCAGAAATTTTTTCATAGTGACCTCCCACTCTCTCAAATGAAGTCTTACAGTCCCTATTATACGGGCATTTTTCGCAAAGTAAATCAGAATTCCTGCGTTGTTATTTGCAAATCCTGCTGTTTTCCTTTGGTATCCGCCGAAGGCCCATGGCCAAACTGCTTTTTATAGGCCCGAGAAAAGGTAGAGTAATCCTGATACCCCGCCTGTGCCGCCGCCTCCGCCGGGGTGCAACCCTGGCCCAACAGCTGCCGGGCCAGCAGCAGCCGTTTCTCTGTCAGGTATCCATGCACGGAATACCCCGTCTCCTGCCGGAACCGGCGCATCATGTGGTACTTGCTGATATAAAACCGCGCGGCCAATTCATCAATGGTCAGCGGGTCCGCCAGGTGCAGGTTCAGGTATTGCAGCAGTGACACCACCTTGCTGTCGCCGCCGGCGGCGCCTACCCGGTGGCCACCCCGGACCACCCGGTTCACTTCCACCATCAGCTCCGTAAACTGCGCCTGCGCCAGCAGCGCTGCCCCGTAGCCTCCCTGCCGTACCGTCTCCGCCAATGCCTGGAACAGCGGCCGCACCCGGCTGCCGCCCTCGTCCCGGTATACATATTGAAATGTCTCCTGTGCCTGTCGGAAGCACTCGGATGGATCGCAGTCCCCTGCCGTCAGTGCGCGCAGATAGTCCGGTGCGATATACAGGATCATCCTCTCATAGTAATCCCCCGTCTCCACCACCGGCCGGTGGATGCTCCCGCTGCCCACCAGCACGAAATCCCCCGGCGCCAGCTCATACCGTTCCCCCTCCACCGCATAGCCAGCTCTGCCGGCCAGCAAAATGATGATCTTGTGGAACGTATGGTAGTGGTATTCGATATATTCCCCCCGCCCGTCCGCCAGATGAAACAACCGAAACGGCTCCTTCAGGTATCCCCTCGCCTCATATTGCAATGGTTCCATGTGCTCACCTCCGCACTTTTTGCCGTTATTATAGCACTTGCTATGCAAATATTGCAAGTTTTCTTTTCAATTATAACCATTCTGAAAATTTTGTTTCCATTTTGTAATTTTTGTGTAGCTTTTTTGATAGACTTGTGCTATGATAATTCATGTTAGATGTCGGGGGAGCCATTTCCCCGCCGACTGACGGTATATGCCGGGAGCCTTACCCCGGCAGATCCTATGCGAACGGAAGGTAATATCCCATGCTTGGAAAACAGATCGCAGCGCTGAGCCTTTCCGGCCTGCTGCTTTTCTCTGGCGCTGTCACCGCCGCTAACGCGGACGAGGCCACGCCCATCGACACCACTGGCTACGCCGCCGCGGCCGAGGTCCTGGCGGACAACGGCGTGGCATCCAGCGCTGCTACCGCTATGCAGACCGGCAGCGGCCTGCGCCTGGCCCAGGCCTCCGGCCTGCTGGACGGCGGCGAGACACCCACCCTCAATCAACTGGCCGCCCAGGCCCTGCTGCAGGAAACGGCTGCTCTGGAAAAGCAGAACTTTCTGGCAGAGTATGACGGCGTTCTGGTAGACTGCGGCTCCTATCTCTCCCTGCGCGCCGAGCCGGACACCTCTGCCGATCGCCTTCGCATCATCTTTGACGGCAAGGCAGCCCAGCTGCTGGACGTTACCGATGACGGTGAATGGTACAAGGTCACCTATGGTACCGACACCGGATACGTTCTGGCCGAGTACTGCCAGCCCGTGCACTACGCGGACTATGAGGGCACCGCCGCCACCAATACATTGCTGGAAGATGTCATTTCTCAGGCGTACACATATCTGGGCACCCCCTACCGCTACGGCGGCACCAGCTACAGCGGCATCGACTGCTCCGGCTTCACCATGAAGGTCTTTGGTGCTTTCGGCATCAGCCTTCCCCACGGCGCCACCAGCCAGTATTATATGTGCCGCGGCGTCACCACAGAGGAACGTGCCCCCGGCGACCTGGTGTTCTTTGCCACCGGCGGCAGCGGTATCGGCCACGTGGGCATCTATCTGGGCGGCGGGCAGTTCATCCACGCCAGCACCTCCAGCGGTGTCATCATCAGCTCCCTGTACGAGAGCTACTACGCCCGCACCTACCTGTATGCCGCACGGCTCATCGAAATGTAAACACGGCAGCTTCTTCATGGCTCCTTTTTTGGATTCGGAAGCGCCAGCCTTTTGGCTGGCGCTTCCGCTTTTTTCTTGTACTCTGCATATTTACATATTTATTCAATTATGCGACTATCGTATACAGCAATATACACAAGCATCTTTCCTATGCTCCCCGGTTTATCATGTGCTTCTTGTACAAATTTACATTTCGTGCGGATTTTTATACAAATTTATGTTGACATTTATTCACGTCAGGTGTATAGTAGCCATCGTCAGGAGGGGAACCTCCAATATGACCGTCTATATTCCGGTTCCCGGTATAGGACCATATATGTTTTGAAAGGAAGTAAGTAACATGAAAAAGTTTATGGCAATGCTGCTGGCGCTGGTCATGGCGCTGAGCCTGGTGGCCTGCGGCCAGAAGGCTGACGACACCGCCAAGGATGATGCCAACACCGATAACACCGATGATTCTCTGGTGGTTCTGGAGAACGTGGTGGATTGGGGCGAGACGGAGCCCTACCGTGTCCTGGTGCAGAAGGGCGACCCCAAGGGTCTGCTGGAGGGCATCAACAAGGCCATCGCTGAGCTGACCGCCAATGACGGTGCCTTGATCAAGGAGATCGAGAACAAGGTCGCTTCTCAGGAGACGTACACCCCCGATTCCGTTTCCTCCGATCTGGCTGCCGCCGATGAGGATGCCGCTGCCAGCGACAAGCCCGTTTTGGTCATGGGCACCAGCCCCGATTATCCCCCCTATGAGTTCTTCGCTGATGCCGCTATGACCGAGTACGCTGGCATCGACGTGGAAGTAGCCAAGTACATCGCCGAATCCATGGGCATGACCCTGCAGATCGAGTCCATGAACTTCGATAACCTGGTGACCTCCCTGAGCAACGGCGACTTCGACATGGTGCTGGCCGCCTGCGAGTACACCGAGGAGCGTGCCAAGGCTTGCGACTTCTCCGAGCCCTACTACACCGATCTGCCTCCCGTCATTCTGGTGAAGGCTGCCAACGCCGACAAGTACAAGACCGTTGACGATATCAACCAGGCCTCCGTCATCATCGGCGCCCAGAAGAACACCACCAAGGCCATGGCCGCCGCGGATATGTTCCCCGAAGCTGCCAACGGCATGGTTCTGGAGTCTCTGGTCCCCACCCTGGTCACCGAGCTGAAAAACGGCACCATCGACCTGCTGGTGCTGGACGGCAACGTGGGCCTGAGCTACGTGGGCTGATCTCCCTGTTCCCTATCGCAAACGTGCAAGGCAGATGCCTTGCACGCTTGCGTGTTCTTAAGAACTTTTGAAAGGATGCTTCGTCTATGTCGTGGAATGATCTGTTTGTCAACATGGACAACACCAACTTCTTTAACTTCTCGTTCCTGCCCAAGTACGGCTCTGCCTTCGTCCGCGGCTTTGAATACACCCTGCTGCTGGCGGTGGTGTCCGTGCTGCTGGCTGTGATCCCCGCTCTGCTGCTGGCTATGATGCGGCTGAGCAAGGTCAAGCCCATCAAGTGGTTCGCCGGCGCGTATATCGCCGTGTTTCGTTCCACCCCCATGCTGGTGCAGCTGTCCATCATCTACTTCGGACTGTTCCACTACATCACCCTGCCCCGTACACTCCTGTTCGGCTTTATCGCCGTCAACCGCTTTATCCCCGGTGTGGTGGCGCTGGCGCTGAACAGCTCGGCGTATGTAGCCGAGATATTCCGCGCCGGCATTCTGGCCGTGGACAAGGGGCAGACCGAGGCCGCCCGCTCTCTGGGTCTCAGCAGCTGGCAGTCCATGCGTCTGGTGGTGCTGCCCCAGGCCATCAAGAACGTGCTTCCCGCCCTGGCCAATGAGGTCGTTACCATGGTGAAAGAGTCCTCCATCTGCTCCGTGCTGGGCATGGCGGAGATCATGTACACCGCCCAGACCGTCTCCGGCAACAGCTACATCACCCTGGCTCCCTACGTGCTGGCCGCGCTGGTCTACTTCTGCATCAACTATCCCGCCTCCAAAGCCATCGAGGCCATAGAAAGGAGAATGCGCCGTGGCGATAAGCAGTAAAGTTCTCATCTCCGTAAAGCACCTGGTCAAGGAATACAACCACGGCACCGTTCACGCATTGGACGGCTGCGATCTGGATATCCACAAGGGCGAGGTGGTGGCCATCATCGGCCCCTCCGGTTCCGGCAAGTCCACGCTGCTCCGCAGCCTGAATATGCTGGAGGAGCCCACCTCCGGTGCCATCTTCTTCGACGGCGTAGACCTGGCGGATAAGTCTGTGGACATCAATCTCCACCGTCAGAAGATGGGCATGGTGTTCCAGCACTTCAACCTGTTTCCCCATAAGACTGTGCTGCAGAACATCACGCTGGCGCCCGTCACCCTGAAGAAAAAAACACCCGCTGAGGCCGAGACCCAGGCCCGCACCCTTTTGGAGCGCATCGGCCTGTCCGACAAGGCCAACGAGTACCCCAATATGCTCTCCGGCGGTCAGAAGCAGCGTATCGCCATTGTCCGTGCTCTGGCCATGGATCCGGAGGTCATGCTCTTCGACGAGCCAACCTCCGCCCTGGACCCCGAAATGGTGGGCGAGGTGCTGGACCTGATGCGCGACCTGGCCAAGGACGGGATGACTATGGCCGTGGTCACCCACGAGATGGGCTTCGCCCGTGAGGTAGCCGACCGTGTGGTCTTCATGGCCGACGGAAAGATCCTGGAGGAAGGCTCCCCCACGGACATCTTCGACCATCCCCAGGACCCCCGGCTGCAGGACTTCCTCAGCAAAGTGCTGTGATAACGATAAAAGTCCACCCCAAAAGGGGTGGACTTTTTATTATCCTTATGACTTTCCGTGTATCTCATTGCCGCAGCGAGGGCAGGTGATGACGATGCGTCCTTTCCCTCTGGGCACCCGGCACACCGCGCCGCAGCCCGGGCAGGTAAAGTAGCAGTGCTCTTTATCCATCCGCTGCTGCCGTTTCCCGGCCATACGTCGGCTGATGGGCCACCAGACCTTCTCCATGAACTTCGCGTTCTCCGCCCGGCGCTTCTCCAGATTGCGGGAAAACATCCGGAACAGTGCCAGCAGGGTGATGATCCCGGCCACGGTGCCGATGATGCTGTATGCCAGCGGCACCTTCTCCCGCAGAAAAATGTTGATGATATCCAGTACCAGAGCCGTCCAGACCATGGTCAGCGTCAGCCGGTCCACACCGTTGCGCCCATACATGAAGCGCGACAGCGCGTTGCCAATACGTTGCAAGAAGTTCATAAAACCGTCCCTTTGCCTTCCGCGTCCACACCGCAGGTTTTCTGACAAGGTATTTTACAGGAAAAGTCAGCAAAGGTAAACCCCTTTTATTCAAAATTCACAGAATGGACAAATTTTTGTTTTTTTACTGCCGGTGCAAAACCAGTCCCGCCGCCTTGCAATTCGCCATAAACCTATGCTATAATAAATTGATTATGCACCGCGAGCCGGCGGTCACCCGCCGGCTCGCCGCAGGCCCCGACCTCTCCGGGCGGGATCGGCTGCGCTGTCTGCCGCACTGCGGGGCCTGCATATCCCATACTATGCCGCCGCACCGCTGCCGGTGCGGCGCGAAAGGAAGCTGCTCTATGATCAAGATCGCCCCCTCCATCCTGTCCGCGGATTTTGCCTACCTGGCCCGTGACATCGAAAAGATCTCCACCGCCGACTACGTCCATGTGGACGTGATGGACGGCCTGTTCGTGCCCAACATCTCCATCGGCATTCCGGTGGTCAAGTCCATTCGTCCCACCACCGCCCTGCCCCTGGACGTCCATCTGATGATCGAGCGCCCGGTCCGCTATGTGGAGCAGTTCTGCGATGCCGGTGCGGACATCGTCACCTGTCATGTGGAGGCGGACACCGAGGAGAATATTCTCTCCGCCCTCGACAAGATCCACGCCAAGAGCAAAAAGGCCGGCGTGGTCGTCAAGCCCAGGACCCCGGCCAGCGCCGTCCTGCCCTTCATCGACAAGGTGGAGCTGATCCTGGTCATGACCGTGGAGCCGGGCTTCGGCGGTCAGAAGTTTATGGCCGATATGATGCCCAAGGTCCAAGCCATCCGCGGTTATATCGATGCCATGAACCCTGCCTGTGAACTGGAGGTAGACGGCGGCGTGGATGGCGACACCTGCAAGCTCTGCATCGCCTCCGGCGCCAACGTGCTGGTGGCCGGCAGCGCCGTATACAAGGCTACGGACATCCCCGCCAAGATCAAAGAACTGAGAGGGTAACATCCTATGGAGTATTTTCCCGCCCCGCTGGAAAAATTAGTGGAGCAGTTCGCCCGCTTGCCGGGCGTGGGCTATAAATCCGCCCAGCGGCTGGCCTTCTACGTGCTGTCCCTGCCGGAGCAGGAGGCCCAGGCCTTTGCCGACGCCATCATGGACGCCAAGCGCAGCGTGACCCTCTGCCCCGTGTGTCAGAACCTGACCGCCGGCGGCCTGTGCCCCATCTGCGCCGACCAGAAGCGCGACGACGCCACCATCTGCG
>OHVX01000522.1_pt1 | contig 10600 bp, 9 predicted proteins | sample 1579581 | NCBI WGS metagenome assembly OHVX01 (sample SAMEA3882536, study PRJEB24775) | human gut metagenome | biome: human-associated habitat; feature: intestine environment; material: feces | place: Netherlands | collected 2009/2010
AAATACAAATTAGAGCACAATCTTGGAATTATTATGATTGATTATCTTCAGCTGATGAGTGGAAGCGGACATTCTGATTCCAGACAGCAGGAGATTTCCGATATTTCACGTTCCCTGAAAGCACTTGCCCGTGAGATCAGCGTTCCGGTCATTGCACTTTCACAGCTCAGTCGAGCTGTAGAGCAGCGCCCGGATCACAGACCTATGCTTTCTGACCTGCGAGAGTCGGGAGCTATTGAGCAGGATGCTGATATGGTAATGTTTATCTACCGTGATGATTATTATCATAAGGATACGGAGAAAAAGGGAATTGCTGAGATCATTATAGCGAAACAGAGAAACGGTCCTATTGGTACCGTTGAGCTGGTATGGCTGCCTCAGTATACACAGTTTGTAAATATGAAAAAGTAGAAAGCCAGGTGAACAGTAATATTTTGAAAAATCCTGTCAATGAAATTTCCTTGCAATCTGTTCGGGATATTTTTATAATAAAATATGCATCGGACAGGAGGGATAGCATTGGAACAGAAATATACTGTGACTCAGGCGGCGGAAATCCTGGGAGTGAGAACTTCTGTTCTCAGATACTGGGAGGAGGAACTGCAGCTGCGTATCAGCAGAAATGCACAGGGACATCGTTACTACACAGGATATGATATTACTCTTCTGGCTAATATAAAGGAACTAAAGAAAAGAGGACTTGCCCTGAGAGCGATCAAAGAACTGGTTCCAAGAATTTCAAGGACTGCACCCGGGACTACTGCGAGCAAAGTGAAGCTTCTTGAAGATGAACAGCCTGAGAGGGAAAAAATACTTGAATTTCAGAAAATCATGGAACGTCTGATCGCTCAGGAGCTACATATGAAAAAAGAGGGAGAAGACCAGTGCCGGGATCTGGATGAAACGATCCGTAACAGACAGCTTGCGAGAAAAGAGGCTGCTGCAGCACTGGAAAAAAGAAGCAGGAGGATCAGAAGAAAACATTTGTAAAAGTTATCCATAAAGAAAACAGCTTCGTCTCTGCGGTAAACAGAGATGAAGCTGTTTTGAAATCATGAATTATTCTGCTGGATGAATAGCCTCTGTTGGACATGCATCTGCACATGTTCCGCAGTCTAAGCATGCATCAGCGTCGATTACATAATGCTCATCTCCCTGAGAGATAGCTTCTGCAGGACATTCGCTTTCGCATGTTCCACAGCTTACACATTCGTCTGAAATTACATATGCCATAATTAGAATCCTCCTTATCGTAATAACGTTTTAGGCCCCTTTCGGGGTTCTGCATACATTTTAATATATCTTTGTCTGAATTACAAGTATAAAATCAGATACATTATAAAATAATATTAAGTTAGCATTTGCTTACTTTACCTGCAGATTACAAATAGCTGACGGGCATGTGAATGTCTGTCCGAGCAGAGAAATTATCCTGCCAAAATACAGGCATTTGTATGATGGAAAATAGTCTGTTAATATACAAAAAAAATAAGAGTATCAAAAAGAAAGTGCGTTTTTGCTGAATTTATTGACAATTCAGACATAAACGGTTATAGTAAAGATACTTGCAAGGAGGCATAACACAGAAAGTTGTGCCTCTTTTGTTCCGTAGCAGGAATCAGAAAACAAATAGAAAGAATGGAGGAATGAAGAATGAAGAAAGCATTGGCAATTGGACTTGCAGCAGTAATGGCGGTTTCCATGAGTGCACCGGTATTTGCAGAAGATGAAGGCAAAGGGATTGCAAAAGAGGACCTGAAAGTAGGAGTGATCTATATCGGTGATGAGAATGAAGGTTACACGGCTGCTCATATGAAAGGAATTGATGAGATGGAAGAGAAGCTTGGTCTTGACGATTCTCAGATTATTGAGAAAACTCTCATCGGTGAAGATGAAGGATGCTATGATGCGGCAGCAGACCTTGCAGATCAGGGATGTCAGATCATCTTTGCAAACAGCTTTGGACATGAGACTTATATACTGGAAGCAGCAGGGGAATATCCGGAGGTTCAGTTCTGTCATGCAACAGGAACACAGGCTGCATCCAGCGGACTTTCCAATATGCATAACTATTTTACAAATATTTATGAAGCACGTTACGTGTCAGGTGTAGTTGCAGGTCTGAAACTGAATGAAATGATCGAGGACGGCACAGTAAAAGAAGACGCATGCAAGATGGGTTATGTAGGTGCATTCCCATACGCAGAGGTTATCTCCGGTTATACAGCTTTTTATCTTGGCGCGAAGAGCGTATGCCCGTCTGTAACAATGGAAGTAAAATATACAAACAGCTGGGCAAGCTTTGACCTTGAGAAAGAGTGCGCAGATGCTCTGATCTCTGACGGCTGTGTACTGATCAGCCAGCATGCAGATACAACAGGTGCTCCTACAGCATGCGAAGCAGCAGGAGTTCCGTGTGTAGGTTATAATATTGATATGACATCTGTTGCTCCGAACACAGCACTTACTTCTGCATCTATGGACTGGGGTGTATATTATACATACGCAGTACAGTGTATGCTTGACGGCACAGCAATTGATACTGACTGGTGTAAAGGATTTGCGGAAGGTGCAGATAAGATCACAGCTCTCAATGACAAAACTGTAGCAGAGGGTACAGAAGAAAAGGTCAAAGAAGTGGAAGATGCGCTCATTGATGGTTCCCTTCATGTATTTGATACATCTGCATTTACAGTAGACGGCAAGGAACTTGATACTTATAAGAAGGGTGATACAGAGTACATTTCTGACGGATACTTCCATGAATCTGAATATGGTTCCGCACCTGCATTTGATATTGCGATTGATGGAATTACATCTATTACAGAATAAGAAAATTGCTGGAGCTGCAAAGCGCGGAGCAATTTACGACAGCAGGGCTGCCCGGGCGGCAGCTCTGCTGTTTTCATATCGTACGTGCAAAAGAAGTCTTGAAGTCTTCTGACAGAAGGTTTCTTTTGCTGTATTATGGAGTATACAGGAGAGCAATTCCATAATTCAGAAGTAGGATTAAATGATATCGGCAGTCAAAGAGACAGGACTTTTACTGTAGATTGGATATCATTAGATAAAAGGAGGAAACGATAGTGGGAGAAAACTATGCACTTGAACTTAGAGATATTTCCAAGAGTTTTGGTTCGGTCCAGGCGAATGATCATGTAGATCTCACACTGAGAAAATCGGAGATTCTTGCAATTCTGGGGGAAAACGGAAGCGGAAAGACAACTCTGATGAATATGATCTATGGAATTTATTATCCGGATGAAGGACATATTTTTGTAAATGGAAAAGAAGTAACGATCCGTTCACCGAAAGATTCCTATGAACTGGGAATCGGTATGGTACATCAGCATTTTAAACTGGTAGATGTACTGACAGCAGCAGAGAATATTGTTCTGGGACTTCCGGGAAAGGGAAAGCTGGACATGAAGAGAATCACAGAGGATATTCAGAAGCTGGCAGATAAATATGGCTTTGAATTGGATCTGTCACAGAAGATCTACGAAATGTCCGTTTCCCAGAAGCAGACAGTTGAGATCATAAAGATGCTCTACCGCGGTGCAAGGATTCTGATCCTGGATGAGCCGACCGCAGTTCTGACACCACAGGAGTCTGACCGGTTATTCGATATTTTGAGAAATATGAGAAAAGATGGATGTTCCATTATGATCATCACGCACAAACTCCAGGAAGTTCTGGCGTTATCAGACCGTGTGGCAATACTCAGAAAAGGAAAGTATATTGATACAGTAGAAACAGCTCAGGCAAATGCACAGAGTCTGTCAGAGATGATGGTAGGCGGCAGAGTAGATCTCAATATCGACCGTCCTGAACCGGAGAATGTAAGGAAACGATTAGTAGTCAAAGGTCTGAACTGTAAAAACAAAGAAGAGGTAAAAACTCTGGATGATGTTGATCTGACAGTAAATGCAGGAGAGATTCTGGGTATTGCCGGCATTTCCGGAAGCGGTCAGAAAGAATTTCTGGAGGCAATTGCAGGACTCCAGGCAATAGAGAGCGGTTCGATCACCCTGCTTGATGACAATGGAAAAGGAACAGAGCTTGCAGGAATGGATTCTATCTCCATTAATAAAGCAGGGATCAGCCTTGCTTTTGTTCCGGAAGACCGTATTGGTATGGGGCTTGTGGGCGATATGGATATGACTGATAATATGATGCTCAGAAGCTATCGCAATGGCAAAAGTCCATTCCTGGATCGAAAAGGTCCAAAGGCATTGGCATTAAAAATCAAAGAACAGCTTGAAGTCATGACTCCAAGTATTTCTGCACCTGTCCGTCAGATGTCAGGAGGAAATGTGCAGAAGGTTCTGGTAGGAAGAGAAATTGCCCAGAATCCGAAAGTGCTTCTGGTAGCTTTCCCGACTCGAGGGGTGGATGTCAATACTTCCCATGTGATCTACCGCCTTCTGAATGAACAGAAGAAAAAAGGGGTTGCAGTAGTCTGTGTTATTGAGGATCTTGATGTAGTTCTTGAACTGTGTGACAGGATTGCAGTGTTCTGCGGAGGTAAAATCAGCGGAATTGAGGATGGAAGAACTGCAACGAAAGAAGGAATCGGGATTCTTATGACGAAGCATGAAAAAGGAGGGACACAGGCATGAAGAAAGAACCTTTCTTACAGGTAAGTAAAAGAAGAAACAAAGCCAGATGGCAGGAACGTCTTCTGATCCGTTTCATTGCATTGATCCTTGCACTGATCGTGTGCGGAGCGGTGATCGTTGCCCTGGTAAAGATGAATCCGGTGGATGTCTATAAGGCAATCTGGGATGGAGCAATGGGTTCGGATCGCCGTCTGTGGCAGACCATACGAGATACAATGGTACTGCTGTGTATTTCCATTGGTCTGGCACCTGCATTTAAAATGAAATTCTGGAACATCGGTGCAGAAGGTCAGATCCTGATCGGTGGTGCCTGCTCTGCTGCCGCCATGATCTATGCAGGAGATAAAATGCCTGCAGGGTTACTCCTGATCGTAATGTTTGTGGCAAGTGCACTTGGCGGAATGATCTGGGGAATGATCCCGGCTGTATTTAAAGCAAACTGGAATACAAATGAGACACTGTTTACTCTGATGTTGAATTATGTTGCCATGCAGGTAGTAACTTATTGTATTGTATTCTGGGAAAATCCGAAAGGTTCCAATACAGTCGGTATCATCAATCAGGCTACAAAAGGCGGATGGCTTCCGGAATTGTTCGGACAGAAATATGGCTGGAATGTAGTCATTGTCCTGATTCTGACAGTGGGAATGTTTATTTATCTGAAATACTGTAAGCAGGGATATGAGATCGCAGTAGTAGGTGAGAGCGAGAATACTGCCAGATATGCCGGTATCCAGGTGAAAAAGGTTATTATCCGTACAATGGCAATCTCCGGTGCAATCTGTGGTATCGCAGGTTTTGTTATTGTCAGCGGAGCCAGCCATACGATTTCCACTGCAACAGCAGGCGGTCGTGGATTTACTGCGATCATTGTCGCATGGCTTTCCAAGTTTAATACATTTATTATGGTTGCAGTTTCCTTTGGCATCGTATTTATGAACCAGGGTGCCGTACAGATCGCAACACAGTATGGACTGAATGAGAATGCTTCCAATGTTCTTCTGGGAATCATTCTGTTTTTCCTGATCGGTGCAGAATTCTTTATCAACTACAGAGTAAAGCGTGCAAAGAAATAGGAGGTAGCGGCAATGAGTGTACTGATAGTTTTTATTCAAAAAGCAATTGTCCAGGGCATCTGTATTCTGTATGGGGCGCTTGGTGAGATTATGACAGAGAAATCCGGTAACCTGAATCTTGGTATTCCGGGAATTATGTATATGGGCGGCATTTCAGGTCTTATGGGAGCTTTCCTCTATGAGAAGGATAATCCTGATCCCAATGCACTTGTGGGTGTACTGATATCGTTTTTGTGTGCGTTTGCATGTGCTGCGATCGGTGGTCTGATTTACAGTATCCTGACTATCACACTTCGTGTAAATCAGAATGTAACAGGTCTTGCACTTACCATTTTTGGTACAGGTTTTGGTAACTTCTTTGGCGGTTCTATTTCCAAGCTTGCAGGCGGTGTAGGACAGATTTCCGTAAAAGTAACAGGAAGTGCCTATACGGCAAAAATCCCGGGATTGTCTAAGATTCCGGTTATCGGAGGTATTTTATTTAATTATGGTTTCCTTACATATCTCTGTATTATTATAGCAGTCCTGTTATCGTTTTTTCTGTTCAAGACAAGAGCGGGATTGAATCTCAGGGCAATCGGTGAAAATCCGGGAACTGCAGATGCAGCAGGTATCAATGTTATCAAATATAAATATCTGTCAACCTGTATCGGTGCAGGTCTGGCAGGTCTGGGCGGACTCTATTTCGTAATGGAATATTCAGGAGGAACCTGGACAGACAATGGTTTTGGAGATCGTGGCTGGCTTGCTGTTGCACTGGTAATCTTTGCATTATGGAAACCACTGAATGCAATCTGGGGAGCATTCCTGTTCGGAGCTCTTTATATTCTGTATCTTTATATCCCGGGACTTGGACGAAGCATGCAGGAAGTATTTAAAGCACTGCCTTATGTGGTAACGATTATCGTACTGGTATTCACAAGCTTCCGAAAGAAAAAGGAACACCAGCCGCCTGCTGCGCTGGGACTTCCGTATTTCAGGGAGGAACGATAAAATTAAAAGTTTGCAGTTGATTCCAGAGTAAAATAGTATTATAATATCAGAAGCTATAAAAGCTGAGTAGTATGAAGAAAAATTAAGGAGGAAATATACAATGGCTAAAGTATCAAAAGACATGCTGATCGGTCAGCTTCTTCAGATTGATGCAAATATCGCACCGATTCTTATGAGAGCAGGAATGCATTGCCTTGGATGCCCATCTTCCCAGATGGAATCTCTCGAAGAAGCAGCTATGGTTCATGGACTGGATGTTGATGTACTGGTTAACCAGATCAATGATTTTCTTGGAGAATAATCTTCCTGAAAGGTAATCATATGACGGACTATGACAATTGTTGAATTGTCATAGACTGACATGTAAAAAGGATGTTCTGAATAAGTTCAGGACATCCTTTTTTTGAGAAATCTGTAATTTACTATGGTATAAGAAAAGAGCTTTCAGATGAAAACTGAATGCTCTTTTAATTATGAAAATTATTACAGTTGAATCAGCTGCTGAAGGGCAGAATCGGAAATCAGTTCTCCATGTTCTGTCAGATAAGCTTCTCCTGAAAGAGAGAAAGCCTTTCCCTGTCCATATTCCGTAAGAATATTACATACCCTGTTAAAATCCTCCGGAGAAAGTGATGACTGGTGAAGTACCAGTTTGTAAAGCTCATCGGCCGGATCTTTGTACAGGGTGTTTGTACCGGTAAAATAGCCGTTCAGTCCATGGGCGGCCGCAATCACATCGTCCAGTGTGTCGAACTCATAGAGACGGATAAGATTTACATCAGGAACCTGAGTATCGTCATTTTCCTTTGCTCCGGTATTCTGAGCAGATTTGCCATCTTTTGTCTGAGTACTCTTCATCTTTGCTTCGTAAAGCTTCTGGAAGATATCAATAATATTGTCTGCACCGTCAAGCTGAAGAGTATCTGTCTTATCATTCCCTCTGAATGGAGCAAATTTGGAGAAACGGGTATCCAGTTCTTCAGGATCCTCTACTTTGGTAATGATCAGGATGATGCTCTCGGTACTCACCGGGATGGCCTCGATCATTAATGGAATATTATCTGCCTCAAAACCAAACTGTATCTGTGCCTGCTGCATCATATCGCGGAAAAGTTTCTTGGCTTTCTCAGTGCCGTAAGCCAGTTCACTGATACGGATCTGATGGTTCTCCAGGTCTTCTCTTGTCAGTGTGCAGCGTATCTGGTTGTCGTTGATCTTTTCTATCTTCATGTTGTCACATCCTATTCTGAATAACATTGAATTATCTGGCAGCTTCATAATTGCCTGTGAAAATCCATTAAAAGTGTTTCTGATAATGAAAATTTAACTTTTGAAAGCTGCGGACAATTACGGATAAATTAAAAGTTACTATTGTTTTTTTGAACAGCAATTTTAAAGGATTGCCATAGATGCGCTGCCTTTGGAAAATTGCTGTAAGTAACTTCAAAAATTCTATTGTCTGACTGTGAATTTATAAAATTTTATACACTATATTATATAACACAGAACTGCAAAATGTAAAGATAAGTAATCAACCAAAATATTAAATTTTTAGAAACAAAACAGAAAAAAATACATAAATGAAGAAAAACACTTGCATCTATTTACCAGATGGATATAATGAAAACAGAAGAAGCAGTAAACCTGCGGTTCACATAAGCGAAGATCTGAAACATTAACCAAAGTGATCTTTTATTTCTAAACTTCATTGCCGTTTTTCATGCAGCGTTCCTGCTGTGGCAATGTACAGGTAAAATTTCCATGATGATAAGAAGTTGAAACGTTACTGTTCACTCCGTTCACAGTAACGATAAAACAGGTGCAGGGATATTGTTTTTTCAACAGCCGATAAGGTGCTTTCTAAAAAATCTTATGAAAGAAGGGAGGTAAGCTTACGGAAAATATATCACGGGCAACCAAAAAGAGCATGCGTAAACCACTGGAAAAAGAATTGAAGAGTTATCGTGAACAGGGAATTTCTCTGTATCTGAATGGTATACTCAGTAATCCGAAAACAATTGCAAAAGCCTGTCAGATTGCAGAAGGTGGTGGATACATGCGTGATTACGTTGAAGATGAAAAAGGACGGATCGCTCGTGTGGATTTTGATTTCGTCAAAGAAAAATAACAAAAGAGAAAGCTGCCCGAACAGATTCTGAATCAGTCCCCCCGATGTTCATAATGCCTTCGGGCAGCATAAGAATATAATTACGCATATCTTAAAAATTTGTGAAAAATACGATTTTGCAATACAATTGTAATATTTTATGGTATACTTAAGCCAGTATCATCAAGTTACCGATACAGTTGATAATACTGGTACATCATACTCAAAATAACTATATGAAATACCTTTCTGTGAGCTGATGTATCAATAGCGATCGTGTTACTGTCTGCTTTGTTTCCGGTAACACAATATTTACTGAAAGGAAAAATACTATGAATAAAAAGTATAAACCAGTTATCGCAGTTGCCGTTTTGGTCATTCTTGTTGCGATTCTTGGAATTGTCACTCATGTAGTAATGAAGTACATACCATCTTCTGAGAAAATGGATCTGAATGAATATTATGGAGAAATGGCAGATGGGGAGATTGCTCTGGTCATTGGAACTGAGAAACTGGAAGAACGTGGTCTGGTGGACGGAGACAGAGTCTATTTACCACTGGATGTGGTGAATACTTATCTGAACCAGAGATATTACTGGGATTCTGCCAATCAGCAGATACTTTATGCAACACCTTCGGAGCTGACTTCTGTGAGTGCATCATCTGAGGCAGGAGATAAGGTATGGGTGAAAGATGACAAAGTGTATCTGAATCTTACTTATGTGCAGGAATTTACAGATCTTGATGCATACATCACAAAAGATCCATACAGGATTGCCATACAGTATAAATTCAAAAATGTAAAAACAGTCACAGTTAAGAAGAATACAAGCATACGTTACCGCGGTGGAATTAAATCGGCTATTCTTACTTCTGTAAAGAAAGGCACAAAGCTTCGTCTTATCGAAGAATTGGAGGACTGGGATCAGGTAGCTACGGATGATGGATATATTGGTTATATAGATAAGAAGAAAGTGGGAGAAGCAGAGAAGACAAAATTTGAACGAAGTTTTAAGAAGGAACAGTATTCCTATCTTACTATGGACAGCAAGGTCAATATGGTATGGCATCAGGTGACATCCACAGATGCCAATGCTTATTTTGCGGATGCGACAGCAAATATGACAGGTGTGAATGTGATCTCGCCTACCTGGTTCTATCTGACAGATACTTCAGGAAACATTGCAAGCATCGCAAGTGCAGATTATGTATCACAGGCTCATGAAAAGGGGCTTCAGGTATGGGGTCTGATCGATAACTTTACACAGGAAGTAAGTACAACTGAAACACTTTCCAGCACTGCGGCGAGACAGAATATTATCAGTCAGCTGATCCAGGCAGCCAAAGATGTGGGAATGGATGGCATTAATGTGGATTTTGAATCTCTCAGCGAGGATGTGGGAACTCATTTTCTGGAATTTCTGAGAGAACTTTCCATAGAGTGTCATAAGAATAATCTGGTTCTTTCAGTGGATAACCCGGTTCCTGAGGATTTTACAAGCCATTATGACCGGGCTGAGCAGGGAAGGGTTGTAGATTATGTGATTATCATGGGATATGACGAGCATTATGTAGGATCTGAAGCCGGTTCTGTGGCATCTCTTCCATGGGTGGAACAGGGAATCCAGGATACACTGGATGAGGTTCCGGCTGAACGTGTGATCAATGCCATTCCGTTTTATACCAGACTGTGGAGGACCACAGGGGGAAATGTAACCAGTGAAGCAATCGGTATGGATCAGGCGCAGCAGACAATTGCAGATAATAATGTGGAAACCTACTGGGATAAGACCACTTCCCAG
>OHVX01000523.1_pt1 | contig 10589 bp, 6 predicted proteins | sample 1579581 | NCBI WGS metagenome assembly OHVX01 (sample SAMEA3882536, study PRJEB24775) | human gut metagenome | biome: human-associated habitat; feature: intestine environment; material: feces | place: Netherlands | collected 2009/2010
GGCTTCTTTAATATCCTCGAAGCCTGCCGTCATTGTGAGAGTCTGGAGCATTTGGTTTATGCTTCATCCTCCTCTGTATATGGAAGCAACAAAAAGGTGCCATATGCGACAGAAGACAAAGTAGACAACCCGGTTTCTTTATATGCGGCTACAAAGAAATCCAATGAGTTGATGGCACATGCATATAGCAAGCTATATAATATTCCGTCGACAGGGCTTCGTTTCTTTACAGTTTACGGACCGGCAGGAAGACCGGATATGGCATACTTTGGTTTTACAAATAAGCTTCTTCAGGGGAAAACCATCGAGATTTTTAATTACGGAAACTGCCGCAGGGATTTTACCTATGTGGATGATATTGTGGAAGGAATCGTGCGTGTGATGAAAGGGGCTCCGGAACGGGTAAACGGAGCAGACGGATTACCGGTTCCTCCGTACAAGGTATATAATATTGGAGGCGGACATCCGGAGAATCTGCTTGATTTTGTGGATATTCTGCAGCAGGAGCTGGTAGCAGCAGGAGTCCTTCCGGCAGACTATGATTTTGAAGCACATAAGAAGCTTGTGCCGATGCAGCCGGGAGATGTACCCGTGACGTATGCAGACACACAGGCCCTGCAGGAGGACTTTGATTATTGCCCGAAAACGGACTTGCGAACCGGATTAAGGAATTTTGCACAGTGGTATCAGGAATTTTACGGTCAGGAGGAAAACAGATGAAGATTGCAGTAGCAGGAACAGGATATGTCGGCTTAAGTATTGCGACCTTGCTGGCACAGCACAATGAAGTGATGGCAGTGGATATTATAGAAGAAAAGGTGAATCTGATCAATCAGCACAAGTCACCGATCCAGGACGAATATATTGAGAAATATTTAAGGGAAAAGGATTTGAATCTTGTGGCAACCACAGATGCAGAGGCGGCTTACCGGGATGCTGAGTTTGTCGTAATTGCAACACCGACCAATTATGATTCAAAGAAGAATTTCTTCGATACCTCTGCGGTAGAAGCGGTTATCCGGCTTGTGATGCAGGTCAATCCGAAGGCTGTTATGGTAATCAAGTCGACGATTCCGGTAGGCTTTACAGTTGCGGTGCGGGAGAAGTATCATTGTGACCGGATTCTGTTCAGTCCGGAGTTCTTAAGGGAATCCAAGGCACTGTATGACAACCTGTATCCTTCCAGAATTATTGTTGGAACGGATATGGAGAATCCGGAGCTAGTGGAGGCTGCTAATACCTTTGCACACCTCTTGCAGCAGGGGGCCATCAAAGAGAACATCGATACCTTAATCATGGGGTATACGGAAGCAGAAGCCGTGAAACTGTTTGCCAATACCTATCTGGCACTGCGTGTATCGTATTTTAACGAGCTGGACACATATGCAGAGATGAAGGGCCTGGATACCCGGCAGATTATTAAGGGTGTCTGCCTTGACCCTCGTATCGGGGATCAGTATAACAATCCCTCCTTTGGTTATGGCGGTTATTGTCTGCCGAAGGATACAAAGCAGCTTCTTGCCAATTATCAGGATGTGCCACAGAATATGATGACAGCCATCGTAGACAGTAACCGTACGCGGAAGGAATTCATTGCAGACAGGGTATTGGAGCTTGCAGGTGGTTATGAAGCGAACGGGGAATATGAGCTTGACAAGGAAAAGGAAGTCGTGGTTGGAGTATATCGTCTCACCATGAAGTCCAATTCTGACAATTTCCGTCAGTCCTCCATTCAGGGCGTTATGAAGAGAATTAAGGCAAAGGGCGCAACGGTTATTGTTTATGAGCCGACACTGGAAGATGGAAGTACCTTCTTTGGAAGCCGTGTCGTGAATGACCTTTCAAGGTTTAAGGAAATGAGTCAGGCAATCATTGCAAACCGTTACGATGCCTGTCTGGACGATGTGAAGGAGAAGGTCTATACCAGAGATGTGTTCCGGAGAGATTAAGTGCATGATGGAGAGCGAAGGTAAGATTTTATTATTGTTAACCGGAGGCACGATCTGTTCCTTCGGGGATGAACAGGGGAACCGGCGGGATGTGGACATTCAGAAAGCGAAAGCGTTGCTTCTGCAATATTTTGAAGAATCGGATTCGCCCTGCGCTCATCAGAAATTTGAAGTTGTTACCGTTTTAAATACTTTAAGCGAAAATATGACGATTCCGAAATGGAACGAATTACTCCGTTTTTTCAAAAAGTGTGATTTTTCACAGTATCGGGGAATCGTGATTGCCCATGGGACAGATACGCTGGCCTATACAGCTTCCCTGCTTGCGTTAGCGTTATCGAAGGTGGAGATTCCGGTATTTCTGGTATCCAGCCAGCTGCCGCTTAATCAGGAGGGCGCGAACGGAAATGAGAACTTCCGGCGTTCTGTGGAGCTGATTTGTGCAGGAATTCATTCCGGTGTCTATGTGGTGTACCGGAATGAGGACGGTAGGTGCTTTCTTCATCATGGAGGACATCTTGTAAGCAGCGGGGATTATTCCAACGACTTTTACAGCCGTGATGCGGTTTGCCTGGGTGAAGTCTCAAAGGTGATGGAAGGTGAATGTTCCAGGGCAGCGATGCACTTGAACCAATGGACGGAAGAACTGAAACGCGATAAGATCTGCAGTCAGCGGAATGGCAATGGAATTGACCTATCCCGTATGGGAGAATTGAAAAGCGATGTCCTGTGCATAGAACCATATGTGGGGCTTAATTATCAGCAGATTGTACTTAATAAAGAAATCCGTGCAGTCATCCATGGTCTGTATCATTCGGCAACAGCCTGTATTGGAGGAACGAACGAGGAACAGAAATCGGAGTATTCCATGCTTCCGTTCCTGATGCGCTGCAGGGAAGCCAGGATCCCGGTAATCGTAACACCTTGTCCAAATGAGGCGGCATATGCTTCCGGCGTATGGATGATGGAAGCAGGTGCAGTTCCGGTTTATGGGATGACGAAAGAGATGGTTTATGTGAAAACACTTCTGGCAGGAGTCCTTGGATATCCAAATGAAAAATTATGTTCCTTTTTGAAAGAAGACGTATGTGGTGAGTAGACACTGGAGGATTTTTATTGTAAAATAAACATGACGATTCGGAATCGTTATTGTAGTTCCAGACAGATGGATGATTGGTATTTTTGAGAGAAAGGCGAAGACAAAATGCTTGCAACGTTAATACCTTTATTTGATGAAAATATGACCGTGAAGGCATATTCCTTATTTACCCAGAAGAAGAACTTCCTTTTAAATCCCAGCTTCTTAGGAACCGGAATGAATGATGGAGTAGGACAGATCCAGGGGTTTGAACTGATTGAAAATATGGGAATCGAGACCCTTTCCGGAGACAAGGAAGTATTTATTTCCATAAATAATATTTCTCTGTTTACGGATATCAATGAACAGTGTAAGGCGCCGCATGACCGCGTGGTGCTGCTTGTAGATAATGCAGTTCTGCCGAATGACATGTACATTAACCGCCTGAAAGAATTAAAGAACAGCGGATATAAGCTTGCTATTCGTAAACTGCCGGTATCCAGCTTTGAGGATTACCGCCAGGTTCTTCTTCTGATGGATTATATTCTGCTCGATCATAAGAAGATTGATATTACGAAGGCAAGAATTTATTTTACGAAGATTTATCCGAACATCAAGCTTTGTGCCGGAAATATTGATACACAGGAAATTTTCGAGCAGTTGAAGGCAGAGGGCGGCTACCAGCTCTATGAAGGAGCATTCTACCGTATGCCGGTAACGAAGGGAGAGGCAAAGGTCTCTCCGTTGAAGGTGAATTATATTGAACTTCTGAATATTGTGAATGAACCGGACTTTGATTTGACAAAGGCAGCCGATGTCATCGGAAGAGATACGGCTCTTGTGATTTCTCTGTTGAAGATGGTGAACCATATGACGGTCAATTCTGAGATTACATCCATCCGTCATGCAGCAGCCATGTTAGGACAGAAGGAATTGAAGAAATGGATCAACACTGCGGTGACCAGTCAGCTCTGTGCAGATCGTCCGAATGAGATTATGCGTGTTTCCCTGCTCCGGGCGAAATTCGCAGAGAATCTGGCAACTGTATTCGAAATGGGCGGTCAGGAAGGAGAGTTGTTCTTAATGGGATTGTTCTCGGTACTTGATCTTATTATTAATAAGCCGATGGAAGAGGCTCTTAAGATGGTAAAGGTTTCTAAGGAGATTGAGGAAGCACTCATTGAGGATAAAGGACACTTTGCACCGGTGTTAGAGTTTGTGAAGCAGTATGAGAGTGCCAACCGGCAGGAAATTGACCGCACCATGTTACTGAACCATATGGATTCCAAACAGGTATATGATGCGTACATTACGGCTCTGCGCTGGTATCGTGATCTGTTTTCGTAATAGTAACTATTCTGAATAGTTACTTGTAATAAGTATATGGGAACTACTCTGATCCATGACAGAAAGAGTATAGCAGATCAGGAAAGAAAGAAACAGAAATACAAACATAGAAATAATAAAAATGCTGATAATCATTCGAAAAAGAATTGGTTATCAGCATTTTCTGATTTTCTATTCTTCTTCATCCGCCACATCTTCTAAGGATACACTCTGATGAATGGTAATGCCGTTCACTTCAACATGATCGTTGATTTCGATGACAAGACAGCGTTTGCCGTCGATCTGCAGAGTATTGACCAAATCCGCACGTTCCGGATTCACCTTTATGACAACATCGGGGGTCTTTACCTCGAAGGTGCGGATGTTTGCCACATTGTTCACAAAGAGAGAGGTATCTTCTCCGGCGGCTGCATCATAGAGCTTATCGAAATCAGTCAGTTTTTCTTCCTTGACGCCGCTCTTTTCAAAGAGGCTTTTCACCTGATGCTTGTCAAGAGTTAAAGGCTCCGGAATCTCTTTGTGCTCCTCGATCATTTCCGTCAAATTCTCATGGATATTTTTCACTACTTCGTATTCGACCTCATCGCCAAGCGTTTCCTCGATCAAAGCCTGAAAGGCTTCCTTCTGTGTCCCGGCAGACAAAGGCATGGTACAACCAAGAATGTTTTCTACGAATTCGCTATGTGCTTCCTCCGGATTCTTGGAATAGAAGAGCGTAGAGTGAATATCGGTTGCACGGTCGTTGAAGCTCGGGAAGAGAAAGCCGGTTTCGGGCATTTCTACCACCCAGTCACGGATACGGTTATGGAATTCATTGTTGATGTTGTCATAGCTTAAGCCGGGCTTTGAAAGATTCACCGGACAGATACAGCACATGATGTATTCAAATACCGTATCAGAAGCATCATCCATGGTTAAACCGTCCGTGGTCTTTCCCGGAACGTCATAAGCGTCATGGATGAGCAGAATCAGGTAGTTGCCGACGTATTCATACGTATTGATGACACGGTCATAAAACTCTTCGATTAAGGCATCATCCTTTAATTTACTGTCGCGCAGGGCAAGAAGGGCAGCCTGGGTGCCTCCTTCCTGTTCGCTTGCAAGGGGAAAGTCCAGATTTAAAAGATTCTTTCCGAGACTTCCCGATAAGGTTTTGCGCAGTAGTTCAAAGTATTTAAAAATTTCTTCTTCCGGAAGGGAGAGAAAGGCTTCTTTAAATTCGGTCTTTTTATTCTTTTCCCCATCGACATAGCAGCCACAGATTCTGGTAATGGAGCAGTTGCTTGGGGTATAAAGGCGTTTCAGTTCGTTGATTTCCTGCTTGATCACGAAGCGTCTTCCTCCTTTTTATGAAGATTTTTCTGAGCTGTAGAAAGCATCAGTTTAATACGGTTCAACTGGTTTACTTCACTGGCACCCGGATCGTAGTCGATGGCAACAATGTTGCTTAATGGATAGTGCTTGCGAAGCTCTTTGATGACACCTTTACCTACGACATGGTTGGGCAGGCAGGCAAACGGCTGGGTGCAGACGATGTTATTGACACCGCTGTGGATCAGTTCAATCATTTCGCCGGTCAGGAACCAGCCTTCTCCGGTCTGGTTACCAATGTTTACGATCGTTTTTGCATTCTCCACCGTTTCATAAATGCTGCTCGGAGGCGTGAAGTGGGTACTCTTCTCAAAGGCATGGCGTGCACTTCCGCGAAGGAATTCAATGCCACGGATACCGAGACGGGAAATCAGGGCGGTCTTTTTGCTCATGCCCAGATAATCAGCCTTATAAATCTGGTTGTAGAAGCAGTAGAGCATGAAGTCTACCAGATCCGGCACAACGGCCTCTGCTCCTTCGGATTCTAAGAGATCCACAAGGTAATTGTTGGCAGCTGGTGCAAATTTTACCAGAATTTCACCGACGATACCGACGCGGGGCTTTACTTCATTCGTAATCGGAATTGCATCGAAGTCGGCAATGATCTGACGGCACATTTTGTTAAAAGTGGCAAAACGCATATGTTTTCCGGAAACAAATTCGCAGCACTTCTTTAGCCATTTCTGATGTACTTCTTCTACAGAGCCTTGGGTCTGCTCATAAGGACGCATACGGTATACACAGCGCATGAAGATATCGCCAAAGATGGCAGCGTAGGCAACACGCATCAGCATTTCGGCATTCAGATGGAATCCGGGGTTTGTTTCAATACCGCCAAGATTCAAGGAAATAACCGGGATCTGCGGCATTCCGGCCTTCTCTAAGGCGCGGCGGATAAAACCTACATAGTTGGTTGCACGACATCCGCCACCGGTTTGTGTCATAATGACGGCTACCTTGTTAAGATCATATTTACCGGACAGCAAAGCATCCATAATCTGACCGACCACCATTAAGGAAGGGTAGCAGGCATCGTTGTTTACATATTTTAATCCGACATCTACGGCACGACGGTTATCGTTTCCAAGAATCTCAAAGTTGTATCCGCAGGCACGGAACGCAGCCTCAATGACATCGAAATGGATTGGAGACATCTGCGGGGCAAGAATGGTATAGTCCTTTCGCATTTCCTCAGTAAAGGGCACCTTCGTGATGGCACTGGAGCGGATCGTACGCTGCTTGTTCAGCTTTTCCCTGACACGGATCGCAGAGAGCAGGGATCGGATACGGATTCTGGCAGCTCCGAGGTTATTTACCTCATCAATTTTCAGACAGGTATAAATCTTATCTGAGCCTGTCAGAATATCATTAACCTGATCAGTCGTAACAGCATCCAGACCACAGCCAAAGGAATTTAACTGAATCAGATCCAGATTATCTACGGTCTTTACATAGCTTGCGGCTGCGTAGAGACGGGAATGGTACATCCACTGGTCGGAAACGATTAACGGACGTTCCGGCTTCGCCAGATGGGAAACGGAATCCTCGGTTAAAACAGCAATATCATAAGAGGTAATCAGCTCCGGAATACCATGGTTGATTTCAGGGTCGATATGATAAGGTCTTCCGGCTAAAACAATACCACGTTTTCCGGTCTCCTTTAAATACTGTAGGGTTTCCTCCCCTTTTTTCTGCATGTCAGTACGGGCAGCATTTAATTCGTTCCATGCCTTTTCACTTGCAGCAATGACCTCTTTGGAGGGAAGCTCTTTAAACTCACGAACCAGTGCTTCAGTAATGGTTTTGAGGTCGCGGAAGGACATGAAGGGATTCCTCAGAATGACTTCACCACGTTCGATTTCTTCCACGTTATTCTTGATATTTTCGGAATAAGAGGTAACAATCGGGCAGTTGTAGTTGTTGGTGGCACCTTCTGTTTCCTTGCGCTCATAAGGAATACATGGATAGAAGATGAATTTTACATCATGCTGCAGCAGCCACATAATATGACCATGAACAAGCTTGGCCGGATAGCAGGCGGATTCACTCGGAATGGATTCAATGCCAAGCTCATAAATCTTACGATTGGATACCGGAGAGAGAATTACACGGTAGCCGAGCTCCTTAAAGAAGGTTGCCCAGAACGGATAATTTTCGTACATGTTAAGCACACGTGGAATGCCGACCGTGCCACGTGTGGCTTCTTCGGCAGAAAGCGGTTCATAACCGAAGACTCTCTTTAATTTATAATCAAACAGATTGGGAACGTTGTTCTCATTTTTCTGTTTGCCAAGACCACGTTCGCAGCGGTTGCCGGAAATGTACTGACGTCCGCCGGAGAACTTGTTGATGGTCAGACGGCAGTTGTTGGTACAGCCCTTACATTTTGCCATGCTGGTTTCAAACTGCAGGGACAGAATCTTGTCAAAGGGCAGCATGGTCGTTTCGTAATCTGTGCTGTAACGCTCCCTGGCAATAAGGGCAGCACCGAAGGCACCCATGATTCCGGCAATGTCCGGACGGATGGCTTCACAGCCGGCAATCTTTTCAAAGCTTCGTAAAACAGCATCGTTATAGAAGGTTCCACCCTGTACCACGATATTTTTGCCAAGGGCAGAAGCGTCGGATACCTTGATGACCTTAAATAAGGCATTCTTGATGACGGAGTAGGCAAGTCCGGCGGAAATGTCCGGGACGCTGGCGCCCTCCTTCTGTGCCTGCTTTACCTTGGAATTCATGAATACAGTACAACGGGTACCTAAGTCAATCGGATGCTCGGCAAAGAGAGCGGCCTTTGCAAAATCATGGACACTGTAATTTAAGGACTTGGCAAAGGTCTCAATAAAGGAACCGCATCCTGAGGAGCAGGCTTCGTTAAGCTGCACACTGTCTACGGTCTGATTCCTGATCTTGATACATTTCATATCCTGGCCGCCGATGTCGAGGATACAGTCTACGTCTGGCTCAAAGAAAGAAGCGGCGTAGTAGTGAGAGACGGTCTCGACCTCTCCTTCGTCCAACAAGAGAGCGGCCTTGATCAGCGCCTCGCCATATCCGGTAGAGCAGGAGTGGACAATTTCCACGCCTTCCGGCAGTTTGCTGTAAATGTCTTTAATTGCAGAAATCGTTGTACCAAGCGGATCTCCATCGTTATTATGATAGAAAGAATATAATAAAGTACCGTCTTCGCCGACCAGGGCTGCCTTGGTTGTTGTAGAACCTGCATCGATACCGAGGAATGCTTTTCCCTGATAAGTTGCAAGATCTTTGACTGGCACCTGATGTTTTGCGTGACGTTCCTCAAATTCCTTAAAATCTGCTTCCGTTGCAAACAGCGGCTCCATACGGTCTACTTCGAATTCCATCTTGATTTTTCCTTCCAGACGGCACTGCATATCGATGAGTGCCACGTCCAGATCTTTCTTGGAATTCAGAGCAGATCCGACTGCTGCAAACAGATGGGAATGTGTCGGGGCGATGATGTGTTCATCGTCCAGTTTCAGTGTGCGGATAAATGCTTCGCGCAGCTCAGAGAGAAAGTGAAGCGGTCCTCCGAGGAATGCGACGTGTCCGCGAATCGGTTTACCACAAGCCAGTCCGCTGATCGTCTGGTTGACAACTGCCTGGAATATAGAAGCAGCAAGGTCTTCTTTGGCAGCACCGTCGTTGATCAGAGGCTGGATATCTGTCTTGGCAAATACACCACATCGTGCGGCAATGGTATAGAGAGCTTTATAATTTTTCGCATATTCATTCAGTCCGGAGGCATCAGTCTGTAAAAGAGAAGCCATCTGGTCGATGAAGGATCCTGTACCACCGGCACAGACGCCGTTCATACGCTGCTCTACATTACCACCTTCAAAGTAGATAATCTTGGCATCTTCCCCGCCAAGCTCGATAGCAACGTCTGTCTGAGGTGCATAGTCCTGAAGAGCAGTTGATACGGCGATAACTTCCTGTACGAATGGTACTCCAAGGTGTTTCGCAAGTGTCAGTCCGCCGGAACCGGTGATGACCGGTGATGCATGGACAGGACCTAATTTATGTATCGCTCTTCCTAACAGATCGGAAAGAGTTTCCTGGATGTTAGCGAAATGCCTCTCATAATCAGAAAATACCACTTCATTATTCTCATCTAATATGGCAATCTTTACGGTCGTAGAACCGATGTCGATACCAAGTGTGTATAATTCCTTTTGATTCATATTATGTAACTCCTTATCATGTTAAAATATATGTCTTTCTTCTTATTAAATGCATTTTGCTTAATTGTGACCTGTAACATTATACGACAAAAGTGGCCAAAAGACAATTAACAAATGTTGAAGATATGTTAAAAAGAGATGAACTTTACTTGGCATAATTGACAAATATCTCTCAGGAAGGTAGAATATCTACAGTGTGAGAATAAACATAAAGGAGCAGTTATATGAACAATTGGTTAGACAAACTTGAACGGAAATTTAGCAGATATGCGATTCCAAATCTCATGACTTATATTATAATATTATATGCAGCCGGATTTGTGCTGAATCTGATCAATCCGACGTTCTATAGCCAGTTCCTGAGCCTGGATGCCGGTAAGATTCTTCAGGGGCAGATATGGAGAATCGTTACGTTTATTATCCAGCCTCCATCTGACAGCCTGATTTTTATTGTATTTGTACTGTATCTCTATTATATGATAGGGAAGCAGTTAGAGGCAGCGTGGGGGGCTTTTCGTTTTAATCTGTATTTCTTTTCGGGAATGCTCTTTATTGTAATAGGAGCCATACTGGCATATTTACTGACAGGCGCTGTGTTACCGATGGATACATGGTATCTGAATCTGTCGCTATTCTTTG